>Ga0187893_10002922_pt1 | contig 36109 bp, 34 predicted proteins | sample MA1701074metaG_FD_139574 | JGI IMG/M metagenome (GOLD analysis project Ga0187893, IMG submission 139574) | White microbial mat communities from a basaltic lava cave in the Kipuka Kanohina Cave System on the Island of Hawaii, USA - MA170107-4 metaG ... | reverse complement strand
CGATGCGCGCGATGCTCTCGAGGGTCTCCTCCAGCACCTCGTCTTCTGGACTCCGGTAGCGGGGATGGGCCGCGGGAACGTAGAGCGGGGAGTAGAGCAGGGTCGTCCCTCCGAACGCCTCCGAAGGGTTCAGGTTCGTGTACTCGATGAGCCCGCAGACGGGCAGGTCGTCGTTCACGTTGATCCAGAAGTAGGGAGTGAGAGGCCTTCTGAGCTTGAGCACGATGCAGCGGACGCCGATGTTCCCGAGGCCGAGCGCCCGATCTCGATACCCCCGCGGGAGATCGGGTGCGATGCGCAGGAGAAACGAAAGCGGGATGGTGGAGACGACGGCGTCCGCAGGATGGTCGCGTCCCGAAGCGCGCGCGCCCTGGACCCTCGAGTCCTCGATGTAGAGATTCTCGATGGGGCTCGCGCAGTGGATCCGCCCCCCGTTTGCCGCGACCGCCTCGCTCAGAGCGCCGACGAACGCGTCCGAACCTCCTTCGAGATAACCGAGCCACTCCTGGAACACGCGATTCCGGGAGCTCGCGAGCCGGTGAATGCGGCTCCAGATCCAGGCGGCGGAGATGGAGTCGGTCTCCTCCGCAAACTTCTGCCGGAGGAGAGGCTCCCACACCACGCGGTAGGCTTCCTCCCCCGCTCCCTCGAGGAGCCAGTCGCGGGCGCGAACGTCCTCGAGCTCCTTCCAGTCGGTGCGTTTCTTCGCGGAAAGCACGTGGAGCCCGTAGCGCAGGCGCGAGATAGGAGAGAGAGGAGAGAATCGGAGGAGCGATAGCGGATCGCCGAAGGAGAGCAGGCGCCCGTCGCGGAAAACCGCCATCCCCGTTCGACGCCAGCGAAGCCGCTTCGCGATACCGAGCCGCTCGAGCCAGCGGAAGTACACACGGTCGCCGCCGCAGAGAAAGTGGTAGAACTTCTCGGCGCGGACGCCGCCGAAGCCGAAGGAGCCCGCGAGGCCGCCCGGGCGCTCGGCCGCTTCGAAGATCTCGACCTGGTGGCCTTCCTCCAGGAGGTCGAGGGCGGCGGCGAGACCCATGACGCCGGCCCCGGCGATGAGAACTTTCACGACGTCTCAGTCGGCCGTGGACACTACGCCTCGGACAGCCACTCGTCGAGGCTCCGGTGGCGGTCGAGCCCAACGGCGTCGAAGGCTTCCTGTCCGGGCTTCGTCGTCACACCCAGCGCGAGAAGCGCCCGGTTGATCGCTCCCGCCCCGTCGAGGGGACCGAGGATCACGTTCGCGTCGCGAAAGACGGCGGAGCGCTCGAAACCCTCGCCTGCGAAATACTCCGTCTCCAAATACGCGACGGTCGCGCTCTTCGAGAGCTCCCGCACCCAGCGCTCGACGGCGGAAGTCAGAAACTCGAAGACGCCTTCCAGCCCGCCCGTAGCCGCAGCGCCATTTCCCTCCCGCTGGATCTCGCGCAAAAGCGCCTCGGAGAGCGGGACCATCCCGAGATCGCCCTGGAGGGGGACGACCCGAGCGGCGCTCACACCAGCGAGCCGGCTTTTCAGATGCGAGCGATCTCCGAGAAGCGCGCAGAGAGAGTACACGTCGGGAGCCGAGTCTAGTCGAGTGGTGGCCGGGAGGCAATCCAGATTTGCGAAATCACACTGTTTCGTGATACTTGCATCTGCCAACGAGGGGTTTTGGACGGTCGCGCCAGGCCGTCCGGGACCGAATACGTCCTGAAGGGGTGGATTTCCGATGTCAGACTCAGAGATGCTCGATAAGGATTCCAACGTTTCCCGGCGGAACTTCATCAAGGGAGTGATCGCCGGAGGAGCCGCGACCTACTCCGCCGGATATCTTTTCCGGAGCGGGTCCGGCCTCATGGCCCAACCGAACGCCCCGGGCGCCGCCGAGCGCCTCCTCACGCTTCGCGTCAACGGCCAGGAACGGCGCGTCGACGTCCTGAAGCAGGAGACGCTCGCGACGACGCTCCGCTACAAGCTCGGCCTCACGGGGACCAAGATGGGCTGCGACCGCGCCGAATGCGGAAGCTGCACGGTTCTCATCGACGGAAGCCCGCAGTACTCCTGCTCGGTGCTCACGCACACGACGCGAGGCAAGGAGATCACGACCATCGAAGGCCTGGCGGCGGCCGACGGGACGCTTCATCCGGTGCAGCAGGCCGTCGTCGACGGCGCCGGTTTCCAGTGCGCCTTCTGCGCCCCCGGCTTCATCATGAGCATGGTGGCGATGGTGAAGGAGAATCCGGATCCCACCCGCGCGGAGGCGGCCCAGGCGCTCTCGGGCAACCTCTGCCGGTGCTGCGACTACAACAAGATTCTCGACTGCGCCATGCGCGCGGCCGAGTATTCGCGGAGGGTTTGACGTGGCTATCGAGAAGAAGCTGTTCGGACAAGATTACTCGACGCCCGATCTCGTCGCCAAGATGACGGGAAAGGCGCGCTACGCGGAGGACTTCCGTGCCGAGGGAATGCTCTTCGCGAAGCTCCTCCTGAGCCCGATGCCGCACGCCCGGGTGCGGAAGCTGGACCTCAGCGCCGCTCTCGCCATGGAAGGGGTGAAGGCGATCCTCACCGCCGACGATGACGATCTTCCCGCGACGGAGAACCCGCTCGACGAGAGATGCCTCACGAACGAGCCTCTCTATCAGGGTGAGCCGATCGTGGCGGTCGCCGCCGTGGACGAGCCCACCGCCGCTCTCGCGATCGAGAAGATCAAGATCGATCTGGAGCCGTTGCCTTTCGTGATCGATCCTCTGGAAAGCCTTCGTCCGGGAGGGCCGAACGCCCGCAAGGAAGGAAACAACTACAAGGACCGCACGACCCTCCAGGAGGTCAAGTGGCCCGCGGAGGTCTTCCGCGAGGCGGGCGATCATCTTCCCATGGGCCAGGCGGACACGGAGTGGACCCTCGGCGACGTGGAGAAGGGGCTTTCGGAGGCGGACTACGTCATCGACGAGACTCTCTTCCACCAGTCGCAGACCCACCACCCGCTGGAGTCCCGGAGCTGCATGGCGTACTGGCAGGGAGGCAAGCTCTACATCCACCCCTCGACCCAGTCGACGCAGAGAACGGTCCCGAACGTCGCCCGCATGGTCGGGATCGATCCTTCGCAGGTCGTGCTCATCGCCGAGTACTGCGGCGGCGGATTCGGGAGCAAGATCCCGGGGACGATCAACATGGCGATCCCCGCTCTTCTCTCGAAGAAGGCCAACCTCCCCGTCATGCACCGCGTGAGCCGGGAGGAGGAGAACGCATTCGGACGCGCCCGGCCCGGGTTCCAGGGACGGGTGAAGATGGGCTTCCGCAAGGACGGCCGGGTTACCGCGATCGATCTCTACATCGTCCAGGACAACGGCCCATACGGCAGACAGGGCGACTACGAGACCGCGGGGAACATCGCGCACCTCTACTATACGCCCGAGAACATGCGCTTCCGCGGGATCACGGTTCTCACCAACACCCCGCCCCGGACTGCGCAGCGCGCTCCCGGGGGAGTCCAGATCACGGCGATGCTCGAGCCCCTGATCGACAAGGCCGCCAAGGAGCTGAACATCGACCGCATCGCCATCCGGAAGCTGAACGCCCCCGACGTCACGACCAAGTACGGGTCCAACCAGCACAACCTCACCTCGGCCAACGTTCGAGAAGCCTTCGACAAGGGCGCCGAGCTCGTGAACTGGGAGGAGTACAAGAAGGCGAGCGGCCAGACGAACGGGACGAAGATCACGGGAGTCGGGGTCGCGCTCTCGGCCTACGTCGCCGGAAGCCGCGGTTTCGACGGCCTGATGGTGGTGAAGCCGGATGGAAAGCTCTACGTCCACCAGGGCATCGGGAACCTGGGAACGGGCTCTTTCGCTGACACCGCCCGCGTGGCCTCCGATCTGCTCGGCATCTCCTGGGAGGACACGGTGGTCGTGTGGGGCGACACCTCGAAGGGCGTCCCCTACTCGAGCGTCCAGGCGGGAAGCCAGACCATCCACGCGCATACGCGCGCGAACCACGCGGCGGCGACGGACCTGAAGCGAAAGCTCCAGGAGATCGCGGCCAAGGACCTCGGAGGATCGCCTGACGGCTACGACGTCGGCGGCGGACGAGTCTTCCGCAAGGGAAGCCCCGGAAGCGGAATGACTCTCGCGAAGGCGGCCGAGCGGGCGATCGCTCTGGGAGGCAAGTTCGACGGCCACGAGGTGCCGGAGGACGTGAACGCAGTCACGAAGGAGGGTGCCGCGATTCTCGCTGGCCAGGGCGCCATGGGCGTCGCCAAGGACAATTACGGCGGCGAAGGCGACCTGTGGTCGTTCGTCGTGGGATTCGCCAAGGTCGAGGTCGATCGGGAGACCGGGCATATCCGGATCATCGACTACGCCGGTGTCTCGGACGTGGGCGCGGTCGCGAACCCGAGAGGCCTCGCGGCCCAGGTCCACGGAGGCGCGATCCAGGGCTTCGGGCTCGCGATGAGCCAGAAATGGATCTACGACCCGACGTGGGGCGTCTCCGCGACCCACCGCCTCTACACCGCGAAGCCGCCCTCCATCCTCGACATCCCGCTTTCGATGCACCACGCGAGCGTCGAGATCCCCGATCCTCAGACACCTGTCGGTTCCAAGGGAATCGGGGAAGCTCCCTTTGGAGCGGGATGCGCCGCGGTGCTGTGCGCGGTTCAGGACGCGATCGGCGAGCTCGACCTCAAGCGCTCGCCCATGATGACCGATCTCATCCTGAACCAGCTCGAACAGATACCTCAACCCTACAAGGTCCTCGCGACCCACGTGTAGGCTCAAGGAGAAACGAAGATGGCCGTGATTCACGACACGATAGCAGCCTTCGAGCTCTTCCAGCCGGCGAGCCTTGAAGACGCCCTCGCGCTCCGGCGCAAGTACGGCAAGGTCTCGTGGGCTTTCGCGGGGGGCCTCGACAGTCTCGACTGGTTCAAGGATCGCATCAAGCGGCCCGAGGTGGTCATCGACCTCAGCGGGGTTGCGGAGATGAAGGGGATCCGGGAGAGCGGCGAGGGGGTCGAGATCGGCGCCCTCACCACGCTGACCGAGATCGCCTCCAATGAAACGATTCGCTCGAAGTACTCCCTCCTGAGCGAGGCCGCTTCGCAAGTGGCGACGCCCCAGATCCGCAACCAGAGCACCCTCGGCGGGAACCTCTCGCAGGACACCCGCTGCTGGTACTACCGGGGCGGATGGGCCTGCTACCGGGCGGGCGGGAACATCTGCTACGCCGATACGCCGACGTCGGTGAACCGCGAACACGCGATCTTCGAGGCGAACCGGTGCGTCGCGGTGAATCCCTCGGACACCGCGCCCGCCCTCATCGTTCTCGACGCCCAGTTCGTCATCCACGGCCCGGGCGGCGAGCGGGAGGTATCCGCCGAGGATTACTTCATCACCCCGGCAACGGACATCCGGAGAATGACCGTCCTCGGTCCCTCCGATCTTCTCACCGCGGTGCGAATCCCGGGCACGTGGTCCGGGGCGCGGTTCTACTTCGAGAAGGTCCGCGACCGCCAGGCCTGGGACTTCGCCCTCGTGAACGTCGCTTCGGCGATGAAGCTGTCCGGGAACACCATCGAGGACGCGCGCATCGTGGTGAACGCCGTCGGTCCGAGGCCTCTCCGACTGAGAGACGTGGAGCGCCAGCTCAAGGGCCAGACGGCGACGGAAGACGTGGCGGAAGCCGCGGGCGAGCTCGCCATCCTCGGCGCCCGCCCCTTACAGCACAACGCGTACAAGATCCCGCTCATGAGGAATCTCGTGCGGCGTGCCATCAGAACGGAGGCCTGAGCCATGAGCTTCTTTCAGTGGGCGCAGAATCCCTGGGGGCAGGAGATCCTCGTCCGGATCTCCTGGGACCTCTTCTGGCTCGCGCTCTTCGGCGGCATCGCTTTCGTCATCGGGCACCTCGTCTGGCGCTCGAAGCACAAGGAGGCGCCCGCAGCGGAGAGCTCATCCCCGAAGGCGGCGGCGCTCCCCGAGCGGATCCTCCGTCATCCCCTGGGCGCCCGGTTCTTCCACTGGTCGATGTCGGCGGCGGTGTTCGTTCTCCTGGTGACGGGCTTCTTTCCGGTGCTGGGCATCCAGTTCGACTGGGTGACCATTCACTGGATCGCCGGGTTGGTCCTCATCGGCACCGTCGTCTATCACATCGTTCACGCCACGTTCTGGCAGCGCCTCGGGAACATCTGGGCCGGGCCGTCCGGCATGAAGGAGCTCCGCCAGGGGCTCATGAACGCCCTGGGGAGCGCTCCCCCTCCCCCGAAACCCGGGAAGTACCCGGTCGAACAGCAGCTCTTCCATCACCTGGTCGCGCTCGCGTCGTTCGGCGTCATCCTGACGGGCCTCCTCATGATGGTCCGCGTGGAGAACCCGCTCTTCGCCCGAAACCCGTATCTCCTCCAGGACTCGACCTGGGGCTGGGTGTACGTCCTCCACGGTCTTTCCGCCGTCGGGCTCGTCACGATGGTAATCGCGCACGTGTACTTCGCCGTGCTCCCCGAGAAGCGGTGGATGACGATGTCGATGATCGCCGGCTGGATCTCGAAGAAAGACTTCCTCGCGCACCACGATCCCGATCGATGGGTCGTGACCGAAGAAGCGAAGAATCCGTAACCAATCCCCCTCTCCACCTTCAGGTGGAGAGGGGTTTTTTGTGCCCGCGCATTTCCGATGTCGCTCGAAGACCTGAAGAAACGAATCGATACCATCGAAGAGAGCTACGAGTTCATGCTCGCCTATGCCGCCCAGGGCCTCGACGGCGACGAGGCCTCGAAGACGGGAGGCGAGCTTCGAAGACTTCTCGCGAAGTGCGACGAGGCGATGACCCGGCTCGCGGACCACTTCCGCGAGGTGGTCGGAAGCGAAAGACTCGACCCACGGGAGAAGTTCGAGGCGTTCATCGACGTCCTGGAGCAGGACATCCGGAAGGCGAGCGCGGGCTTGAGGCTGACCATGGCCCAGCCCGCCATCAGCTCCCAGCTCGTCGACAATCTGAACGCGTCGATCCACTTGAGGACGGTGCTCACGGACATCTTCCTCGTCGACGAGATCGTGAAGAAGCGCCTCCTCGACCGGGAGAAGAACGGATAGCGCGCTGTTAGAGAGCCTCGTTTTCTGACGTTTCTATGGAGCCCGCGTTCCAGAACCCCGCCTTTCTCTGGCGCAATCCGGAACCAAAGCCGGCCTACGACGTCGTGATCGTCGGGGGCGGGCTGCACGGGCTCGCGACCGCCTACTACCTCGCGAAGAACCACGGCATCCGGAACGTGGCCGTCCTCGAGCGTTCCTGGCTCGGAAACGGGAACGCCGTCCGGAACACGACCATCATCCGCTCCAATTACCTCCGGGACGAGAGCATGCCGCTCTACGAGCTCTCGCTGAAGCTCTGGGAGACGCTCTCCCGGGAGCTCGACTACGACGTTCTCTTCGATCAGAAAGGATTACTCCAGCTCGCCCATACCAAATCCGAGGTGAACGACGCGCGGCGCACGGTGTATGCGAATCGGATCCACGGGATCGACGCGGAGTGGCTGGAGCCAGAAGACGTCAAGGCGTTCTGTCCTATCGTGAACATTTCGCGGGACGTGCGCTACCCGGTGCTGGGAGCCTTGCTCCAGCGGCGGGGCGGCATCGCGCGCCACGACCTCGTGATGTTCGCCCTCGCCCGGGCCGCGAACGGCCTTGGTGTCGATCTCCTCCAGGGCTGCGAGGTGACGGGATTCCGCATCGAGGAGAAACGCGTTCTCGGCGTCGAGACGACTCTGGGAGCAATCGCGGCGGGAAGGATCGGGCTCGCCGGAGCGGGCCGGACGCCGCTCCTCGCACGGATGGCGGGAATCGACCTTCCGATCCAGTCGACGCCGCTCCAGGCCCTCGTGTCGGAGGGCCTCGAGCCGGTGCTGAACGCCGTCGTCATGTCCGGACTCCTCCACGTCTACGTGAGCCAGGCGAGAAACGGCGGCCTCGTCATGGGCGCGGCCCGCGACAACTACGTCTCCTACGCGCAGCGAGGGTCGTTCCAGATCCTGGAATGGCAGATCCAGGCGGCGCTCGAGCTCTACCCCATCATGAGCCGGGCTCATCTCCTGCGCACCTGGGCGGGAATCGTCGACGTGAGCCCCGATGCGTCGCCCATCATCGGCCGAACACCGATCGAAAACCTCTTCGTCAACTGTGGCTGGGGTACCGGTGGGTTCAAAGCGACGCCCGTTTCCGGCTGGGTCTACGCCCACACCCTCGCCCATGGCGAGCCCCACGAGCTCAACGCCGCGTTTTCGCTCGAGCGGTTCGAGACGGGAGCTCTCATCGACGAGCACGGCGCCGCGGCGGTGGCGCACTAGCATGCTCCTCATCTTCTGCCCTTACTGCGGCCCCCGGGAAGAGACGGAGTTCCGCTACGGCGGTGAAGGCGTCGCGATCCCCGAAGACGCCAAGGATCGCGATTGGGCGCGCTTTCTCTACTACCGAAGCTCTCCCGCGGGCCTCTTCACCGAGCGCTGGGTGCACACCCACGGCTGCCGGCGGTGGTTCCTCGTCGTGCGCGACACCCTCACCCACGAGATCGCGTCCACCCGTACGCTCGAGAGCCCTCAGCCGGAGCGCAGCGCGCAGCGCGGAGCGACAGCGCCGGGGGTGGGGCCCCGGCGCACTGACGGCGGCGTCCCGTGAGACGGCTTTCTCATGGCGGGCGAATCCGGCGGGACCGCCCGCTCCGCTTCTCCTGGGACGGCCGCGGGCTCTCGGGCTTCGAGGGCGACACTCTCGCCTCCGCGCTCCTCGGCGTGGGGATCGACGTCATGGGGAAGAGCGCGTCCTTCGGGAGGCCCCGCGGCATCACGAGCGCGGGCATCGAGGAGGCGAGCGGCTTCGCCCAGATCCTCTCCGGAGGGGCGAGCGAGCCTCTCGTCCGAATGACCTCCGTCGCACTCTACGAAGGACTGGCTGCGGAGAGCCGGAGCGTGAAGGGCGTCCTCGCAACCGAGGAGGACGGAGGACAGTTCGACAAGAGGTACGCGCACTGCGACGTCCTCGTCATCGGGGCCGGTCCGGCGGGGATTGCCGCAGCCCTCGTCGCCTCCGCCGCGAACGCGCGAGTCCTCGTCGTCGACTCGGACGACGAGGTGGGAGGCGCCCTTATCCGCGACGGAGAGCTCCTCGACTTCCGGGACCGGTCCCTCGCGACTCTGAACGAAGCACCCGAGACGCGCATTCTGACGTCGGCGACAGCGGCGATCCTGCTGGACCAGAATGGGGCGCTCATTTCGCAGCGGATCGGCTGCCGGCTTTCTCCGAGCGGGCGGGCTGGCCTTCCGGAGCAGAGGCTCTGGCACGTGCGCGCAAAGGCGATCGTCCTCGTGACGGGAGCGCTCGAACGGCCGATCGTGTTCCAGGACAACGACCGACCGGGCATCATGCTCGCCTCGGCCGCGCGGACCTATCTCCGTCGCTTCGCGCTCGCGCCCAACCGCGGGCTCGTCTTCACAACGACCGACGACGGATACCGAACCGCCCTCGAGTGGCAAGCCGCGGGGGTCGAGGTGGCCGGAGTCATCGATCCCCGGCCTCCAGGGCGAGGCGAGCTTCCGCAGCGGGCCAAGTCTCTCCGCATTCGAGTGCTGCGCGAATCGGTGGTCGAGACGACGCTCGGAGACGCGGAGGGCCGCCTTCGCGCGGTGCGCGTTCGCACGACATCGGGGACGGAGGATGTCGAGTGCGACCTTCTCGCCGTTTCCGGCGGATTCGAGCCCTTCCTCGACCTCCACCTCCAGAGGCGAGGACCGGTGCCTTCCGGTCAATGGATCGCCGGCGCCGCGAACGGAGCAACGTCGCTCGGTGGCGCGCTCGCGGATGGCGTGCGGGCGGCCCGAGAGGCGCTTGCCGCCGCGGGCTTCAAACCCCCGGTGGTCGCGATACCTTCCGCCGTTGATGTGGAAGAAGACCCCCCATTCGATCTCTGGCGAGTACATGCACCTGACGGTGACGAGTCACGGTCGTTCGTCGACTTCTTCCGCGATGGAACCGTCCAAGGTATCGAGCGAGCGGTCGATGCCGGCATCCGGCACATCGAGCACGTGAAGCGGTATACCGTCATCGGAACGGGCGTCGAGCAGGGGCGGAGCGCGAGAACGAACACTTCCGCTCTGACCGCGAGTCTCACTGGGAGCTTGCCCTCGAGTGTGGGAATCTCCGGGAGCCGCCCGCCCATTGATCCTCTCCCCTTTCGCCTTCTCGCCGGACGCGCAGCGGGCGAGAGGTTCGAGCCGGTGCGCACGACCGCGATCCACGAAGCCCACGTCGCCCTCGGCGCCGTCTTCGAGCCCTCCGGCCAGTGGCTCCGTCCCAACCACTACCCGCGGCCCGGTGAGTCCATGGAGGATGCCGTCCGGCGCGAGTGCCGCGCGGCGCGCACGGCGGTTGCCATCATCGACGTCTCGACGCTCGGAAAGATCGACGTGCGCGGTCCCGACGCCCTCTGGTTCCTCGAGAAGCTCTACGCGAACTCCATCGGCTCACTTCCGGTGGGCAAGGCCCGATACAGCGTCATGTGCCGCCTCGACGGGTCGATCCTCGACGACGGCATCGTCATGCGAACCGGCGAGGAGCGTTTCTTCATCACCGCCTCCACCAGCCACGCGGCCGCCGTCGTCGACTGGATGGAAGAGTGGCTCCAGACCGAATGGCCCAGCCGGCGGGTGTTCGTGACTTCTCTCACTGAGCAGCTCTCGACGGTCGCGATCGTGGGCCCTCGAGCCCGCGACGTTCTGAAAACGCTCTCGCCCGACCTCGATCTCTCGAAGAGCGCTTTCCCGTTTCTCGCCGTGAAGCAAGGGACGGTGGCGGGCATCCCCGACGCGCAGATCGCGCGGGTGAGCTTTTCCGGCGAGCTGGCTTTCGAGGTGAGCGTCCCCTGGGAGCTCGGGGCGGTGTTGTGGAGCTCGGTGTCGTCCGCCGGCGAGCCTTTCGGGATCATGCCCTACGGGCTCGAGTCTCTCCAGGTGCTTCGCAGCGAGAAGGGCTACGTCATCGTGGGGCAGGACACGGAAGGCACGACTACGCCGGACGACGCCGGTCTCTCGTGGCTCGTCGCGAAGAACAAGGACTTCATCGGAAAGCGATCCTTCCAGATGTCCGCCCTCCTCTCTCCCAATCGGCCGCAGCTCGTGGGGTTTCTCCCGGAACAACGAGGCTTCGTGCTACCGGAGGGCGCGGGGCTCGTGTCGAAGGTGGAAGCTCCCCCGATGGAGATCGAGGGCCATGTGACGACGAGCCACTGGAGCGAGGCCCTCGGCCGGTCGTTCGGTCTCGCCATGGTCAAGGGCGGAAGGGCACGGCATGGAGAGAAGCTCTCCGCCCCGCTCGAAGACCGGGTGGTGGCCGTGACCCTCGTCGACCCCGTGCACTACGACAGGAAGGCAGAGCGCCGCGATGGCTGAGGCGACGCTCGTCCGTCTCGGAGCGCGCGCCCAGATCAACGTGCGCGCTCGCGGGCCCGCCGTCGAGCGGGTGGCGAAGCGACTTTCAATCCCTGCGCTCCCCGGGGCCAACCGATTCGTCGCGACACCCTTGGGAGAGTGCTACTGGCTCGGACCCGACGAGTGGCTCGTGGTCGCTCCCCCAGACTCTCGCGCCGCGGTCCTCGATGCGCTCGATGAAGTCGTTGGACCCGATGACGGCGCCGCCGTCGACGTCTCGTCGAGCCGCGTTCCGTTCGAGCTCGGGGGTCCAAAGGCGCGAGACGTGCTCGCGGGCTGCTGCGCACTCGATCTCCACCCCCGCGTCTTCGGGCCCGGCCAATGCGCCCAGACCCTTCTCGCCAAGGCCCCCGTGCTCCTGAGCCAGGTGGACGACGCGCCCACTTACCGGCTCTTCGTGAGACCGTCTCTGGTCTCGTACGTCGTCTCCTGGCTCAGGGACGGGATAGAGGGCGCCGTCGGGGTAGGCTCGGCTGGGAATTGAAGGTGTACCGACCGACGCGACTCGGCCGGTTCCGCATCGTGTCCTGATCCAAGTCGGATTCGACTTCGTCATCACACTTCCGCTATCGTCCGTCGTCCGTGGAGGTCCAATGAACCGACGGCAGGCACTCAAATCCATCGGGGTCGCGGCCGCGCTTCCGCTTTCCTCGAAAGAGCTCTTTGCTCTCGGACGGGCGGCCCACGCCCACGTCCAGACGGCGGGGGGCGTAGATCGGTACATCTTCCAGAGCCTCGACGTCCACGAGACCGAGGTTCTCTCAATCGCGACGGAGCTCATCATCCCCGAGACCGATACACCGGGAGCGCGAGCCGCGCGCGTGCCGGAGTTCATCGACACGGTTCTCACCGGGTGGTTCGACGAGGACGAGCGTCGGCGCTTTCAACGGGGGATTCGCGAGCTGGACGAACGCGCGAGGACTTCAGGGGCCGCGGGGTTCGCATCGAGCGGGAGCGACATGCAGACGCGCATCCTCAAGGACATGGAGGCCGAGGCGCTCCACGAGCTCGCGCTTGTCACTCCCACCCGGGTGGCTCGACGGGCCGCCCTCTCGTCACCGGCGGCGCCGTTCTTCTCCGTTCTCAAGTGGCTCACCGTCGTCGGCTACTACACGTCCGACGTCGGCATGGACAAGGAGCTCGAGTTCATCGAGTTCCCGGGAGCCTACGACGGCTGCGCCCCCATTGGAGGCAGGTGAGCGATGGCCCAGATCGCCCGGAGGAAAGTCTACGACGCCGTTGTGGTGGGCTCGGGAATCACCGGCGGTTACGCGGCGATGGAGCTCACGAAGAAGGGCCTCGAGACACTCGTGCTCGAGGCAGGACGCCCGATCTCCCCCGAACGGGATTACGTGGAGCACGTCCCCCCCTGGCAGATGCGCTTTCGCGGACTCGGGGACCGGAGCGCGCTCCTTCGCGATCAGCCCATCCAGAGAACGTGCTACGCCTGCGACGAGTGGTCGAGCAAGTTCTTCGTGAACGATCGCGAGAACCCGTACACCCACGATGCCGACAAGCCGTTTCTCTGGATCCGGGGCCGGCAGGTGGGTGGGCGCTCGATCATGTGGGGCCGGCACACGTACCGGTGGAGCGACCTCGACTTCGATGCGAACCTGAAGGACGGTCTCGGGGTCGACTGGCCCCTGCGCTATGCCGATGTTGCGCCCTGGTACGACAGGGTCGAGGAGTTCGTCGGAATCAGCGGGCGCGCGGAGGGCCTGCCACAGCTGCCCGATGGAAAGTTCCTTCCTCCGATGGATTTCAACTGCGCCGAGATCGTCGCGCGCGAAGCGCTCCTGAAGAGATTCGGCGGAGAACGCGTGCTCACGATGAGCCGCGTGGCGATGCTGACGCAGGAGCACCGCGGCCGCGCGCCCTGCCACTACTGCGGGCCCTGCGAGCGGGGCTGCGTGACCCGCTCCTACTTCAGCAGCCTGAGCGCCACGCTCCCCGAGGCCGAGGCCACCGGTCGTCTGACGCTCCGGCCGCACAGCGTCGTGGAAAGCGTCCTCTACGACCCGGAGAGAAACCGCGTCGGCGGGATCCGGATCATCGATGCGCAGACGCACGAGATGTTCGAGGTCTACGGGCGCGTCGTGTTTCTCTGCGCCTCCGCGCTCGAGTCCACGCGCATCCTCCTGAACTCGAAGAGCGAGCGGTTCCCGGACGGGCTCGCGAACTCGAGCGGGGAGCTCGGAAAAAACCTCATGGATCACACCATGGGCTGGGGCGCGGAGGGAACGATCCCCGGAAACGAGGACCGGGTCCCCTGGGGACGGCGGAACAACGGAATCTACATGCCGCGGTTCAGGAACGTGAAGTCGAAGGACTCCCCTTTCCTTCGCGGCTACGGGTTTCAGGGTGCGGGAAGCCGCGAGCGGTGGGAGCACGGGATCGAGCGCCCCGGCTTCGGCGCCGACTTCAAGCACTCGCTCCGGAGCTGGGGTCCCTGGCGTCTATCGTTCTACGGGTTCGGGGAGTGCCTGCCGAACCCATCGAACTACGTCGCTCTGGACCCCGAGGTGCGCGACCGCTGGGGAATCCCCGCCCTCCGGATCCACATGAAGTGGGGCGAGAACGAGCGCGCGCTCCTGAAGGACATGGCGGCGACGGCGGCGGAGATGCTGGAGGCGGTTGGTGCCACGGACATCGATCTCATCCAGGAGGAGAACGCTCCCGGTCTCACCATTCACGAGATGGGAACGGCGCGCATGGGCCGCGACCCGAAGACTTCCGTTCTGAACGGCTTCAACCAGGCCCACGACATTCCGAACCTCTTCGTGACCGACGGAGCGGCGATGGCGTCTTCGTCCTGCGTGAACCCGTCCATCACGTACATGATGCTGACGGCACGCGCCTGCGACTACGCGGTGAAGGAGATGGATCTGGGGGTAATATAGCCATTGACAATATATCCGGAGTGGCTATAGTAGCCCCATGGTCCACGACCCAGCGGACATCGACGCCCTTCTCCCCCTCCCGGAAGCGACGTTTCACATCCTCCTCGCTCTCGCCGATTCCGACCGCCACGGCTACGCCATCATCCAGGACGTCTCTGATCGCACCAGCGGCGAGGTGACCCTCGGCGCGGGGACGCTCTACCGGTCCATCCAGCGCATGCTGGAGCAGGGGCTCATCGTCGAGACCCGGGACCGGCCCGCACCCGAGCTCGACGACGAGAGGCGGCGCTACTACCGCATCACGCCCTTCGGCGCCGCGGTCGCTGGGGCCGAGTCGCGGCGGCTCGCGCGGCTCGTTCGGCTCGCCCGCGCCCGCGGTTTCTCGCCGAAGACCGCTTGAGGGAGGGAAGAGAGATGCGCTTCTACCGTCTGCTCCTTCACCTCTATCCCCGGGCCTTCCGCTCAGAGTATGGCGAGGAGATGTGCTCCGACTTCGCCGAGCGCCTGCGCCGCGCGTCGGGACCTCTCGCGCGGATGGCGCTCATCCTGGAAGCTCCGTTCGACGTCCTTCCCAACGCGATGGGCGTGCACTGGGACCTTTTGAGGCAGGATTTGCGCCACATGTCCCGCTCCCACGCCCGCGCGCCCGGGCTCGCCGTCACCGCGATTCTCGTGACCGCCCTCGGGATCGGCGCAAATACCGCTGTCTTTTCGATCACGGATCAGGTGCTCCTGCGTCCCCTCCCCTTTCCCGATTCCGAGCGGCTGGTGAAGCTCTGGCAGCACGAGCCCGGCTACACCCGCATGGAGCTCTCGCCTCCGAACTACCTCGACTGGAAACGCATGAGCTCGTCGTTCGAGGCGATGGCGGCGTACTACGACTTCTCGATGAATCTCGTGGGGCAGGGCGACCCGGTGAGGGTCGAGACCGCCGTCGTCGAAGCTGACCTCTTCCGGATTCTCGCGGTCCCTCCGATGATGGGGCGTACCCTCGTGGCGGGGGACGAAGGGGTGGCGCCTCCCGCGCCTCGCGGATCGCGGACACCCGGCGCCATCGTCATCGGCTACGGCCTCTGGCAGGGGCTCTTCGGCGGAAGCACGGACGTCCTGGGAAGGACGGTGCGGCTCGACGATCGCGCGTCGACGATCGTGGGCGTGATGCCGCCGGATTTCCACTTCCCCGACCCCTCGACCGAGCTCTGGACGGCGCTGGAATTCACCCCGGACGAATCCTTCGAGGATCGAAGAAACAAGCTTCTCCAAGTGGTGGCGAAGCGCCGTCCGGGCGTCTCCATCGACGAAGCGCGAGCGGAGATGGCAGTGGTGACCGAGGGGCTCGAGCGGGCCTATCCCGAGGAGAACGAGAAGACGCGAGCCACGGTGATTTCGCTGCGCGACGAGATCTCGGTCCAGGCCCGCTTGCTGCTTGCGGCGCTCTTCGGTGCGTCGATCTGCGTTCTCCTCATCGCCTGCGCGAACCTCGCGCACCTTCTCCTCGGCCGCGGAATCGAGCGGAGGAAGGAGCTCACCGTCCGGACCGCGCTCGGCGCCGGTCGGGAGCGGCTCGTCCGCCAGCTCCTGACCGAAAGCCTGACGCTTGCGGTTCTCGGCGGCGTTGCCGGCCTCTTCCTCGCCTCCCTCCTCCTGCCGCTTCTTGGCCAACTCGCCCCGGCAACGCTTCCCGTCGCCCGCGAGACGATGCTCGATCCCCGGGTCCTCGCATTCGCCGCACTCGTCACCACGCTCACCGGAGTGGGGTTCGGAGTCCTCCCCGCGATCCGAAGCTCGGGCGGCTTCGAGGTGGAGGGATTTCGCGAAGGCGGCCGCGAGGGAGTCGGCGGCCGGCGGCAGCGCCTTCGCTCGGCCCTGGTCGTAGGAGAGGTTGCAATCTCGGTTGCGCTCCTCATCGCCTCCGGCCTCCTCATCCGTGCCCTTCTGCACATTCAGGCAATCGACCCTGGCTTTCAAACGAGCGACGTGTTGGCAGTGCAGACACCTCTGTCGACAGCCCGCTACGAGAAGACCGAGCGCCGCGCCGAGCTCTATGGTCGCGTCCTTTCCGAGGCGCGCTCCCTCCCCGGCGTCCGGAGCGCCGCCTTCACCAGCTTTCTTCCCATGGTCGTGCAGGGTGGGATCTGGGAGGTTTCGATTCCGGGGCTCTCCGATGCCCAAGACGTTCCGCCGACGGCGAGCCTCCGGTTCGTGACCTCCGACTTCTTCACGACTCTCGGAATCCCTCTCCGGAGCGGCCGCGACGTGCGCGAGTCGGACACCTTCGAGACTCCGCTGGTGTCGGTGGTGAGCGAGTCCTTCGCGCGCCGCTACTGGCCGGACCGGGATCCGATCGGCCAGCGTTTCGGGTTCGGGCTCGCGGAACGGACGGTCGTCGGCGTCGTGGGGGATATTCGGGTTCGAGACCTCGAAAAGACGAGCGAGCCTCAGGTTTACCTTCCTCATCGACAAGTGCAGGATCGCTGGCTCCTCGGCTACGCTCCGAAAGAGCTGGTCCTGCGTCTCGAGCCGGGGATCGACCGAGCCCCGATCCTCGCGGCAGTGCGCAAGGTTATCCACGAAGCGGACCCGGAGCTGCCGCTCTCCGAGGTGCGAACGCTCGAGGACGTGGTCGACGGGCAGACGGCGCCGCGGCTCATTCAGGCGCGACTGGTCTCCGCCTTCGCGTCTCTCTCGATTCTGCTGTCCGGAGTCGGAATCTACGGACTTCTCTCTTTCGCGGTATCCCGGAGGCGGGCGGAGATCGGACTTCGCATGGCGTTCGGCGCGCGCTCCTCCGACATCCTGAAGATGGTGCTGCGGGAGGCCGCGCTCCTGGCGGTTCTCGGCTGCTCCCTGGGTGTGACGCTCGGCCATGCCGCGGCTCGCGCGCTCGAAGCGATCCTCGCCGGCGTCGGGGCGGGAGATGCGATCACGTATGCCCTCACCGCCACCGTCGCCCTCGCGATGACGCTCGCGGGAAGCCTCGTGCCCGCGCTTCGCGCCGTTCGATTCGACCCCGTCCAGTGCATCCGCGCCGAGTAGTCTCCCCTATCCCTGAACAAGCCACCGCTCGAGGGGCGCCGACGTGTCTCCAGGCCCCGAGCCCGGAGTGACGAGAGGGTATGATATTTTGGTATACTCTTATGGTACTACCTTGAGGAGGTAGGTCGGATGAATACAGAAAAGGTCGCGCTGACGATACCCAAGGATTTGCTCGCGGTGGTTGACGCCATCAGCCGCGAGCGTGGTATTTCGCGGAGCAAATTCATCTCCACGTTGATTCGGGAGAGGATCCGCGATGAGAAGAACACTCACCTGAAAGAGGCCTACGATCGTGTGTTCGCGGACGAACAAATTCGGAAAGAGCAACTGGAGACAGCTCGGTGGTTCGAGTCGGGCGGAAGCGGTGAGGGACAAGAATGGTGATCCGTAAGGGCTCGGTTTACTGGGTCGATTTTTCTCCAGGCAAGGGGTCCGAGCCGAGGGGAAGACGACCGGGACTCGTCGTTCAGTGTGACCCTCTGAATGACAGCCGGCTCAACACCGTCATCGTCGTCGCGATCACGTCCACACTGAGACTGGGTGAGTTACCGGGGAACGTCGCTCTGGGAAAAGGGGAAGCCAATCTTCCGAAGAAATGTGTGGTCAACGTCACCCAGATCAAGACCGTCGACAAGCTGGGCGTCCGTGAGAAGATCGGCGCCCTTTCGAAGCCGCGGATGGAGGAGGTTCAAGCAGGCATCAAGCTCGTCATGGATTCGACTTAACGCGAATACTTCCTCGTCATCAGCCGGCGGTCGTGGTCTTCGAAGCCCCACTTTCTATAAAGCTCTGCTGCGGGGTTGTCCATCTCCACCTCGAGGTGGAGGGCCTGTACAGCGAGCTCGCGACAAGCCTCTCCCATCTCGTCGAGAGCCCGCCGTCCAAGACCGCGGCCCCGATGAGAGGGGGAAACGTAGAGCTCGTCCACGAACGCGTCCCGGCCGCCGTACTCGAGGCTCCACCCGAGGGTGAGAACGAAGTAGCCAACGGCGACGCCGCCGTCGCGAAGGAGCCACGCCCGTCCGAGCGCGGGGGTCGCGAGAAACGGCTCGAGGGCCGAGCGCGCCTTCTCGGGATCGAAGGGATACCCCTCCTCTTCGTAGAAACGCGCCATCAAGTCAAGAACGGCGGATGAATCCGCTGGCGTGGCGATCTGGATCTCGACCGTCACTGGCTCGCGCTCGGAAGGGGCGCGATGTCGGCCCACACCCCCGACTGTGACGCTCGAAGGCGCGAGCCCGCGGGAAGAAGCACCGGAGACTCGAAGAAGTACTTCTCGCTCCAGGCGGGGTCCAATCGCTCGATGGACAGCAGCACTCGAGAGCTGCCATCAGGGGCGATGGACTCGACGCGGAGAGGAGCATCCTCGACGGGAGCGGCGTAGAGAGCCACGAGTCGCGACGCTCGCGGGAAGTCGAGCTCATTCTCGACGGGAACGGAGCGAACCGGATCGGCCTCACGAGCGAACCAGAGCCCGAGGGCGCTCCGGTCGACGATCCTCTTCCCCTCGTCTCCCCAGCCCTTCACGTAATGGAGCTCCAGGGCAACGCTCGAAGATTCGGCGAGCTTCCAGCCGAGACCGTCCGGCAACGACACCCGATTCCGATCGGGAAGCCAGACGGCGAGGGGCGAAGTCCCGGAGCACGAGCTCCCGACGAAGATCGCCGCCCGGCGGAGGATCGACGGCTCCCCTGGAATTACTTCGAGCCCGCTCACCAAGCGCGTGCTCGGAAGCTCGGTCGGAAGGAGGATGCAGGCGGTCTTTTCCGATTCGCTCTCGTCCAGGACCACCCCGCCCGCGGGAAGAAGGATGTCGGCATCGGCATGCGTGGCCGGGGGAGCGTCCTCTCCTCGCGCCAGCGAGGTTCCCTCTGGAGTCGTTCCCACGGTCCAATCGACGATGGTATCGATCTCCAGAGCCGTGAGGGCCCGGGCCCCTTGGAACGGCCCGCCGTCATCGCCGGGGAGAAACGGAGGCATCCGGCCCTCGAGAACGGAGAGCTTGATCGCGTTCGCCCAGGGCACCGCATCCTGGTAGTCGAGAAGCGACATGGGGGCGATGCCGCCTCCGCGGTGGCACCCTCCGCAGTGGCGGACGAAGAGCGGGCGGACGTGCTCCCCGTAGTTGAAGCGCGAAAGCGTCGGCTCGTGAGCGCCGGCCCCGCGCGCGGCCCCGATCGCGAGCCCCAGAATCGCGAGCTTATTCCACATGCGCCGCCTCGAGCTCGGAGACCGCCTCCTCGAAGAGCCGGTACGCAGCCTCCACCTCCAGTCGGTTTCCTCGGTCGCCGTGGGTATCGAGAAGCCAGGCGGCGCGTACGAGCTTCTTTGCCGGCCGGCCCACGCGTTCTCCTTCCTTCTCGATCAGGGCGAGCACCAGATCCTTCGCCTCGAGGGCGGGAATGTACAGATCGGGCCACGCGCCTCTCCGGATCAGATCCTGGACCCTTTCGTTCCGACGGAGGATCTCCCGATAGAGCTCTACCGCGCTTTCGGGAATGCGGAACTCGGCTGGATCCTGGCTCGCCATCGGGACGGAGGCGAAGATGAAATCGAAGCGCGCTTCTTCGGCCTCTCCGGGGAATCGCAGATGGACGACGACCTCCACCGGATCGCTCGAGGATTCGAACTTCGTCGAAAGAAAGCTCCTCTCGGCCGAGGGCACCATCGGGACGTCTCCCGCTCGGGCCGAAAACCCCGCGACATCCATCGGACGGGTGAAGTCGTCGTAGAGGTACAGGCGAAACTCACCCTCCTCGGTGCGCGTTCCCTCGAGATGGTGATAACCGTTCGGGGCCATGAACAGGATTCCGCCGTGACGGGGGTTGTGATCCCCGTGGGCCATCATCACCGTCCTCGACTCCATCGGCCGGCCATCGGGGCAGAGACCCGGAGTCGAGGAGACGATATCGGCGCGGCCCGGGCAGGACCATTGGACTTCGCGGGTGGTGCGCACGAGATTCATGCCGCAGATCGGGCACGAGCCTTCCGCGTCCTCATCGATCGCGGCGTGCATGGGACAGGAATAGCTCGAGACGAGAGTCCGCAGGACGAGCTCGCGGCCGCAGGTGGAGCAGCGGCCCGGCCCCGTCGACTGCTCGTCGGGATGGAATGAACAGAGATAGACGGGAAAGGTCTCGCGCCCGACCGCCTGCACGGAAACGAGAGAAAGAAGGGCCAAGACGGCTCCCAAGGTCATTCGAGCACGCCCTCAGGCACGACGGCGCGATCCCGTTCCGTCAGGTTGACTACGATCGCCCGCGCGGCCCTCACGAGATTCCGGGGAGCGATGAGGATCTCGTTGCCCCAGACGCCGGCCCCCACGCCGAGAACGGGCTCGCGGGTGAGCGCTTCGTCGAGAAAGGAGCGAAAGTCGGCCGGCTGCCAGTGGAAGGGCGGGAGGGAGCCGATCTCGTAGCCCGTCGTCTCCTTGACCGTCTCGGGCGAAGCCATCTGGACGTTCCGATCCCCGAGCGCTTTCTTGAGATGGCCCGAGATGGCGCTCCGGTCGCCCCCGACCATCACGAGCACGCGCTCCCCCTTCCCCGTCTGGAAGAGGAGCGTCTTCACCATCTGGTGCTCGCGAAAGCCGAGGGCGCGGGCGACGTTCGAAGCCCCTTTCTCCGTCTCGGCAGGGAAGGCCCTCGCCTCGTAGTCGATTCCGTTGCGATCGAGAAACTCGTGCGCGGGCAGCTTCATCGCGTCGCGCTAATCGTTCTTCTTCTTCTTGAGCACGCCGCGAAGGGCGTCTGTCGCTTTCTCCTTCGCCTCGCGCTTGGCACCGCTTCCAGCCTGGGACGCGAGGGCCTTCACGTCGGGGCGGACCTTCGGGTCCTCCATCGTGCCCGTGATGTCGATGGGAACGGGGACCCACCCCTGGTCGTCCGCGAGGATGTCCAGGACATTCGAGCCGACCCCCTCGATGCGAAGCCCTTCCCGGGGAGTCGCGAGAGACAGATCGAAATCGATGGGCCCTTCGAGGAGGAGCGCTCCTTCCAGGTCGAGCCGCGCGTCGCCGCTCTCGAACCGGAAAGGCGCGAGAATCACCCGGTCGTTCTCCATGCGAAAGCTCGCCTCGGTGGCTTTGTAGGGAGAGCCGACGACCGCCTTCTTTCCGAGAGCGGCGTCGATCCCCTGGAACACCTTCGCGTCCGGAAACTGTCCTTCCGCGACGTGAACCTGCCCCTTTCCCTTCAGATTCTTCGTTTCCGGTCCGGCGCCCTTCGCTTCGAGATTGAGGGACGCCGGACCGAAGCCGTCCGTCGCTCCCACCATTCCGTTGAGGTCCAGGGGATCGCCCTTGGCGTTCATGGTGTAGGTGAAGGGCACGGGTTTGAAATCGAGCACGGCGTCGGCGGTGAACTTCCCGTGCGGCAGGAGGAACGAAAGCTCGGGAATGGTGAAGGCGGCGTCTTTCAGCTGAAACGTCCCCTCGGTCTCGGTGAGCTTCAGGGTATCGAAGACCATCTCGCGGATCGCGAGGGTCCCCGCGGCGGAAAGGGCGGCGAGGGAGGCGGCGCTCGGATCGAAGCCCACGTCGTGCATCTCCAAGTCGAGACCCTCGACTCGGGTCTTCTCCTCGCCCTTCGGGTTCTTCACCGAGAGGCTCCCGTCCTCGATTCGAATCTCGTTCACTTCGAGGGCAAGCCCACCTCCTTCCCCCGTCTCGGCCGGCGCCGCTTCCGGGACCTCGGCTTTCTTGGCCGATGTCGGCTTCCCTTCCGACTGCACCATCTCGAACCGGGGCGCCTCCAGGAGAATCCGGTCGACGGCAACCGTACCGGAAAGAAGCGGAAGGAGCCGGTGCTCGAACACGAGCCGGTCGAGGTGGAAAGTAATCTCCCGCCCCTCGCCCGAGGTCTTCGCCTCGACTCTCTCGAGGACAACCCCCTTCAGCAAGTTCAGTCGGAAGCCTTCCGCTTCGATCTGGACCCCGGTCGCCGCGGCGACCTGGGCGAGAAGCTTTCGGCCGAGCTCGGGAGAGTCCCAGTCCCGGGAGAGAAGGATCAGAAGAACCGCGGCAAGCGCCGCGAGGACGATGAGGAGCTTTTTCAGCATGGCTTCACCTCGGAACGCGGTAGGCTAGCACAATGGTCTAATTTTCGAGGTTCCTTGATCGACGTGCGCTTGGCCCAACTGAATCAGAGCTCCCGCAGATACTTCTGAACGTCGTCATGCGTGCCAACTCGAACCAGGGTGAGAACTGGGTCCTCGAAAGCGAACACCAGCCGGATGCCCAGCCCGACTCGCGCCTCCCGAACTCCACTCCGGTGGATCTTCCGAATGCCCAGGCCCGGGTGCCGGTTAAGCTCTCCCATCGCTTTGGGGAGCGAAAGAATCGATTGAAAAACTGCCGCGAGTTTGGCTTCGGCAAGCGTCCCGACGTCGCGCTGAAACCGCTCCGTCAAAACAATCTTCATCGATGGCGCGGGCGGGCCAGACGTTTTCGGGAAAGACGGTTTGCCCTCGGTTCAAGGGTCTTCGGAATGGTTTGCAGGAAGCTGACGGCTCGTTCAGGGCTCTCGAAAACGAGAGATGTCCCTGCCTCGCGCTCTTCGTGGAGCTGCTGCCACAAGCGCTCGGCCTGAGAATCCGTCAGCACCGGTGAGAGCTCGAGGTCATCCGCGGACACGGGCACGATCGCGGCCACGTGTTTCGAGCCCCGCATCAGAACGACCTGTTCCCCTCTCGCTGCTGCTTCCACCAACGCGTTCAGGCGCGCTTTGGCTTCTCGGATCGTCACTGCCTTCATGAAGAAAGACTACCGCAAGAGTGGGTGCCTCTCAAGAGTCTCACTTTGAGGACCCTCTTCATGGGCAGTTGGCAAGGGGCATCTGGTGCGTTATCGTCTCCCTCCCATGACCCACCACGATCTTCTCATCGGCGGCGCCTGGATGAAGGGCGCCGGCTACCACCCGAACCTCAACCCCTCGAACCTGGACGAGAGCGTGGGCGAGTACGCCCACGCCGACGAGGCGGCGACCCGCGACGCCATCGCCGCCGCCCGCGCGGCGTTCCCCGAGTGGTCGAAGAGCAACATCCAGGCGCGCGCCGACGCCCTCGATCGCGCCGGCACCGAGATCCTCGCCCGCCGTGAGGAGCTCGGGCGGCTTCTCGCGCGCGAGGAAGGGAAAACGCTGAAAGAGGGCATCGGCGAGGTCGCGCGCGCGGGAAACATCTTCAAGTTCTTCGCCGGGGAGGCGCTCCGCATCGGAGGAGACCTCGTCCCTTCCGTGCGGCCCGGAGTCAGAGTGGAGGTCACGCGCGAGCCGGTCGGGGTGGTCGGAATCATCACCCCCTGGAACTTCCCGATCGCCATCCCCGCGTGGAAGATCGCGCCCGCGCTCGCTTTCGGGAACACCGTGGTCTTCAAGCCCGCGGAGCTGACGCCGGGCTGCGCCTGGGCCCTCGCGGACATCCTCTCCCGCTCCGGGATTCCCGCGGGAGCCTTCAACCTGGTCATCGGCCGGGGAAGGGTCGTCGGAGAAATCATCGTGACCTCACCCGAGGTGGATGCCATCAGCTTCACCGGTTCGGTCGAGACCGGCCACCACATCCTCCTCGCGGCGACGAAGCGCCACGCGAGAGTGCAGCTCGAGATGGGCGGGAAGAACCCTCTCGTGGTGCTGGACGACGCCGACCTCGACGTCGCCGTCGACTGTGCCGTCCAGGGCGCGTTCTTCTCCACCGGCCAGCGCTGCACGGCTTCGTCGCGGCTCGTGGTCACGGAAGGGATTCACGATGCTTTCGTCGAGAAGACGATCGCTCGCCTGAAGGCGCTCCGGGTCGGAGACGCCGTGGCCCCAGAGACCGACATCGGACCCGTGGTCGATCAGAGCCAGCTCGATCAGGACCTCTCCTACATCGACATCGGCCGCCGCGAAGGCGCCAATCTCGCCTTCGGAGGCGAGCGGATCTCCCGGGAGACGAAGGGCTACTTCCTCAGCCCCGCGCTCTTCGTCGACACCGACAATCGCATGCGCGTCAACCGGGAGGAGATCTTCGGCCCGGTGGCGACGGTGGTTCGCGTGAAGAGCTACGAGGAAGCGGTCGAGGTCGCGAACGACACGGAGTTCGGCCTTTCCGCGGGAGTGGTGACGACGTCCCTGAAGCACGCGGACGACTTCAAACGGCGCTCGCGCGCCGGGATGGTCATGGTCAACCTCCCCACCGCCGGGGTCGACTACCACGTGCCTTTCGGAGGGACGAAAGGCTCGAGCTACGGGCCGAGGGAGCAGGGGCGCTACGCCCGCGAGTTCTATACGACTGTCAAGACCGCCTACGTGAGCTCCTGAAACTCAGGCGGTCGCCGGGGGCCTCGCCTCTTTCGGTTCCCCGAGGGTGCGCCTTCTCAGCAGCTCGTAGAACGCCGATTGGCTCCGCACCGCCTCGCCTTTCCTGGGCCGGTACTGATTCGAAAGATGCTCGTCGAGGATCCGGGCTTTGACGTTATCGGCCCATTGCAGATCGAGGAACTCCTTGAGCTCCTTCTGGAGCTTTGGATCGTAGATCGGGAACGTGACCTCCACCCTCCGGTCGAGGTTGCGGGTCATCCAGTCCGCTGAGGAGAGAAAGATCTTCTCGTTCCCTCCGTTCGCGAACACCAGGATGCGGCTGTGCTCGAGAAAACGATCGACGATGCCCATGGCCTCGATGTTCTCGGGACGCTCGGCCCCACTCCGGAGAAGGGAGTACATTCCCCGCACGTTCAGCTTCACCTTGACCCCGGCGTCGGCTGCTTCATACAGAAGGCCGATCATCTCCGGGTCGGCGATGTTGTTCAGCTTGACCTGGATGTAGGCTTCCCTCCCCTTCTTGGCGTTCTTGATCTCGCTCTTGATGAGCTTCTTGAGGCTTTGCCGGAAACCGAAGGGCGAGACCATCAGGTGCCGGAACTCCGAAACCCGATAGTTATCCTGGAGGAACTCGAAAACCGCATCCACTTCCTTGGTGAGGCGGCGGTCGGTCGTGAACAGGCAGTGGTCGGAGTAGACCTTGGCGGTGTCCTCGTTGAGGTTCCCCGTCCCGAGGAAGGCGTAGCGGGTGAGCTTTCCTTTCTCCTTTCTGACGATGAGACCCATCTTGGCATGGACCTTCAGTCCGGGTACGCCGAAGATGATGTGCGCGCCCTCTTTCTGGAGCTGGTTCGCGAGCGCGACGTTCGCCTCCTCGTCGAAGCGAGCCTGAAGCTCGATTGACGCCGTCACCTCTTTGCCGTTGCGGGCCGCGTTGAGAAGAGCGTTCGCCACCCCGGAGTGCCGCGCCACGCGGTAGAGCGTCACCTTGATCGCCGTCACCTTGGGGTCGATCGCCGCCTCGCGCAGAAGGTCGATGACGTAGTCGAAGGGCTGATAGGGAAGATGGAGCAGGAACTCCTGCTGCCGCATGACGCCGAGGATGCTCCCCTGGCTCTCGATGCGGGGAAACGGGATCGGCTCCAGGATGGGAGGAAGGAGGGCCTGCCTCCCGAGCCGCGGAAAATCGCTGAAGTCCTTGTGGTTATGGGTGCGGCCGCCGGGGACGAAGCTGTCCTCGGTCTTGAGGCCGAGCTTGCGCACGAGGAGCTTCCGGAACTCCTCCGAGATCTCGCGGTCGCAGACGAGCCGGACGGGATTCCCCTCCTCGCGGAGCTTGATTCCCTTCACCACCTTTCGCACGTAGCTCTCGGTGACGTCGTCGTCGATGTCGAGCTCCGCGTCCCGCGTGAGCTTCGCGATGTGGGACTCGATGCTCTCGAACTCGAAGAGGGAGAAGATCTCCTTCAAGTTGTAACGGATGACGTCCTCGAGAAGGATGACGTACTGCTCCCTCCCGATCGGCGGGAGAATCAGGAAGCGCGGAAGGGCGTCGGTAGGCACCTCGATGAGGGCGAAGCGGTCGTTCTTACCGCCGCGCGTCCGGAGCCGGATGGCGAGATAGATGGACTTGTCGCGCAGCTCCGGAAAGCGCACCTTCTCCCGGACCATGAGGGGAGTGAGCTTTGCGCGGACCTCGCGCCGGAAATATTCGCGAACGAAAGCCCCCTGCTCGGGAGTGAGCTCGGTCTCGTTGACCAGGTGAATCCCCTGCTTCGCGAGCTCCTCCAGGATCTGGGCGTAGACACCCTGGAACACCGCCTGCTGCTTGAGAATGATCTCTTTGATCTCGCGAAGGACGGCCTTGGGGTCGTGCCCCAGGAGCTTTCTCCCCTTGCGGCCGAGCCGGGCCAGGCGGTGGAGCGTCGCGACGCGCACGCGGTAGAACTCGTCCTGGTTCGACGAGAAGATCCCGAGGAAGCGCAGACGGTCGATGAGGGGAACGCTCCGGTCGCTCGCCTCCTGGAGCACACGGGCATTGAAGGACAGCCAGCTTATCTCCTTGTTTCTAAAAGGGTAAGACACGGTGCCCCCGTTTTTCCGTATCGAGGTGGACGCCCATTATAGCGGAGGGGTCCCGGGAGTAAAGCGACGTCAGGCGAGGCGGTCGGTGACGACGAACGCGAGCTCGACGCCTCCCACGCGGAACTTGGAGCGGTTCTCGATGGCGACGGGCTTCTCAATGCGGTCGTCCCCGAGAAACGTTCCGTTGGTGCTTCCCATGTCCTCGAGCTCGCCGAGAGCACCGCGGATGCGGATCCGCGCGTGGCGGCGGGAGAGCTCGGCGTCGTCGAGGATCACATCGCAGCCCGCGCGGCCGATGGTCACGAGGGGCTTTTCGATCTCGACCACCCTTCCCGTCTCGGCGCCGCTCAGGACGAGGAGAGCATACTTCTTGTCCGGGTCGAGCGCCGTCGCATCGGAGGCCTCGCGTTTCACCTGAGCGATCGAAAGCGGGATCGTCATCTCGGGAAGCGTGAGATTCTCTCCGCACTCGGGGCAGAGCACGCGCGCCGCGTCCGAAAGGCGGGGGAGCTCGTCTTCCTGGATCTCGTGGCCGCAGCCGCTGCAGCGAATGGCCATAGGCGTCGTCGGTCGAATCAGTTTAAGAAATTCCGATCCCCGATGACAAGCCCATGCTGATAAGCTCCCTGCCATGGCGACCGGGGAAGCCTTCACGCTCGTGACCGGCGCCTCCACGGGAATCGGGAGAGAGCTCGCGCTCATCGCCGCCGCGAAAGGGCGCTCCATCGTCCTGGTGGCGAGAAGCGAGGCGAAGCTCTCGGAGCTCGCCCGCTGGATTCGTGAAGTACATCTCGCGCGCGCGGAGGTCGTCGCCCTCGACCTCAGCGACCCGGAGGCGCCCGACGCGCTGTTTCAAGAGCTGACGCGGCGAAACGTGGACGTCGAGGTCCTGATCAACAACGCCGGCTTCGGAAGTCTCGGACGAGTCCACGAGACGCCCCTCGATCGGCAGCTCGAGATGCTGCGGCTCAACGTCCTCGCCCTCACGCACCTCACGCGCCTGTTCCTCCCCGCGATGCTGGGACGAGGCCGCGGACGCATCCTGAACGTGGCCTCGACTGCCGGGCTGCAGCCCGGGCCGTGGATGGCGGTCTACTACGCCAGCAAGGCGTACGTCCTTTCCTTTTCCGAAGCGCTCGCGGAGGAGCTTCGCGGAACCGGCGTCACTTCGACTGCCCTACTCCCGGGACCGACGCGCACGGAGTTCCAGACGCGCGCGGATATGGCGGGCTCCGGGCTCGTTCGCTTCGGGATGGCCGACGCGAGAGACGTGGCCGAGGCCGGCTATCGGGGAATGGAAGCGGGAAAGGCGGTGGTGATCCCCGGATTCGGGAACAATGCGCTTTCGCTTCTCGTGCGTCTCTCCCCGCGATGGGCGGTTCGCCGGGTCGTCAGCTGGCTCAACCGCGGGACGCGCGACAACTCGCCCACGCCGAATCGTTCTCCCAGAGCTTGACGGCGAGGCTCTCCACGTTCTCGCCCGCGAGAGCCCGATCGAGCGACTCCGCGATCGCTCTCGCGACCACTTCCACCCCGGGATTGAGGCCTTCGAACTCGGGCAGATCGTTGAGCGTCCGATCTCGATAGCGATCCGCCACCTCGGCGAGGGCCTCCCGCAGCTTCACGATGTCGACGAGAAAGCCATGCCCGTCCAGTTCCCTCCCCGAGACCGTGAGCTCCACCCGATAGTGGTGGGAGTGGAGAGAGCCTTCGGGGCCGAAGTCCCCTCCGACGAGATAGTGCTGAGCGATGAAGTCCGCAAGCACTCCAACTTCGAAGGTCTTCATGAAACGCTCAAGTGTAGGTCAGGAGAACCTGGAGGCACTCCTCGGGGCTCTCGTCCAGGAGGTGATACGCCTCGGCCGCACGCTCGATCGGGAAGCGGTGGCTCACGAGATCTCTCATCGGAAGGAGCGATAGGGCATCGAGAGCGACCTCCAACCGGCGCTGCTTCGTCCAGCGCGCGAGAAGGGTGGAGGAAATCCGGCTCACCTGGCTCGATTGGATGGTGATGCGCCGGCGATGGAAGTGCGTTCCGAGGTCGACTTCGGCACGCTTGTCACCGTACCAGGAGCCGACGACGACCCGGCCCTCGAGCCCGGTCGAGGCGATGGCGACGTCGAGAGCATCGGGCGAGCCCGATACCTCGAACGTCAGATCGAAGTCCCGTTCGTCGAGATCCAAAGGAGCGCAGGAGCGGGCCGCGCCGAGCGCGACCGAAATTCGGCGCCGGCGCTCCCATCGATCCACGGTCACGAGCCGTGCGAGGGGGAATCGCGAGAGAAGCGTCGTCGTCAGGAGCCCAACGACCCCCTGGCCGACGACGAGCACCCGCTCGCCCAGGAGCGGGCGCGCGTCGTGGACGAGACCTGCAGCGGTTTCCACGGTAGGAAGAAGCGCGGCGGATTCGGAAGCGAGGTTCTCGGGAACGAGGAGAAGGCTCTCCGGTCGCGCGAGAAAGGAGCTCCGGTGGCACTCGAACGCGAAGACCCGCTGGCCGAGGAGATTGTCCGCGACATTTGCCCCGCAAGCCGCAATTCTGCCGACCGCGGCGTAGCCATAGGCGACGGGATACCGCGCGGTTCCCGAGAGCGACGGCAAGCTCTCATCGAGATCGATGCCGGGAGGAATCTGCCCTCGATAGAGGAGGAGCTCCGTTCCCGCGCTGATGGCAGAGAGCTCGGTCTCGACACGGACCTCGGCTGCGCCCGGCTCCGGGGTCTCCTCGTCGCGGATCTCGATCCGGCGAGGCGCCTGAAAGTAGAGGACGCTCGACTTCATGGGGGGCAGAAGAGCCCGCCCGCCATGACCAGGTCCTCCCCCACGCGCTCCGATCGCCACGAGACGAGGCTCGGAAAAGACGCCAGCTCCCCTGAGTCGAGAGGGCGGAGGCCGCCGACGAACCGGGGCGAGATGGTGACCACCAGGTAGTCCACGAGCTTCGACTCGAGGAAACTGGTGAGAATCCGGGCCCCGCCCTCGACCAGGACGTGGCGCACTCCCCGCCTCACGAGGCGTTCGAGGAGGGCCTCGAGGTCCACCCATCCGTTCTCGAGTGCAGGGAGGCGCAGGACGCGCGCGCCCCGGGACTCGAGATCGATCTCTGACGCCACGTCCGCTGCCTCCGTCGTCGCGAGCCACGCTCCTCTGCCATTCTCGAGCAGGCGCGCGTCCCGCGGGATGCGGAGCGTGCTATCCACCACGATCGGACGAGGATCCTCTCCGGTCGCGAGACGCACGTTGAGCCGCGGGTTATCGGCGACGACGGTGCCGATTCCGACGAGGATGGCGTCGTGCGCGGCCCGGAGCTCGTGGGTGAGCTTTCGAGAGCCGGCGGAGCTCAAGCTCAAGGGCCGGTTTCCCTCGCCCGCGATGCTTCCATCGAGGCTCTGCGCGTAAGCGAGAGTGACGAAGGGACGAATCCCCGCCCGCGCGGCCTCCAGGCGCAGGTGAAGGTCCGAAAGAATCGCGCTCGCGACCCGCTCCGTCATGACATCGAACTGTATATCCCACGCGATAAGATGGCGCAAACCTCGATGAGCGACTTCGCCCGGTATCTCCTCGCGAAACGGACGGTGGACGACCGGGCGCTGAACCTCCGCGTCTGGGACCGACTGCGGCGGGAGGTGCGGCAGCCGCGCGTTCGGCTCCTCCGGGTTGCCGACGTCGGGGCCGGACTCGGCACGGGCGCTGAGAGAATCGCGGCGTGGCAGCTCTTCGAGCCGATCTCGGCCGTTCGCTACATGGGAGTCGAGCCCCGGGGATCTCTCCTCGACGAAGCCCGTCGCAGACTGCGATCGCTCCCCTTTCCGGCGGAGTTTGCCGCGACGACGCTCGAGGAGTTCTCGCGCGAGAACCGGGGTGCGTTCGATCTCGTCATCGCCCACGCTCTTCTCGACATCGTTCGCCTCCCGACGGCCCTCGCGGCGCTCGCCGCGCTCGCCCGGCCCGGCGGACTGCTCTATCTCCCGATTACCTTCGATGGGGAAACGATCTTCGAGCCCGCTTCGAGCGACGACGGCGCCGTCCTTTCCGCATACCACGAAACCATGGAGGAAAAGGGCTCGAGCCGCACCGGACGCCGCCTCTTCCACGCTCTTCGCTCGCTCGGAGTCGAGGTCCTCGAGATGGGGAGCTCGGACTGGATCGTGCACCCGGTGGGGGCGGGGTACCCGGACGACGAGGCGTATTTTCTCGAGTTCCTCCTGCGCACCATCGAAATCGCCATTCGCAACCGCGTGGACCGGGCGCGCCTCGACGCGTGGCTCTCGGAGCGCCGCCTTCAGCTCGCGTCCTTCGATCTCTTCCACTGCGCCCACCAGGTCGACGTCCTTGCCCGAAGAACGTAGACCGTATCTGACGTTCGCGGAGACGGGGGCTCTCATCCTCTCGCTCTTCTTCGTGGGAGTCTCCTTCGGTGGCTCGTCGCCTCTCGTTTCTTCCATCCTGGAGAGCCGCGGGGCGAGCGAGTACTTCACCTCGGGTGTCGTCGCAATGCTGTCTCTCGGGCTCGCCCTCGCGAGCCCCTGGGCGGGACGGCTCGTGGATCGCATCGGTCCTCGGCCGGTGAACGCCGCAGGAATCTTGCTCCAGGGAGTGGGGTTTGCTGGACTCGCAGTGGCTCTCGCGACCGACGAGCGGATCCTGCTCGGCGCGCGGCTCTGGCTCGGTATCGCCGCCGCCCTCACGTTCGTCGCCGCCGAGTATGCCCTCTTGAAGGGGACGAACCCCTCCTACCGCGGCCGGGTGATGGCGGCCTATGGCGCCGGGTTCGCGGCCGGGTTCATGCTGGGTGTGTTCGTCGGAAATCGTGCGTACGTGGCCTTCGGGCTCGCGGGTTTTCTCGCTCTCGCGGGTCTCGCGGTCCTCATCACTCCGCTCGCTCTCTGGGGAATGCGCAAGATGACGATCGAGCCCCGTGAAGCATCCGAGTCCGCGCGCGAAACGCTCCCCGTGGCACGGGTGCTTCTCGCGCTCTATGGCGCCGTGGTCTACGCGGTCCTCGACGTGGCGATGATTGGCACGTACCCGATCGAGGGACAACGGCTCGGCCTATCGCGGGTCGAGGCGCTCGACGTCGTGGGCTGGATGGCGGTCGGAACCGTGGCCATTCAGCCACTGGCCGGGTGGCTCGCAGACGCGTTCGGAAAACGCCGCGTTCTTCTCGGCCTCGCGGGACTCGGGTGCGCCGCCTCGGGGGCGGCGGGCGCCCTATCGCTGCGATTTCCGGATGCGCTTCCGGGAGCGACCGCAGCGTTCGTCCTCGTGGGCGCCGCCGTCGGAGGGATTTTTCCCGTGAGCCTCGCCCTTCTCGGGGAGAGAACGCCGCCCGCGCTTCTCTCGCGGGCGAACGCCGCCTTCTCCTCGGTCTTCGGCTACGCGTCGCTCGCGGGGCCGATGCTCGCCGCCCTCTTCATCGACCTCGCGGAGAGCATGGGACTACTGGGGTGGGCCGTTCCGGGGCTCGCGCTCGTCACGTTCGGGGCCGTCTTTCCTCTCATCGCTTTCGATGGCAGGACCGCGTGAGACGCCGACGTCGTCGAGGACGACGACGCTTCCTTTCTCGCTCGTGAACAGAAACCAGAGGGCGGAGATGCGTGTGGCATCGAGGGACGTGTTCCGAGCCAGGAGGGACTCGAAAGACACTTCGTAGCTCGCGAGCGTCGGCTCCCAGCTGCGCCCGTAGGCCTGTCGGCTGAGCCATCCGAGCTTCACGAACTGGACTTCGAGAGGCATCGCGACAGGCGCGAGCTCTTCGAGATCGATCCGGCTCCTCTCGCCCGCGAGGTCCTCGATCTCGATCGCGACCGAAGGGACCTCCCGCGGCCGTTCGGAGGGCTCTTCATCCGTCGGACTCTCGGTCGAGCCGCTGAGAAGAAAGCTGAGGCGTGAGCCCGGATCGAACGCCGCTCCCTCGGAGGGGAAGCGAATCCCATAGGCCGCGCTCTCGGCGCCGCGGCTCGAAGGAGTCCAACCGAGAACGACGGCGCTCGTGCCCTGCTTCTGGTCGTCGCGGAACAGGAGCTCTTCCTCGCGCCAGAGAGCGAGCCCGGATGTTTCGATGCGCGCCCCAGGGAACGTGGCGGTGAGGACGTCGAGGTCCTCCTCGAACGTCGCGAGAGGGGCGGTCGCGGAATCGGAGAATTGAGCGACCAGCTCCACGTCTGGAAGCCACGCCCGGCCCGCCCTAGGATCGCGGAAGAACGGAACGTATTCGAGCCGTTCGTGGAGAGTCGCCTCGAGAAACGCGGCGATGGAAACGCCGGCGAGCTGGCGCTGAACGTCGCCCTCCACGATGGGGGCGAGGTTCAAAAGCCAGGCATAGGGCGGTCCGGCGTCGCGGCGTCCCCAGACGGTGTTGAACTGCCCGTGATTGCCACGGTGAAAGTAGAGGCCCGTCTTGAAGTAATAGCCATCGCCGGTGAAATCGATGCGGCGGAGCTGCCGCAGGCCGTGGAAGCTCGCCTCGTCGCTGTCGTACGAGCCCTGAAGGGCGAGAAAGCTCACGTCCTCGAGCTTCATGCGCCGCGGGTAGCGCGCGTCGATTTGCGCCACGGCCACGAGAGATCGGATCCCGAATCCGTAGTCGAAGGCGACGGTGGCGTCGTCGGGAAAGTGCGGGAGGCGATTGAACGCCGCGGCGATGGCCACTGCTTCCCCTCCCCGCGAGTGCCCGATGAGCGCCACCCGATCGAGATCCACCTTGCCCTCGACGGGGTGACCGTTCGTCTCGTTCCATTCGCGCCACTGCTCGAGATGCTCCAGGAGGAGCCACGCCCGGAGCGGCATCTCCTTCCCTCGGAAGTCCCCGGACCAGGTGCCGTTCACGAAGTTCTCGTCGACGGAGACGGCCGCGAAACCCCGGCTCGCGAGGAGCTCTCCCAGGTAGGCGTAGCCGGGATCGGAGTGTTCCTCCATCTGGTGATTTCCATGGACGACGAGAACCAGCGGAAAAGGCCCTTCTCCCCGGGGAAGCCACACCCGACCGTTCAAGGGCGCCTCCTTCAGGGAGAAATCCCAGTACCACCCGCGCGCGTGCGCGCGAAATCCCTTCCACTCAGGAAGGAGCTTCGTCGCGTCAACGGTCCGCGACGTCCAGTCCGCGTCTTTCGCAAACTCCGGGCGGCGGCGATCGTGGCCGCTTCCGTAGGTGAGGCTCTCGACGTCGTAGGCCCCTTTTTCTCCTGGACTCGGGAGAGCGAGCGCCGCTGCCGCCGGAGTGTCGCGAGCCTCTTCCACGGGATAAGGGTTGCGGCCGTCGCTCGCGAGAAATCCGATCACGAGCGCGTCGATGGCGAGGGCAATGACGACGAGCGCCCAGCGCCTCGAGAGGAGCCCTCCTGCGAGAGCACCCTGAGCGAGGAGCAGCAGGAAAACCCCGGGGTAGTAGAGGACGGCGGGAAAACCGAACCAGATCGGAAGCACGGCGAGGACGGCGGCAGCGGCGGCGAAGAACGTGAGAGCGCGCCCGGGGACGCACCTTCCGAGGGAGACAAGGCCCCGCGCGAGAAGAAGCGCGAGCCCGAAGACGCAGGCGCCCGCGATGGCGCCCACGGCGGCATCGACCGCGAGCGGAAGCCCGCTCGAAAGAAACGAGCCGGTGAGAGAGGCGAAGCCGATCGCGGTCGCCGCGACTCCTGCGGCGGCTCCCCTCCAGAAGCTTGGAGGCAGGCTCACCGGAGCCCTATTGTTGCCTCAGGTAGTCGTCGGTCCTGTCGAGCCAGTCCTGCCGCGGCGGCGTGAAGAAGTCCACATCGAGAGTGTCCTCGAGCGCCTCGGCTTTATGGGGCACGTTCGAAGGCAGGACCAGCACCTCGCCGGCATGGACGACGATGGGCTCGGCGTCCTCCGAGCCGATCCAGAACTTGAGGGCGCCCTCCAGGACGTAAGTGAGCTGCTCGTTCTCGTGATGATGCAAGGGCACGACGCAGCCCTTCTTCATGTAGACGTGGGTGAGCATGGCCTTGTTTCCGGTGATGATGCGCCGGTCGAGGAAATCGGTGAGCTTCTCTTTGGGGAGATCGTCCCAGCGATAATGCTTCGCGTTTGAATGCTGCATGGCGCAGTTTTACTCGACCTCGCCGGCCTTGACAAGCCGCGCCTTGGACGAGGCACAATGGAGGCCGCACTTGGTGTCCAAGATGGAGGGGCGCGGCGACGGGGCCCGGAGGGCCCCATCCTCCCCGAGCGAGGAGCGAGGGGAGCGCGCCGAGCGAAGAGCGAGGCGCGCATTGATAAAAGTCGAACGGGATGGTTGGATCATCGACATCGAGATCCTCGAGGTGTCCCAGCGCCCGCACTGGGAGATCCGCTGCCTCATCCGGCGGCGCAAGGAGAATCGAGACGAGGAGCGGAAGCACCGCTTCTCGGTGAGCCCAGAGCTGGCCGAGAAGCTCAAACTCGCGACATCTTCGGAAGCCCGGCGACACGAGCTTCTCGCGCGGGCGGCGAAGCGCGTCGTCCTCCGCGAGCTCGAGGAGATCTTCGACGAGCCTGAGGGAGGGCTCGACTCTCTCCGCGCCCTCGGCGAGTCGGATCTTTCTTAGAGACCAAGCACCTCCAAGCCCTGCTCGAACACCACGTCGATGGGAATGCCCTGGGCGGCCACCCGGTCCAGGCTCTCCTGGAGCCGCGGGCTCATTACCTGGTACTTCTCCTGGAAGCGGCCGAGACCCTCGTCGTCGCCGTCTCCCTGGAACTTCAGGAAAATGGACGCGAGCTCCCGCACGGCCGGCCCCACCTTCTCGAGATCGACCCGGTAGGTCTTCGTCTCCGGATCGTAGAGGAAAGCACCCTTCTCTTCCAGGAACGAGAGCTGCATCAGGCTCGCCCGTCCGTGAGCGTCGGCGGCACCGAAGCGCACGGAGCGGAAGATCGACGCGAGGAAGGTGACGTAGTTGTCGCGGATCTCCTTGTCGTCGAGCTCGCCCCGCTTCGCGAGCTCCTCGACCATGAAGAGGCCGAGGACGTCCGCTTTCGCTTCCTCGATGGCGGAAGCGTGCTCCTTGAGCGCGCTCCTCACTGTGCCTTTGCCATCGAGGGTGTTCTTGATCCCGAGGCCGTGCGCCACCTCGTGGAACATCACGTTCTCGAAGAACGGCGCGAAGGCGATCGCGTCCCGATCCGCTTCCCAGATGAGAACGGAGGCGATGGGCACCAGGATCTTCTCGAACTTGGCGCGCATCGCATTCTTCAGCTGGAGCCGGCGAGCTCCCTTCTGGAGCTGGACCTCCTCGTCGTTCGGAAGGTTTACCGCGATCGCCTTCGCGCCCGCGTTGCCGTCGCCGGCGTAGTAGATGACGTCGTAGGCGTTGAGGTCCGAGTCCATCCCCGGGCTT
>Ga0187893_10002921_pt1 | contig 36124 bp, 36 predicted proteins | sample MA1701074metaG_FD_139574 | JGI IMG/M metagenome (GOLD analysis project Ga0187893, IMG submission 139574) | White microbial mat communities from a basaltic lava cave in the Kipuka Kanohina Cave System on the Island of Hawaii, USA - MA170107-4 metaG ... | reverse complement strand
TCGAGATCATGTCCCTGTCGCTCTATGCCATGGTCGCCTTCGATCGCGAGGACGGCGTCGCGGCGGAGGCAGCGATGAAGTATTTCGTACTCGGCGCGATCGCTTCCGGGTCGCTGCTGTACGGAATTTCCATCCTGTATGGCGTCACGGGGACGTTCCTGCTGGATGGGGTCGCGGCGGCCGTCGGCGGGACCGACGCCACCGCCGTCGGACTGCTGCTCGGTCTCGCTTTCATCGTCGTTGGCGTCGCCTTCAAGTTCGGCGCGGTGCCATTCCACATGTGGCTGCCGGACGTGTATCACGGCGCGCCGACCCCGGTGACGCTCTTTGTCGGTTCCGCGCCGAAAATCGCGTCCTTTGCGTTGGCAATGCGCGTGCTCGCTGAAGGCCTCGGCGGAATGGTCGATGCCTGGCAGGACATGCTGATCGTGCTCGCCGCGCTGTCGATGATCATCGGCAACGTCGTCGCGATCGCACAGGCGAATATCAAGCGCATGCTCGCGTATTCGACCATCTCGCACGTCGGATTCATCCTTCTCGGCATACTTGCGGGCAATCCATCCGGCTATCGGGCCGCGATGTTCTACACGCTGACTTACGTGATCATGACGACCGGCGCTTTCGGTGTCGTGTTGTGGTTTTCGCGCAAGGGTTTCGAGGCCGAGGCTCTCGACGATTACAAGGGTCTCAATCGCCGCAATCCGTGGTTCGCGTTCGTGATGCTGCTCATGATGTTCGGCCTTGCCGGGGTGCCGCCGACGGTGGGTTTCTGGGCCAAGGTCCAGGTGATCTCGGCTGTTCTGGACGTCGGTTTGACGTGGCTAGCCGCCCTCGCGGTGCTACTCACGGTCGTCGGCGCCTACTACTACCTGCGCATCGTCAAATTGATGTACTTCGATGAACCGGCGACCGGCGATCCGGTCGAGGCGAAAATCGCCTTCCGTCTCATGTTGAGTGCAAATGGACTGGCGATACTGGCGCTCGGCCTGTACCCGGGATTGCTACTCAGGCTCTGCGAACTTGTGCTACCGTAATTTTCTGGATTTACAGGGAATCCGGGAGTTCGCGGCGGCTCATCCGCGGTACTGATAGCTCGAGAATGGAGTCGAGTAATGCGAAGCATGATGCTGGCGGTTCTGATGACATTTTTCTGCGGCCTGGCCGTGGCGCGAGCTGGAGACAGCGCGATCGGGAACGAAATACCGACCGCGGATCAGGCGAAAGACAAGGCAGAGACAACGACGGCCGCGGACGCGAAGGAGCCGGAAGAGTTCAAGATTCCGCCGGGCTATTAGGCCAAGAAGCGCGGCAAGAAGGTCGTCTATTGCAAGAAGAGCATGGAAAGTAGCACGCGATTCGCGCAGGAAAAATGCTTTGACGAAGCGCAGCTCAAGGAGATCGAGCTCGCCCGCGAACAGGACCAGACCACATTCGATCAGTCGCGAAAGATCTGCTCGAATCTCGAGTCCTGCGGCGGCGGCTGAGCCCGACTGGACTCAGGGTTCCGTGGGAAGAAGGCTGAACATGAAGAAACGGATGTGGACAATTGCCATGTGCGTGGTCGCTGCAGTTGTGCTGGCGCATGAGAGCGCGATTGGAAGCGATACGCCGACTGCCGACGAAGCCAAGGACAAGGCGAAATCGGCGGAAGTCGCAGCGGCGCATCAAGAGAAGGTGTTCAAGCCGCCCCCGGGCTTTCGCGCCAAGAAGCGCGGCGACAAGGTGCTGTACTGCATCCAGGACAGCGCAGTCGGCACCCGATTCAAGACCGAAAAGTGCTACGACGATGACCAGATGAAGGCCTACTTGCTCGCAAGGGAGCAGAACAACCGCGACTTCGATCAGCGTCGCGCCATTTGCTCATATCCCAGGGCCTGCGGGATGCCGTAAGGGGCGGCAGCAGCGACCGCTATTGAAGACCCATCTCGGAGGCCGGGAGTGAAGTTGCAGAGAATGATTTGCGCCGTTGCCCTGAGCTTCATGGCTAACTTGGTGTTCGCGCAGCAAAGTGCGATCGGCAACGAGTTTCCTGCCGCCGAACCGGCTAAGGACAAGTCTGCAACGACCGCCGCCGTTGCGGAGGCAAAGGATGAAAAGGAGGCGTTGAAGCCACCCCCGGGCTTTCGCGCGAAGAAGCGCGGCGACAAGGTCCTCTACTGCATCAAGGACAGCGACGTCGGCACCCGATTCAAGACCGAAAAGTGCTACGACGAAGATAAGTTGAGAGCCTACCTGCCCGCGCGGGAACAGAACAACCGCGACTTCGATCAGCGCCGCGCCATCTGCGCCGCGTGCGCCTCACAATGAGACGCGCGGGGAATTAGCCCGGCGGTTTGTAATCAGAACCGCTGCTGTCTATAATTCGCGCCCCAATTGCGGGGTGGAGCAGTCTGGCAGCTCGTCGGGCTCATAACCCGAAGGTCGCAGGTTCAAATCCTGCCCCCGCTACCAACTAAAGTTTCGGGGCCCAGTTTGATTCCGGCAAGGAAATCAAGCTGGGCACCCGGAACGTCAAACAGCAAGACCGGCTCACCCTTATCGGCCACCACGCGGATGGTGTCGCCAATCAGCTGCCGCAGTAGCTGCCGCGCCTGCACGGCGTCCTCCTTGGCGGCCTTGATCAGGTCCCGGACCGTGGTGCAGAACCGCTCCTGGAGCCGCTTCGGAGCGAACATGGGTATCACGTTGCTCTTGACCGGCTCAACCGTCGCCAGTGCGGCCAGTTCCGCCTCATAGTCCCGCAGCTTCTGGGTCAGCGCCTTGCTCGGCCCATCGGCGATTGCGTCCGTGATGTTGGCGATCTTGCGCTCAAGTTCCGCCCGACGCTTGGCGTCATTGTCGCGGTTGGCGTCCTCGGCCTTCAAGCCGGCTTCCATCCGGTCCTTGTACCACTTGCTCGTTTCAGCAAACCATTCCGGTCGCCGCGACTGGTCGTTGAGCGACTCGAACACGAGCTGTTCGGCCAACGTCCGCGATACTCGCATTTCATTCCGGCAGGCATGCCGTCCGCCGTTGCGGTTGCTGGAACAGCCATAGTTGTACCTATCGGCGATGGCGTAATTGGCGCCACAGTGGCCGCACTTCAACAGGCCCGACAACGGATACCGGATAGCCACGGACTTGCGCGGCTTGCCGGCCTCGTGCGCGTTGGCCTTGATGCGCTTCTGCACAGCGGTCCACAGCGCCCCATCAACGATGCGAAGGTCAGGCCGATCACGGACGACTGGCACCTCAGTAGCGTCCTCGCAGATGCGGATTGCGCTATCGCTTTCCATCCGAGTCCACTTCTTCGTCCCCCACACGAACTTGGCGTTGTACTTCGGGTTTCTCAGGATGGCGCGGACCCCAAGGTGCATCCACTTGCCGTCGCTGCGCCGCTCCTTGCGGTTCCAGTTCGCGCCCGGTGACGGTACGCGGTCCTTGTTCAAGCCACCCGCAATCTGACGCGGTGAATAGCCATCACGGTAGGCCTTGAAGATGCGCCGCACGATCTTGGCTTGAGCCTCGACCACGACCAGCTTCTTGGTGGCCTTACCTTTCGCGTCAACACTCACCACCACCGTTCCGTAACCGTAGGTCCTGCCGCCTGTCGGCATGTCGCGTTCCGCGTTGTCTCTCTGACCGCGATAGGTGCCTGCGGCAACCACAGCACGGAACTCGGCGTTCATTCCACCCTTCACGCAAGCCAGAAGCCGCGCACCCGGATCACGTGAATCGTAGTCGCCACAGACCACGTGAACCTTTAGACCCCTCAGTTCCGCCAAGCGTATTGGCTGCTCAATGTCGTTGCGCCAGAACCGGCTCAGGTCGAACGCCACGATGGCGTCACACTTCTTGCGCCGCGCGTCCGCCAGCATTTGCTGATAGCCGTCGCGCTGCGCAGTGCCTGCGGAAATGGCGTCGTCCTCGTAGATGCCTGTGACGGTGGCCTCAAGGGACACGGCCTTCGCCTTGCACCACGCGACCTGCTGCGGCAGGGACGTGTCGCTCTGCTTGTTGCCCGACCTGCGAGCGTAAATCAAGACGGTCTTGATTTCCTTTTTCACGTTATCTCTCCGTTATGGCGGACACGCTGTCCGCGAGCCAATCGTCGCTCCAATCGGGCACTTGCAGCATCGCACCTTGCAATTCAGGGGCTTTGATGTGCGCGCGTCTGGGAAAAACGCCTCGGAGCGGTCGCTTCGGCGTTAAGGAGAAAACCGCCGCCGCCCCGAGGCGCGCACCCCTCGTCATTGAGGCGAACCCGGAAAGTTGTAACGCTTCACGTCGAGCAGGCGCAGGTGCGGCTCGCTCAAATCCGGCAGCATGAGCTCGTCTTGCGGTTTGGACTCCGTGGCTAACACCATGTTGGCCACAAACTCCGATAGGTTGCCGATCACGCAGCCGCGTGGAACCACGAGTAGCAAGGCCGCGTCGCCTTGGTCGCGGACGACGTGAACCGTGCCATCAACGTCGCACCGCACCTGTTCAATGGCGGCGGCGAGGAGTGGCGTCATGCTGCCTTGCCGTCCTTGCCGCGCTGCACAAGTAGGCGCCAGCAGGATGATTCACCCGGCTTGCCATCGCCATCTTCTACTGCGAGCCACATCGAGCCGCGATGCTGGATCAGATCGCCGCGCTCGTACTTGCCCGGCAACCATGTGCCCTTGAAGGAGTCGGCGAGTGACTTGACCTCACGCGTTTCCAGCGCAGTGATCCGGTCATCCAGTCCACGGATGCGGCCACCAAAGGCGGCGAAGACACTGTCGAGATGGTCGGCGACTCCTTTCGCGTAGCGAATCGGGTCGAACTTGCTCATGGTGCCGCCGTGGCGTAATCGCAGCCGGTGACGAGTGCGACTGCACCTTCGCGCTGCACGGACCAGTTGACGACCGCTTCCGCAAGAATCGCCTGCGAGTCCGTCTGCCAAAGCGAAACCAACTCTGCCGGTGACAACGGATCGTCCTGCATCGCGAGTGCGCCCTGATCGGACACCGCGACGCGCACACCTTCACCGCCGAAGGCGATGGCGCTGGCATCGGCCAGGACGAGCTGACCGCCCGAGGAGTCACGCGGGCTGGCGCGGCTCACGATGAACGGCGCGCCAAGCAAACTGCCACCGCGCATGCCGACGTCAGGAAACAAGAAGCCGCCTGCTGCGTCACGAGCGAGCGCGAATTGCGTGGCTGTCAGTGGATCAGTGATCCACGCCGCGTTGAGGAAATCACCCTGAAACACTGCCACCGCCCCAGCAGCGTCCGTGCCGGGATTGCCGCCGGAAGCAATCGGCGTGACGCCATTGGTGATACTTGCCGGCTTCTCATCGACGACGCCCGCATTGCTCGCATCGACGAAGGCGCGATCAATTTCCTCAGCGATGGCCCGCGTCAACTCGTTGCGCAGCAGCGCTTCCGCTTCCGGACTGCCGTGGCGCACCAGTTCCTTGGTTGCGGCGAACAGCGCGGTGACCTTGAGTGGCGGCAATGTTGAGCCGACGAGGTCAGCCTTGGTCAGCGGTTTCCCGAGGCCACGTCCGACCCAATGGGCTGTCATGCCCGCTGCAACGGCGATCAAGCGCGTGTTCAACGGCACAGTCCGCAGGCCGCTGAGCTTGCCGACAATGGACTGCTGAATGACCGCCGCGAAAAACTCGGCTTGCTCTGGCGTGGCGAGCACTGCGCCCCAGCCGCCGCTATTGATCGAGCCCGCATCAACGGCGCTCTTGGTGAGCGTCGCGATGCGGTCACCAAATGTGTTGCGCGCAAGCTCGACGGCTCCGCCTTTGCCGCCTGCGCGTGCCATGGCGACGATGCTGCGCAGATACATCGTGCCGCGTGGAAGAACTGAAATCGTCATGGGTGAACTCCGGCATTGTGAATGGATGCCGGAAGCGTCGCGTGGACCGCGTGCCGCGAAAAGCGCCAATCGGGGGCAATCGGGGTCAATCGGTGACTCTTGTTCCGTCGATATGATTTGCTAGATCGGCGAGCCGATAGCGAACCCTGCCGGTGCGGCCTGACCGAAAGTACGGGACGCCAGCACCGCCATTGCTTCTCCAATTCGCCAGCGTGTTTGGCGCGCGGTCGAGCAAGAGCGCAGCAGTAGTTTCATAGACCGAGCCATCAGCCGCGATGTGGTGCCCGTTGGCCTCGCACCATTCGCGCAAGCGCTGCTCCGTGCTTTGCGGTGCGGCAAGCCGCAACTGCCCGCAGCAAGGACAGCGGTCACTCGCGCTCGACATGGGCGAGGTGCTCCCGCGCTTTTTGGAGATAGTTATCCATCGTCCAGCCGATTGGCAGCACGTTGCCGTGCTCATCGACGTGAAACGCGCAGCCGGTTGGCTCGCACAACTTGTAGAGTTCGCGCCGCTCGGGCGTCGGCCATTGGTCAAAGTTGCGGGCTGGCCTCGCGCGCCCGAATTCCTGTTCCAGCAATGCGTATGCGCGACCCTTAACACGCTTCTTCACGGCAGCACACGACTTGCGCCAGAAAAACCGCATCACCTTGCCGTGGCCGTATGGCAACCAAAAGAGGCACCGGGGACGGTCCGCGTCCCAAAGACTTCCGCCGCTGGCGAAATATTTGGCCGTCGCTTCAATGTCTTCGTCGCGCATCAGTAGTAGCCGTCGCGAGGAGTGAGGTTGTCGAGATCCAGCTGACGTAGTGCCCGCATCAGCCTGTGCCGCGAGTCCTTGCAGATTTGCACGGCGGGATGCGGCACAGGCCCGCGTGCGCCGAGCGCGATCAACCCTTCCTTCGCGATGATTGCTTCTGCGGCGCGTGCTTGGTCGAGCGCACAACAGGCGCAGTCGAGCAGTGCCAGTTGCGCCGACGACTCAAGTGGGAATTCATCAAGCAGTTGACGGCGTAATTCCGTGCCGGAACGTGCGGCCCGGCAGTTGGAGTCAGGCATCAGGCACCTCCGAGACGGGCACTCGGAATGCCCGGAAAGTTGGACTTTTTGCGCATCGCTGTGGGGGTGCGGTTTTCACGCGATGCGGTTCTAGGTTTGAAATACCCCGCCCGGCCTGCGGAGCGCCCCGCTGCAAGGCGATCACCGTCTAATCGATCCAGCGGGCTGTTGGCCGATGACCTTGCAGCCGCGGACGTTCCGCGGAACTCGTGATCCGAAGGGCCGAAGCCAGCCTCCTTAGATCCGGCAGAACCGCCGCAATAAGTTCCGCGGCCCCTTAGGGAAGGGGAATCCGCCGCCGAACTTAGCGGCGGGATTCCCTTCCCCACTTCCAAGGTCCGCGGAAAGTCATCCGCGGAACTTCCGCGGAACCCGCGGAACTTACAGTTCAAGGGGCGGCTCATAGCCCTCCCGGAACGTTAGCGCGCACCAGCGCGACTGCTTGCCGCGGTCCGCATCGACCAAAGTGCCTTCGTCACGGAGGCGCGCCAGCGCAGTCCTCGCGTCATCACGCGACTCAATCCCAAGTGCCTCGGTCCGCAGGTCCGTTGCTGCCGACAATGTGAACGGGCGGCGCTCGCGCTTGAGCCACCAGTTGAACAGGTTGCGGACTGCCCGCTTGTTCGATTCGGTGGCATCGGAGATTGGATTCCACGCTTCGAAGTCCAAGCCTTGCCGCCGCAACCAGAGCGTCGGAGGCTTCTTGAAGTCATTGCACTTCGGCACCGTCAGCCGGCAAATGTCGCCGCGAGCTACGACCTCCGGTTCAAGGTCAGTGAAATCACGGCAGTCGTTCTTGTCGGCAACCATGAGCCGCAACACGACCCGCGCACCATCAACCAGTCCGCTCGCACCGCGCGCCGAATAATGATCTTCATGCCGCTCACGCGCTGCAGCCTTGGGCACGTGATGTGCGAGAAGCAACGCGCTACCCGTACGATCCGCAATGCGTTCCGTAACATTGATCGCACCAGTGCCAACAGAATTGAGATTCTCTTCACAGCCGTGAGCGCGCGCATACGGATCGATAACAATCGCCCGCGTGCCATTCGGGATACGCTCAATGATCCTGTCAACTAGCCCTGTCTGCCGCACCGTCTGCTGGTACATCGTGATCAAGTGAAACTCGATGCCTGCGGCCGGGACCAGGTAGAAGTTCTGCCCCAACAGTTCACGCGTGAAGTCGATTTCGTCCTGAGACCGCTTTTCACGGCGCATGCGTTCCATTTCTCGCGTCCAGATCCAGTGAACGCGCCGCCGCATCGGTGCGGCGCGATCTTCCAGCGCGAAGTAGACGACTGGTCCGCAGCTAACGTCGCGACCAAACACGGGGCGATTCATGGCGATGCTCATCGCGATTCGCAGCCCCAGCGCGGTTTTTCCTGTGCCAGATTCCGCGATGAGTCCGCCAACTGTGCCATCGGGCAACGTATCCTTGACAACGTACGTCAGCGACTGCGGCGGAGCGTCCAAGTATTCGGCGGGAATCCGCTCAATGACCACGGCTGGTCCTGAGTCATCCATAACGCCAATCGCACGCAGGAACGCATCGGTATCGACATCGCCCAGTCGCTCGCGCAGCGTGGGAATGCCGGGCACGTTTTTCTTGCGGTCAAGCTTGCGTTGAATCTCCGCAGCCGTGCGCCTCTGGTCGGTACCCTGTTCCTCGTCACCAGCCAGTTCCATCGTGCGATCCACGACGGCCTGCGCTTCGGCCTCATCAACACCGTTGTTGAGCATCGCGCCGAGCGCCATCACGCCCAACTCGTGACGGTTGGACGTCCAGTGCTTGGCCAGGATCGCGGCGGCTAATTCGACCTTGGTCTGCGATTCGGCGGGCGGCGCAACAGCCGCGGCCTCAGCGGCCAAATCCAGCCACGCTGTGACCGTCAGCTTGCTGCCGTCCTTGTCGATGCCGTAGTTTTTGGCTTCATTGCCGGCGAAAAATGGCAAGTTGATGCCGTTGCCGACCTGATCCGGTTTCAGCTCACCCTGCTTCGGGAAAATCTCCACCTTGCTGTAGCCAAGCAAGGCAGCCCATCCGGCCAGCTGTTCACGGACGGTTGCAGCGGGCAACTCGCGCAAGAAGAACCACCACAGGTGAACCCCTCCAGACTTGGTCAACTCCAAGACGAGGGGCAGCTTGAGCTTGGCGACTTTCTGCGCCAGTGCATTGACATCAAGGCCATAGTCATCAACGTCTATTGCGCCAAACCGGCTCATGCCGTTCTGGTCTACCGGAATGATCAGCAGGCCGACGTCACCACGCAGGTGCGCTTCATAGTCCCTGAGGCTTGCTGGACCGTCGAGTGTCACGTAATCCGGTGTGATCTTTCCTGTCTTGGAGTCGGTCTTGGCACGAGTGAAGTCCGCAGTGCAATGTGCCAGCGGGTTGCCGACAAAGAGTGATGCCATGCGCTCTGCGAGCGTCATGCGTCGCAGTTCAACTTGGCGAAGCGAAATTCGACTTGCGCCAAGACGCTTTCCGGGTCGCGTTCACGTCTGCAATTACAAGAGTTGCACAACAAGTACTCATGCATCCTGCCGGTGGCCGAAAAATAGAGGCCGCCACCTTGCGCCTTGTCGATACGGCAACCGCAGGCGCCGCAGTAGAAGGCGGTTGGCGGGATTTTTGGCGTACGCATCGTGAGTGCCCTACCTTGCGGTAGACGGATCTGCAGATTCGTCTGACGAGTCCTGCGGCATCGCCTCGCGCAAAGTACGGGCATAGCGTTGCTGCTCTTGTTCTTCCGACCACGCGGCGCAGTCCAGCTCTGCCAAAAATCTGGCGAGTTCGAGTAACGCGGCGCGGTCGAGCATCATTCCTGGGCGCGTGAATCGATGTCCCGGTCGATTCTTGCTGCTTGCCGATAAGACAGCAGCTTGCGGCCGGCCGGGGTTGTCGTGAACGAAATCCCGAGCCGCTTGGCGGACTCGTCCACCACTTCATTGGACCTGCCCGTCAGGCGAGCGACCTGAGCCGGGGGAATAAGTGGCGTGTCGAGAGTTACTTTCGGCGGCATAACAAACTCCAAACGTTCAAGCCCAAACGCCCCCGCAAGTACGAGGGACCATCGATCAAGGCAACGTTATGGAATCGTCATGCCCGGCGGTGCCGGGGCGCCGGGGCACGGCGCGAGGAAAGCTTGCCTGAAAATGTGGCGGAAACAAAATTTTGCCGGGATCATGGGTTGCGCAGAGCGGCAATAGCGTCTTGCCGCCACGGATCCAAGACAGCGTCGTCGTAGTCGTGACCCAGTGTTAGCGTGGCACCGTCCGAGCGCACCGCGGTCATAGAGGGATACCGCCACCTCATCCGGTTGCTGCGCACGCAGTTACGCAGGTCGGACAGGGATTCACATTCCGTAAAATGCCAACCTGCCTTGAGGTCGCGGCACCTGGGGAAGCGCGTGATCAGGCCGTATTGATGTTCCATCTTCGTCTCCTTGCTGCCTAATGTGCGTTTACCGCGTCTGCCGGAAATATGCCGGTCGGCGCGCTCGATTAGATGTTTTTGATCTCCTCATGTGCGTCCATCTTCCACTCCGTCAGCCACAAACTGTCGTCGGTATCGTTGTCCACCATGAGCGTGTCGCCGTTGCTACACACGCCGATCATGCGATGCATCCGCCACTTGTCCTTTTGCTGTTGAATGCACTGGCGCAAGTCCACAAGGGAAGTGCATGCGATGAATTGCCACTCAGGCCTGCGGCCACCGTTTTTAGTCGCGAGAATGACCAAGCCGTATTGGAGGTCCATCGTCGTCTCCATGTTGGCTCCAGCGTGGCGACATGGTGGCGCCTAGACTCGCGTGGCTGTGAGCGGTCTGTGGTTGGCCAGACGGCGGTTTGTGGCACGATGTGCGGAGCCAGACGGCGGTTTGTGGGGTGCAGGCGGCGATGGTCCGCAAAGTGTCAGCATTCGAACGCGATGCCCGGAAACTCGGCATGCGCTCCGGCAAGATCAGCCGGTCCAGCCTGTCGCATAAACCCGCCGCAGTTGACTACAGGGCAGAGGCTGGCCTCACTGGCAAGCGCCCACTGCCTATCGCGATCCGTGATGGCACTTGGCAGTCGCTCGCGGCGGCTACCGGACTGGACGATGTCTACGCTCCCGCGCTACGGTTCATCAGCACCTTCGTGATTGCCGACGCACTCGGCATCTCCACGAACACTCTGAACGAGCATGCTAAGAAATTTGCGTTTCCGCGCTGGGCCTTGCGGCAAGTTGGATGGCTCATGGTCGCGGACATTGACGGCATAGCGGCCATCGAAGCATGGCTGCGCAAGCGCCGGGTCGGACAGTCGAAGAATCATATTAGGCGTCGCGGACCAGACGGGCGCGCTAGACGCGGGGGGAGATAACAAATGGAGATCGACTGGGAGTTGGCAGGCCGCATCGCTGGGCCAATCGCGTTGCTGTTCCTTGGTGCCTTCATCAAGCGTTGGCTCGAGCGGCGTCCGGTACTAATCAGCTATTACTCGCACACGTCGTCCGTGATGTTCAAGCCGAGAGAGCAAGGTCGTCAGCCGTTTCCGATTCACACGCACGCCATTGTGCTGAAGAATGACGGCGGTCTCGCGGCCACCAACGTGCGATTGCGGCATCGTGAACTGCCTGACTTCACGATCTGGCCGCCGACTGAACATCGCGTGGAAGTACTTCCGGACGGGTCGAGCGATATTGTCATTCCGCAGATCCTATCCAAGGAGCAATTGACGATAACCTATCTCTACTTCCCGCCATTGCTTTGGAATCAGATCAACTCCGGCATCCGGTCAGATCAGGGTTTTGCAACGCCAATTCCTGCCGTAATGCAGCGCTGGCTGCCGCCTTGGCTGATTTTCATTCTTCGGTTTTTGCTGATAGTTGGTATTGCGACAGTCATCTACTTCATCTGGCTAGGTGGCGGCGCTCTTTGGCGATGCGTTAGCACATAGCGTCGTCGCGAAATCGGTCCGGGGGTGCCAACAGGATGACAAGCGTTTCAGACCTCCTTGATTCGGCATCCAAGCTAAGTTGGGCAAAACTGTTCGCCGCGACGCTCTTGTTGGCGCTCATTGGGATAGGCTTCGGCCTGTACGACTTACGCTAGTAGGAATTTCGGCGACGCCATGATGGCGGCGTGAACCGGGGAGGGAGTGACGTGTCAGTCGGTGCCGGGATTATCTGGTCGACGCTAATTGTGTTGCTGGCTGTCGCAATCTGGCGCACTACGGTAAATAAGAAATGGAAAGCCGTCGGAAAGGTGTTGGCTGTAATTATTGGCTTAGGAGTCTTGATTGGCACTGCATGGTGGGGTTGGGAGGAGTATCAAAATCGACCGCAGGTCGTGGAGAGTTTGGGTGGTGTGTCGGTTGGCATGACAGACGTTGAAGTAACCCTTGCGCTCGGAAAACCGGGTGAAGACTCCGGGCCGAGGACGAGCGAAAAAGTAGGGCAGTGGAAAGTGTTCGTATATACGAAGGAGCATGACGACGATTACTACCTTCTCGTGCGATTTGACGGCGTGAATGGAGTCTTCACTGTCGACATGATTTGTGAGGAAAAGGGCTATAGCAGTTTGCTAGGTTTCTCACGCTATTCGAGCGAGCAAGCCTTGGTTGACAAGTTAGGTCAGCCCGAGAAAGTCAGCATCACCGCAAGCGGTCTTGAGAAAATGATTTCCTATCCAAAGTGGAAAGCTGTTTTCCGGATCGAAAAAGGCGAGGTCACAGGTGTCTGCACGTCGAAAGATGGCACTGTTGAGTTTGCAGAAGAATATGGCGAGACGGTACCTGAGCCGACGAATTCTCCCGCTAGCTAGTTTTGCAATGAAAAGGCCCGGCACCGCAAGGTACCGGGCCTCGGCAGGGCAGGCGTTTTAGGCCGCTTTTCGGACCGGCAAGCGGACGGAAACTTTAGGTTGAATCCTGCCCCCGCTACCATTATTTCCGACCCCCCTGCGACTGCCAGCAGGGGAGCCGGTTCCAGACCAACATCCGCCCACAGAAACCTGCCGGAGTGATCCGGGTCGAGGGTGATGCGCGTACCGATCGCGTCCACGAGAGCGGCCCGTGCGCGTTCCGGGTCGCTGTCGAGCGTTTGCTGTAGCCGGCGCAGAATTCCCCGGCAGCGTTCTCGGACGTTGGGGGCTAGGCGGCGAACCTTCGGTGCCTGGGCCGCCGCCTTCAGGCCCTCCAATTCGGCTTCGGCCGCCACCAGCCGCGAGGCCAGCGTGGTCGAGCTGCGCAATAGTCCTTGGGCGATTGCATCCGCGAGGCTCGTCACCTCCTGGTGCAGCTCGTGAATTCGCTCCAGATGATTCGGTGCCGCTTTCGGCGTTCCGGCGGCGCGCCGCAGCGCTCGCTCGAACTCCGCGATGAACTCCGGGTCAGCGAGATCCCCCTTCACGGCGTCAATCACTCGCGTCTCGACCAAGTCTCTGCGCACGGAAATTCGATTTTTGCAGGCGCCGCCGTTGACGTGGCTCGAGCACTGATACCTATCGCCGTTGCTGAGAACAAAGGCCGCTTCGCAGACCCCGCAGCGAAGTAGCCCACTGAGTATGTAGCGCGCCGGCCGGCCGCCGCCCGGCGCGCGCTTCCGTAAACCGTTCTTCACTTTCGTGCCGAGGATGTGGGAGCGCAGCGCCTGGCGCGCGCGCACCGCGTCCCATAGATCCTGCGAGACGATCCGCAGTCGTTCGTCTTGGTACTCATGGGCCGCCTTGCCGAGTACCACCGGTCGGCGGCGCGCGCTATCGCGGTAGCTGCGATGCCACTTCATGCGGCCCCATATCACGCGACCGGCATATCGCGGATTGTTCAAGATGCCGACCCCCCGCTTTTGGTCACCATAAATCGCCGAGGCAAGCCATCCGGCAGTGCGCCGGGACTTACGCTTCCAGGTCGAGCCGGGCGATGGAACCGATTCCTCATTGAGCTTTGCCGCGATCGCGCGAGGCGAAATGCCTTCGGAGTACCAGGCGAAGATGCGCCGCACGACGGCGGCCTCCTGCTCATTGACTTCAATATGCCCGGTGACGCTGTCGCGCGCGGCGACGTATCCGTAGCACTTGCCGCCAGTCGGCTTGCGCGCGATCGCATTGCCCTCCTGGCCGCGATAGGTCTTGCGTCCAATCTCGCGGCGATAGTGCTCATTGGTCGCGCCGAAGATCGCGCCGACGAAATGCGACCCTTCTGCCCTAGTATCAAGGTCGCGCCCAACGACGCAAATGCCGAGGTCGTGCAGCTCGGCGAGGCGTTGCTGCTGTTCGGCTGAATTGCGCCAAAGCCTCGAAACGTCCTCGACCACGATCGCGTCGAACTCTCCCGCGCGAGCTGCCGCAAGCAGTTGCTGGTAGCCGGGCCGGCGCGCAGTCCCGCCAGAGATCGCCGCGTCGCTGAATCTGGCAACTACGCTGAAGCCGTGCTCGGCAACCAGCCGCTCAGCAACGCGGAATTGATCTGCAATGGATTCCAGTCGCTGATGGTCAGTGCTGAATCGACCGTATAGGGCCGCTCTCATTTAGCTTCTCCTCCTGGCACGCGATTTCGATTCTTTCTGGCGTCTTCGCTGCTTACGAGCGCGTGTTCGAGCTTTTTCTTTGTCAGCCTCTTTGTTGTGAGCGTCTGCATGATCTTTGCTACAACCTTCTGTGCGAAGTCTCCCTCTGGGATGTTCGCGTTTGGCCAGAAAAAAGATTCCGCAATGCTGACATTGGCCGAGAAGTTTGTAGAAATGATCGTTTTCCAGGATTAGCCTCAAAGCGTGCCAAAGCGCCGCTTTAGTGGTGGACCAACGCATACGAAGCGAGGTCTTGAAGCGGTCGCCGTCGAATTGAACCTGCGGTAGCCAAAGCGAATCGTCGTTGTAGGCAGCAACAATTTCCGGTCCGAAGGCTCGGATGGCTTTAAGTCGATCGTTCCTAGCAGCACTGAGTCGCGCGCGCCACTCGTGGATCCAGAGTTCCTTCGAGTTTTTGGTGCGGCTCTGGCCGCGAACGCCAGATTCACCAAGCAAGGGGATGCCCGCACGCACACTGAAAAGATTTTCGACATTGTCAGGCGAAGCATTCGCGTGGGCGATCAGAGCGTCTACATAGTCCGCCTCGGTGAGAGCGGGCGCGGATCTAAGTCGCGCCAACCACTCGCTTGAGATCAATCGGCCAATTGGATCGAGGCCGAATTGATCAACGGCTGGGCGTTGCGTACTCACGAATTAGCTCTGCCTCGCCCCTATTGTGCGTACGGATGAACTGCTCATAACCTCCGTAGTGTACCCGGACCGAGGTGTATCGGGATAGGCAAACGGAGACGAAATGAGTGGAGACCTTTCCGAAGGCTCGAGGGTGCCGAACGCGGCGGCGGCGATGCCCCCGGCGGCCTGGGAAAGCCCCGGAGAGGTCGCGCGAATTGCTGAGGCGACTCCGGAGCTGATCCGACGCTACCTCAAAGCCGGGCTGATCTCCTGCGCTGTAGACGCCTCCGGGCGCCGCAGCTTTCCATCCGGTACCGGCGAGCGCGTGCGCGCGATCAAGGCCCATCGCATGGACCGCCGGCCGCGCCTAGTCGCGGATTCCTCGGAGAATTGCGCGATGACGGAGCGCGTGGAGTAGCTACCGATGGCACTGCCGTCCCACCTCTCGCGGTATCAGTCGCTCCTCGACTTCTTGGTCGAGGTGGCGCTGCGCGAGTTCGAGGCCGAGAAGTTCCGAGTGGACGATGCTGAATCAGGCGTCGCGACGGCGTCGGTAGTCGAGTCTCCGGCTAGCGAACGATGTACATCCGCCGGCAGTAAGCACGCGCCGTGAGCGGTTACACCCCTGTTTTCGGCTCGGTGTTTACCGGCTCACTCTGTGGCCAGTATCCGGACACGGCAGCTTGGCTGTTCTTACTCGCGATGGCCGATCGCCACGGTGTAGTTGACCGAACGCCGCAATACATCGCTAGCGTTACCGGGATGTCGCTGCACGATCTCATGGGCTGTCTCGAGCGGTTTATGCAGCCTGACCCGATGAGCCGTACGAGCGAGTACGAGGGCCGACGCCTCGAACTGATCGACCCGAGCAGAACGTGGGGTTGGCGCATCCTGAACTTTCGAGCTTACCGCGAGAGGGCCCGTCTCATGGCGAAGAACGCCGAAGCCACGGCAAACGGGCAGGATGCGGCTCGCAAGCGCCAGGCCCGTCAGTTAGGAGCAGGCGAGGCTGTCCGCCGTTGTCCGCCGGTATCCGCCGGAGGCCACCCCTCAGACAAGACTAGACAAGACAAGACCTCCCCTTCGGGGAGTAAAGAGATTGCACCCACCGGCGCGGGCACGGCGCTTGCGGTGTTGAACGACCAAAAGCGTGCGGCATTCCAGCAGGTGCAGGCGGCGTATCCCGCAGGCTCATATCCGGACTCTGACTGGGAGCGCGCGCAGCGAAACATCGCTCGGCTCATCGAGCGCCAAATGGCCGGCGTGGCCGAGCTGGTTGAGGCGGCGCGTGCCTATTGCCGGCAACAGCAAGCAGCTGGTGAAATCGGCGGCAGATTCATCAAGTGGCCTTCGCGATTTTTTGACCCTTCGGAGCAGTACTTCCGCGGGCCGTTCATGCCGCCGCTCTCACAGGCGGAACGCAAGGTTGATCGCACGATCGAGGCAGGCCGCGATTTCATAAACGAAAACGGGCATGGCGCGTCGTGATGAGCGAAGTTGACAAGCGCGCCTTTGCCGCCGCGCTCGCGGAGCTGGCGATGTTGAAGCGGACCGAGCTCACGTCGACAGCGTACGCGGCCTGGTGGAGCGCCATGCGCAGCGAGTGGTGCATCGACGATTTCCGTAGCGCCTGCAGGCAACTCGCAAAGGAATGCCAGTTCTTCCCTTCGCCATTCGAGTTTGAGCAACTTCGCAAGGCCGCGGGCCAAACCGGCGCGGACGCCTGGACAGCTGTGCTCGCAAACCTGCGCCGCGGCGCGTACCGAAACGGGAACACTGTGGGCGGCCGCACGGATCGTGTCATCGCTGTGATGGGAGGTTACGCAGCGCTCGGCTTCGCCAGCAGCGGCGAGCTGCATTTCCGCGAACGGCGCATTGCGGAGCTGTGGGCCGAACTCGACGAGGCCGAAACCGCTCGCGCAGCGCTTTCGGGTCTCGCCGAGGCGGAGACGCGACCGTCTCTCGCGCGTGAAAGCAGACCGGTCGTTGTCGGCGAACTCCTGAAGGAGGCGAGCGGTAAATGACCAGCAACCGCTCAGTGATACGCACGCCGTGAAGCTTCGCGGAATGGCGTGACCCGCGCGATGAACCCGCGCAGTCGTGGACCGCAGTTGAGCGCGAAGGGATCGCGGCCGCTCGGCGCCGCGTGACCCGTATCGCTGCAGCCGAAGGAAAAAAGCAAAAGAGACTGGCGGTCGAACTGCGCGAGGCACCCAGTTGGCTGCTTGTGTCGCAGTTAGGCGCAACGTTGGAAGGAGCGAAGCATGACGTCTGCCAACGCGAATCTGAGCAGGGACCAAGCATAGCTTTTTACGCGGAGTTGATCCGGTATGAGTTCTCCCGAGGCTATCGGCCAGAATCGACCCGTCGAGCATTCGCTGCCAAGTTTGGCGGCGAACCGCAGATCGACTGGACAATTGACTCGCCGGCCCTCGTCGCCTGGGTTCGGACGCGGACCGCACCATACGCGCAATCGCGCTCAATGAGGCGCAGCCAATAATGCTCAGGCGAGCGCTGGCCGTCGAACACCATCTCTTCAGACGCTTCGCGGAGCTTGAGCACAATGACGCGGTTCATCAGATTCGCGCGTGGATGCGCGCGGGCGCGACCGAGGTGCAGATAGTAGTCGCCACGAGGATGGGCGTGGAATCCATTCGCCGTGCAATTGGCGGCATCGTAGGCAAGCCGCGACAGTGAGGCGAAAGCCTGAGCAGATGCCGATGTGCCGCAACGCCCGCAAGTTACGTGAGCGCCTTCGTCGGACAGCGATCATGAGACCGCGCAATGAACGCCGGCGCTTGCGTTAACGCGCGCGTGCTCGAACACGGCCATGGGTGAGAACGATTTAGATATCGATTATGCGGAGCTAGCAGCCGCTCTGGCGGTCTTGGAGTCGCCGACGAGCGCTCTTCGGAAGCCCAGCCGCGTCGCGCGCATTGGGAATGGGCAGCTCGGCACAGTACGTCTGCGCGGGCGAGTTTGGAGGCTTCAGTACCGCGCCGAGTCGGATGCGAACGGCAGACGTCGCCAGCATTCCGTGCGGATTGGCTCGCGCGATGAGATGACGGAGCAGATGGCGCGCGATGTTGCAACCCAGATGCTTGCCCAGCTTGTCCCGCTGCGCGTCGCGCCGGGGACTAGCTGCACCTGGGAATCGTGGCTCACAAGGTACACAGTGGTCTACCTGCCGCTGCTGCGGAGAACTTCGCAGCAGTCGACCGGCTCGATTGTCCGCCGGCATCTCAAGGGAGCGTTCGCTGGGTTGCATCTGCATCAGATCGGCGTGGGCCGCGTGCAGAGCTTGATCGCGCGATGGCGGGCGCAGGGTGTAGCGCCTATGACGATCGCCACTCGCTGGTCGGTGCTGCGCCGAGTTCTTCGCCGTGCGCGGCTTGAAGGCCTGGCGGTCGGCGTGCCCGCGGGCGCTCACGTAGACTTGCCGCGCAGTGATGCCGTCGCCAGCACCGAGCGTGTGAAAGCGTTCACGCCCCTGGAACTGCATCAGCTCTTGGAGCTGTCGGTCGAACCCTGGCGAACGTTGTGGCAGTGCCTCGCGTTCCTGGGCCTGCGCATCTCCGAAGGACTGGCGCTGCGCTGGTCCGACTTCGATCTGGAGGCAGGCCGGGTAAGAATCACGCGACAGGCCGTGTACGGCCGGGTGACGGCGCCCAAGACTGCGAGCAGCATCTCCGATCGCGCCGTGCCGCCCGCGCTCCTCGAGCACCTGCGTGCATATTGCGTCGCCTGCAGATCAGCGGAAGGCTTGCTGTTCCCTGGTCCGCGCAAGGATTGCCCATTGCATGCATCCGGCGTGCGCAGGCACCACCTGGCCCCGGTCCTGCGCAAGCTCGGCATCCGTGGCCGCTCGACGCACGGCTTTCGGCACTTCTTCGGACTACAGGCTGCGCGCGCCGGAGTTCCACTCCCAGCGCTGCAACGCGCCCTGCGCCACAGGGACCGCCGCTCCACTGAGGTCTACACGACATTGAACACCGAGGACGTGGACCTTGCTGTCGGCCGTGTCGAGTCGCTTTACTTGGAATCCACTCCGGCCGTGCTGTCCGCGACAGGCAAGCGAAACAGCATGAAAGAGGAGAATTCGCCTTGAGCGACAAGGCGTTGGACGAGATCGCCGGAAGGATTCGCAGGATCGCGACGCGCACTGCTGCCAATTTGCTGTCCGCGAGAACACCGCCAACAGCGGGGATAACCGAAGCACTACGATGCGCGGTCGTTACTCCACTCCAAGATAAGCGACTGACCCGAAGAACTCTGCGCAGTCGCCTGATCTCGGCTTTGGCGGAGCGTGTACAAACAGGCGGCGCTGGCCGAGCGCAGGCGTCGCCTCCGTCGGGAGATTGCTCCCGTGCCTGGTAGAACGCCGCCCGCAGGGGCAGGGGGCATGGGTCCTTCTGGAACTCGCGCAAGTTGAGGGTAATTCGGCTCTCCCCGTTCGTGGGTGTTCGGCCAAAAAAAGCTCATTTCGGTTCGCCGAGAAACCGGCGGATGCACTGTCAGGTGCAGGCACCGATTTGTATCCGCAAGAGCTAGCCCGACCACGAGCTACGCCGTAAGGCCGAACTGTTCCCGAAGTCATTCGAGTCGGACGGCTTCAGCTCTAAGCGGGAGCATGCGGTGGGGCCGCGAAGGTCACGCGACACCTTGAATTCACGACAGAGCTGCTGTTCAACTGGCGTGCGGAGGAGCCCGGGCCAACTTCATGCACGGTGAGCGACGTTGCCAGGTACTTGTGCCTCGAGATTGAACGCACACAGCGTGCGGGACTGGGCATCCTTGGACACGGGGACCGGTACGAGATCAGCGTCAAAACTAGGAGATGCGCGCGAATGACCGACGAAAGCTCTCGGCCATAGCTGAGTTGTTCAATTCTCATAGCTCAGTGAACACCCAGTCCTGTAACGTCAATTGACGCTGTGAGACCAAATGCAATAACGTGTACCCATGGGAGACAGACGAGACGAAGTGTGACGAAACTCAACGAGTCTAAGGCTGCACAGACATGCCGATAGAGGTCGCGGGCGTCACGTATTTCTCCGCGGCGGATATTCATCGAGACCTTGGCGTCGCCCGTCAAACCCTTTGGCGGTGGCGCAAAGCAAGAAAAATTCCAGTCGGTCGTCGCTATCGCGATCGTCAGGTCGTGTTTACGAATCAGGAGGTCGAGGTGATCCGTGGGTACGCGAATCGCCTTGAGCCGGCCGAGCCGACTGGCCCAGCCAGAACGAGACCCCGAAATTCGCCGAAACAGGGCGTTTTAAAGTAGGGCGTGATCTGTGTGCCGAAAGACGTAAGACGACTGGGAGACCAATGATGGGCAGCGCTCGGGAACTAAGGAACCAAGATTGTTCGATTATTGCGCTGGACAGGTTTATCCAGGCGACCCGCGACTCGGGATATCAAGGCACGGCGAGCGCGATTTCCGAACTCGTTGATAATGCGATTCAGGCAAGGGCAACGCGCATCGCGATCTCGGTTAGCGCAACTACTTCCGGAGATGACGGAAAGGCAATTGAGGTCACTGTCCTAGATAACGGCTGCGGCATGGATCCGTTCACGCTTCGGCAGGCGCTTCGCTTCGGTGGCAGTACGAGGTTCGGAGACCGTAGCGGACTCGGCCGCTACGGCATGGGCCTCCCGAACGCTTCACTCAGTCAAGCTCGCCGAGTCATGGTTTACACGTGGCAACCTTCGACCCCACTACGTGGAGATCGCCAGCGAGGGTCGGCGGCTACGAATCCAGAGCGCGTCTGCATGTCCTATCTGGACGTCGACGAAATCGTTCGCCGCGAAATGGATGAAGTTCCGCGCCCAAAGGTCGTCAAGAATCCCCCTAACTCTTGCCTAGGTCCATCAGGCACGCTTGTTCTGTGGACACAGTGCGATCGGCTCGACAACCGCCGAATTTCCACGATCGTGCGAAAGCTCGAGATCGAACTTGGCCGACGCTTTCGCCACTTCCTGTGGAACAACATCCGCATCACCATCAACGGAGACGCGATTACACCTTTTGATCCTCTGTACCTGCACGCTCGCGCGGAAGTCTCCGGAGCCCGCCTGTTTGGTGAGGAGTTGTGCTATGAGGTCCGCGCGGATCCCTTGAATTCACGAACCACCGGGTGGGTGCGCGTCCGGTTCTCAGAACTCCCGGTGCACGAATGGCACAAGATCTCGAATGACGAGAAGCGTCGCATCGGCATTTCGAAGGGCGCGGGTGTTTCGATCGTGCGTGCAGGCCGTGAAGTTGACTATGGCTGGATCTTCATGGGCAGCAAGCATCGTGAGAACTACGACGACTGGTGGCGATGCGAAATCCAATTTGATCCAATTCTCGATGAGGCGTTTGGTATCACGCATACCAAACAGCTGGTCCGTCCGCAAGCTCACCTCATCGAGGCGCTGACGCCAGACCTTGAGGCCACCGCTCGGGCACTGAACAGCCGTGCCCGCAAGGCGCACATGGCGGTGAAGGCCGGTGAGCGCTTTTCAGAAGCTGAGCGTGTTGCCAATGAGCGTGATCACGGGCTACGTCGGTTGCCGGTGAACGCCCATCCCCGCGCAAAGGCGCTCATGAAGGAACTGGAGAAAAGCCATCCCATTCTCCGGCGAGGCTTCAACCAGCCGCCTTCGCGCTACAACATCGTCGAGGCGTCGGTGAAGGACACATGCTTTTTCACGTACGCGCACGACGGCGAAAAGCTTGTACTAGTATTGAACCCTGATCATCCTTTCTACCGCGAGATCTACAAGTCGCTCGCTGACGGTGACAGCCCACAGGAGCAGCAACTCCGCGCGAAGCTCGAACTCCTCTTGCTCGCGGCTGCACGCAGCGAGGCGGCCTCAAAGGTAAATGACCAGACTCTGATGCGGCATCGGCTTGAGTGGAGTAATACGCTTGCCGTGTTTCTGAATGACAAGTGACTCGCAATTCACAAACCGCGTGGACTGAACTGCGCCCAGCGTTCCGAAGCAAGGCGTCGCGCGCGGCCTTTGTCAGGCACGCTCGTACACTCGTCCGTGTACGCAAGAATAGCGACGGCGACGTCGCAGCTGAGGAAATCCGTTGCTCGTTCGTGGGCGATACGAGGTCTTCCGGGCGTTTAGATGGTCAATCACTGCTCGCGGCGGGACTCGTGCTCAGCGATCTAGCGATGCAAGGTTGGAAACTCCGGGTGCGCAGTGGACGCGTGGGGGTTTGCCCTCCAGCTCTAGTGAGCAACGACCCCTCGGGGGAGAAGGCCCGGATTCGTCAGCAGGAGCTAGTGAAGCGCGATGCGCAACTACGCCAAGGCGCCGTGCGGAAGTTCCTGGCTTCAATGGAGCGTTCCCGTGTAGTTAACGGGATGTTTGTTTCCATCTATTCGCTCATGCGCGACGGCCGTGAGCTAGCTGAGGGCCTTCGCAGAGCTCGTGCACACAACAGCAATGGCTGGGCGGAGGCGCTCGCGCGCGTAGTTGATCCGTACCTAGAGTTCGTAGCGTCGGATGAGACGACTTGCACTTTGACGGGGTTGCGCCTCATGGATATATGGCGCTATTTCCGCCACACGTGGACCAACCAATATGCGAGCGTTCCCGGGCGTACAATGATGTTTCTTGTCCGGGATCGGGCGGCGCCATTCCACCCTGTTGTGGGGATAGGTGCCCTGAGTAGCCCGGTAATGCAGATCCGGGAGCGGGACATTTGGATCGGTTGGCACCCGGATACGTTCTTGACGCATGTCAAGTCGAGCCCAACAACTCAACTCGCGCAGTGGTTAGTCGACGTAGTCGACACCGCCATCGCTGAGCTTTATATCGACGATCTCCTCGAGGATTGCATCCTTGCTCCGCGAGATCTCTGTGCTGCGAGCAACGAAGTAATTGATCGACTTCTGAAGGAGAGTGTGGAACAGCGTCGGCTCCACCATCGCTTTGCCCGCTCGCGCGACCACAAGTCGGCTCGTTCCGAAATAGAGAATGTGGACCATTGGGTTTTGCGCGCTCGGACGCATCTGTTTAGGAGTAAGCGTGCGCTCGCGCTAGCCTCCTACTTGCAGGCACGGGCGATCTTCAAAAAAGCGTTCGGTCAGCATCCGACCGCCCAAAAGCTCGCCTCGCTCGCGTCGACCACACTTGGGAGTGACGCAATCCGCAAGATCCTCAAGAAGGCGAAGGCGGACCGCATTGGGATCGCCGTAGCAGACATTACTGTCTGCGGTGCAGTGCAACCCTACAATGCGATTCTGGGCGGGAAACTCGTCGCGATGCTGTCCACGAGTCCCGAGGTAGTGCTCGAATACCGGCGGCGTTACTCAAATGCTCAGAGTGAGATTGCTTCATCAATGGCTGGTCGTCCCCTTGTGCGAATGCCTAGGCTCGCGCTTCTTGGGACGACGTCTTTGTACGGCGTCGGCTCAAGCCAATACAACCGCATCAAGATTCCGTGTGACCGGTTGGGCGGTACTCCGGAGGAAACGATCCGCTACGAGGAACTGGGCCACTCGGATGCGTTCGGGACTTCGCAGTACTCAGATGAAACGGTTGAAGCACTGGCAGATTTGGTGCGGCAGTCCGCGAACGGACAGCGTGTGAACAGCATCTTCGGCGAGGGAGGCAGTCCGAAGCTACGAAAGATAAGGCAAGGGCTCGACTTGTTAGCGTTGCCTTCCGAAGTTCTTCTGCGGCACTACCGGCGACGCGTCGTGTACACGGTGAACCTTACTCGCAATCTACGGGAGCACTTGCTCGGCATCGAGCCAGACCCTGACTACCTGGTCCCCATCAGTGATGGCCCAGGAGCGACATCGCGTATCGCCGCGTGGTGGCGAGATCGTTGGCTGAGAAATCGAATCTGCTCCGACGAGGTTCTGGCAACGTGTTCGCAACACACGCTCGTTCGTCCGATTTCTCACGGGGCTCGAGTAATCATCCCGCGTGCGGCGGATCGACAGCTTACATTCGACAATCCTTTCTGACCCGTGTGCATATTGCCTCGGAACGATTGAGGAGGAGTGGCTGAACTGATTCGGGAACGTACTCGAGGTGTGCGTTCGCTCTGCGCCCGCCCACATAGCCACCGGTAGACGTAATGGACGCCAGTTTGATGGACCTCGCGCAATGGCACGACCGGCTCTCGCGACACTTCTCACAGCTGCAAACGGCGCGACAAGGTACTAGCGGTCATCGACCTCTATTTGCACTTGAGCATGGGCTCGATCAATCCGAACTGCTAGCACTGCAGAAAGCAGTCAGGGCGAACGTCGCCTTTGGCCCGCAAGCGGAGCATGCACTTCCGTGGATCGTCTACGCCGCAGAGGTTGGTTACAAGTACTCGGGTGACGAGTACTGGCAGACGTTCGAGGAAGATACGCCGGCGTGGGCGACCTTCGGAAATCGCAATTCAATCCGCTATTGGTTTCGCTGGTTCCACACAAAGTTTGCAGGCGCCAAACCTTCAGGTATTTGGGCGAACCATTTTTCGATTATTTGCTGGCCGATTACCCATGCGATACTTCCGCGAGACCTCCAGCAACAGCTTGCGCGTATCCTCTATGAGATTCGCCAGTCGTTCTCAGCGAATCTTTTTGAGTCGCCGGCGACCCTCGGCGAGCTGATTGCGGCACGAAGCTGGAATGCCAGTTCTAGATTTCAGAACCTCGCGCAAGAGACGTTGCTCGTTGGTCAGATTGCGGCCGCGCTCCTCCTCCAAGGAAAGTTTGGTACAGAAACGCTGATTCACCCCGCGACTCTTCTCAGAATCGGAAATGACCTGGATCGTGAGAGGCGGGGACGTGAATGGCTGCGTGATGCTCGCCGTACTGCTCAGGAGCGGGCTCGCATTCAAGGGCTTACACCCGGGGGTGGGACGAGGCCGGGTATCCCCCGTCGTCCCGAGGAGGCACGCGCGGAAGTCGCGGCACTCGGTATCGAACCACGCCTCGTACTACGACCGACGGATGCATCGGCATCGCAATGGGAGGTCCGGCTCGAGATTCCAGATCTGTCGCATCTCCTGGTCAAATTCCCGTCAGTGCGAGACATCCTCACCGGCGCGCGCTGTATCGTCGCAGGTGCGATCGGACGTCCCCTCGCTCGAGGACGATGCCTATATGGACCGCAGCGTGTAGCGCTCGCGCAGTGGCCTCGCGCGGACGAGGTGTTACTGAAGTTCGAGCGGTCGGACGAACAGCTCGACTTTCTCTTGCGCACAGAGTGCCTCCTTCGTCCGGGGCCGAACTGGCTCTTCAGAATCGCCTCTGACGGGCTCGCATACGAGTCGCGAAGCCTCGGAGTCCGAACTGGTGAACGTTACATCTTCGTGAGCGCTGCAGGTCCCGTGAAATCCGACGCGCGGACACAGCGAATCGCATTAACCTGCCGGGGAGCCCATGCAGTGCTCCTCGACTTGCCAGACGCTCTCACTCCAGATTGGGAGAACACGCTTAGGAATCTTGGCCTTAACCAAGCGAGAAAGATTGAGGTTTGGCCTGCCGGCCTCGCGGCGGCTGTGTGGGATGGGGAGGGACACGGCGAATGGCTTTCCTCTGAAAGACCATGCCTTGCAATTCGTTCAGACCATCCAATCGATGCCCTACTTATCTCTATGACTGCAGACGCGGAAGGGCCACTCACGCTTGAGTCGATTGCGCCAGGGGTGCCAACCTTTGTGGAGCTCCCGCAGCTTCCCGTCGGGCTGCACACAGTGCGAGTTTCCGCGCGACAAACTCCAGGAGGGGAAACCGAACTACTCGGAGACCTTGACGTCGTGATGCGCATCCGCGAAGCGCAACCTTGGTCGGTTGGAGTAAGCCCCCACGGCCCGTTGTCATTCCAGATTGAACCGGCCGTACCTACACTGGAGGAGCTTTGGGAGGGTAGAGTGGAACTCTCCATTCATGGACCAGCACGGCGTTTCCTAAAATGTCGGGTCTCGCTCTTCGAACGGAACGGGGAGGCTCCGGTCGTGGCGCGTGGGCTTCCGCCGATGCTCCTTCCTCTTGGCGCGGAAGGCTGGAGAACACACTTTGAGAAGCATTTCCGCGAAGAGCGGGATGCTCAGAAAGCATATGACACTGCGCGCGTGTGTGAAATTGAGTTCTCGGCGGAGGAACTCGGTGCATTCAAAATACGAAGTGAACGGGAGTTCACGCCTCTTCGCTGGGCTCTGCGCAAGCAGGGCCAAGCCTATCTCCTGCGTTTGCTCGAGGACGTTGGAAGCGATGCAGAGCTAGCCGTAACACGACTCTCATTCGAGAACCCATCGCAGGAAGAAGTACTCTCGCGCCAATTGGAGTACGAGATCTCCGCTGCCGGCGGGTTATATGCCGCTAGGCTGGGTGAATTTACGGCGGCGATTGTTGTCCCGCCAATGATTCGCGACTTTTCGGACTTTGGGTGTGTGCCGCGAATCGACAGGCTGGACCGCTCGACCGATGGAATTATTCAGCTGATTCGGCTTGCGCGTCTGTGGAGTACAGCGAGGTTGCCTGGGAACTTTTTTTCGGTGTCCCGCCAGCGAAAGGTCTTGCAGGCCATCACGTTTCATGTCTTCCGCGTCATGGGTGGTGATACGTGGGCGAACGCCGAGCTCACGGCCCGGGACAGTGACAAGCAGTTCGCCCGTCTCAGGCACGCTGTGTTCAAGCAACACGAGGAGGCCGTCATTGGACGCGCGCTCCTGACGAACTGCGCTGACCTTGCGACTGCGTCTCACGAAACTCGCATTAAGCATATGGCGACGATTGTAGTTAGGTACTTTGCACTCCGATCGCGGACCAGTGCAGGATCCAGTCGTGGCGCAGATGACCCCGCTTGGCTTTCCGAGTTGGCACTTAGGCTCGCTAGCAATCCAGCGGGAGTTGAGGTTTGGGCGGGGCAGCAGCTACGTTCTGGAATCGCGAATCTTTTGGAACTACCTACTCTGGCGAGAGCCGCGAGATTCCTGGTCGTAGCCACGGATCATCAACTTCAGTCATGTACAGCTCCCGGCGAACTCTACGCGGGCTGGGGGTGGGCGTGAAAAACCTAACGGCATCGGAAGTCCGCGCGCAGAAAGTCACGGAGTTGGGCCTAGATTCGGCTGCTCACGACCTTGTATCAATTGAGGCAATCGCTGGCGCGCTTCGCAGGGCAGCGAGTTTTCTCTGTCCTTGCGCGCCATCAACCTTAGTACGCAGCGTTGTGGGGCCCCTGCGCGGCCTCGTTGATAACATCGACACCACCAAGGAACTTGTAGAGGAAGTGCTCGAGTCAGTTATCGCTCACGGGGACATCATTGAACAACGTGAACTCGCTGAGGGCAAAGACGTTACGTCGAGTATGTTGCTGCACGCGGCTCCTCCCAGCTTCGTGGCACGACGTAGCGGCGCCGCGATCTTGTTAGGCACCGTCACCGACCAAATCTCCGCGCTCACCGATGAGTTGGAAAGTCGAATCGATTACGTCGGTCATGTTCGAAGCTTGAGGCCGCTGCCGGGCGAGGAACTGTGTAACGATCTCCGGCAACTTGGGCTGATCGAAGTATCGTATGAAAAGTGGTTGAAGTGGCCCGCGGTGGAAGCTCCGGCAATATTTCTGGCGAGTCTTGATCGACTGCTTGACTCTGCGCAATCGTCTCGAGAGATTCCGGGCCTCCTCTTATTGGACCCGTCACGTCCCGTTCGCTACTACCCTGGGCGGTGGGTTGTCCCCCGGTCGCAGACGGGACGATTTGTTGCGCGCAGGAGCCAAGCATATGGTGCGCACCTCTGGTCCTACGTGCAGATGCAGGATGGCCACCCTCAGCGCATGATCGACTTCCCGATAGGCAACAGTCGTTGGCGCGCCTGTGATGAAGCGTGGCGCGCTCAGTTGGCTATCGACGCCGAGCGCGGAATCCCGCAAGTTTATCGTGTGGCCGGGAGGGATAGATCTGTCTGCGTCCTCGAGCTGTTCGCGCCGCTGCCAGCGTGGGCGCGGCGACGGTGGGGTGCGATCGGAAAACCCGTAGCGCAAGCTGGCAGCCTCTTTGCCTATGAGTTTTCGAACAAAGAGCTTGACGAGGAACGGCAGTTCGCGCGCGAAGCGCTATGGTTGAAAGAACTGAGCGCGACTGTCGAGTCATGATAACGAGGACTACAGCATGGCCCTGACTATCGGAGAAACCACTCAGCAGTTACATCGTGCGCTGAAGGACTACATAGAGGCTACATATCACGTCAGCCACCCGATGCTTGTCGCGCAGCGGAGTGCGCTACTTGAAGAGCTTGGTGTCATCCACCAACGGCCCTATCTGGAAAGCACGCCCCGCTACAAGACCGGAGAACGCTTTCGAGATCTCGGTCTCGACACCGCCACGCTCGACATCTTCTCAGCCGTAACGCAGCGACAGGGTGACCTCGGGCTGCTCATTCACGACCCGCCATGGCAGCATCAAGCCCTCTCTATCAAACTCTCGCTCACGGAGGGTCGCAGCCTGGTCGTCATGACAGGCACGGGATCCGGGAAGACCGAATGTTTCCTACTGCCGATTTTGGGCAAGCTCGCCAGAGAAGCTAAAGCGAAGGGCACGAGTTTCGCATCCACGTCTGCTGTACGCGCCCTCGTCCTCTATCCAATGAACGCGCTCGTTAACGATCAGCTTGGTCGCCTCCGCCTCCTTTTCGGCGATCCCAGAATCGTGAAGAAATTTATGGAATGGTCTGGTAGGCCAGTCCGCTTTGCGCGCTATACGAGTAGGACGCTGTATCCGGGAGTCCGCCACGAGGACAAGGATAAGGATCGCTTGGCACCGATCGGGAAGTACTACGCTCGGAACCTTGAACTTGCTGGCGAACCGCCGTCAGCTCAACAGGCAGCGGCGGCAAAGCTAGTCGGGGAATTGCAAGCACGAGGTAAGTGGCCTGCCAAGCCTGATCTGATCAGGTGGTATGGCAAGAAGGGGGCCCGCTGGAAAGATGCATCGGGCGCGTTCAAGCGGTGCATAACCCTCGACGGTGATCCCGAACTCGTCACGCGACACGAAGTTCAGGAGGCACCGCCGGACGTTCTCGTAACGAACTACTCAATGCTCGAGTACATGCTAATGCGACCGCTCGAGCGACCAATTTTTGACCACACACGCGACTGGTTGGAGAAATATCCTGACGAGAAATTCCTCTTGGTTATCGACGAGGCGCACCTTTACCGAGGTGCAGCCGGCGCAGAAGTCGCACTGCTCGTTAGACGCCTGCGCACGCGTCTTGGGATTCCTGCGGAACGGCTCCAGGTGATCTGCACAAGCGCGAGCTTCAAGGATGCCGACTACGCCGTCCAATTCGGAGCGCAGCTGACGGGAAAAGATCCAGCTGATTTTCGGAAGGTTGAAGGTGAACTCTTCCTCCGGCCCGGCGAGAAAAAAGGGACAGAACAAGACGCTAAAGTTCTAGATGCAATCGATCTGCGGGCGTTCTATGGGTCGGAAACCAATGAGTCTCGCCTCGAAAAGGTAGCGCCTTTCCTCGAATACCGCGGGATCAAGCCCCCGTGGGATCTGCAGCCGGCCCTCTACAGGTCACTTGAGTCATTTGGGCCGATGGCGAGCTTAGTAAACAACACAATGAAGGAAGCCCAACCTGTCGAGACCCTTGGCGCAACGCTATTTAGCGGCGTCTCGAGTGATCTTGCAGCTCGCGCTGTCACCAACCTTATCGCGCTTGGTAGCGTAGCGCGTCCACAGTCGACCGACCCCGGTTTACTACCGTGCCGAGTGCACTCGTTCTACAGGGGGCTTGCAGGGTTGTGGGTTTGCATGGACCCGCAATGTGAGAGCCTTTCGGCCGGGCAACGCGGCGGTCCCGCCGGCAAACTATTTAGTCAGCCGCGAGACGCGTGCGATTGTGGCGCCCGAGTGCTGGAACTCTTTACCTGTCGCAACTGCGGGACGGCGTATGGACGCGCATACACAAACGACATCGATAACCCGGACTTCTTGTGGTCGGAGTCGGGCGGTGCGTTCCGCACTCTCTCGGGTCAGTTTGACGAACTTGCACCGATAGACTTGTTGTTGGAGGAACCAGTTTTTAGCGAGCATGCAGAGCCCGCGGAGTACGACTTGGTAACGGGCCGGCTAAACCCTCAGCAGTTGGGACCAAGGAACAGGCGGGTATTCGTGCGCGCTGGCCGCTCGGAAGCGGCGGGTACGGATGATGAACGCCGGAATGCGAATACCGGCGAATTTCGACCCTGCGCCGTTTGCGACGAATCCGCAGCCTTTGGTCGGTCCTCCGTCCAGGATCATCAGACTAAGGGCGATCAGCCATTTCAGGCGCTCATCACAAGGCAGATTCAGGTGCAGCCTCCGGGCGCGGCACCCGCCACTCGCCTCGCTCCGCTACGTGGTCGAAAGGTCCTGATCTTCTCAGATTCACGCCAGACCGCCGCACGGCTTGCCCCGAACCTCCAGACTTACTCGACGCAGGATGCGTTGCGGCCGTTGATCGTCGCGGGCTTCGCAAGGCTTGCAATAGTTCCAAAGGTTGCCGATCGGCTGTCGCTTGAGGATCTGTACCTTGGCGTATTGATCGCATCCAAGGAGTTGGGTGTTCGGCTTCGGCCTGAACTCAAGGTTGGCGAGACCTTTCAGGATGAGAACGTCGTGGATACAGCTATTCAAGGTGGCGTGTTGAATCGAGAGACTGATCTAGTTGACCTCTTGTTTGAGCTGAGGAGTTCCCGCCCGCCTGAGTCGCTGTTGTTCTCGATCACTAAGTCGCTTGCCGACCGCTACTACGGTCTGGAGTCCCTAGCGCTCGGTTCGATAATTGAGCGCGCGGCTAACTCGCCGAAGGTCCAGGCGCTGCCGGATATTCCCGGGTTTGCGCGGTCGCCGGATGAGAAATTGGCGCTGTGTCGAGCCTGGCTGCGATGCTGGAATCGCGCGGGGTTCTGGTTGAGTCATATGCCGCTGGCATGGTGGCGCGTAAATGTGCAGCCGCGATCAGGCAAGTTTGACGAGATGGGTCGACTACTGAAGGACAAGGCAACGCGATCCTCGTTCGAGAAGGAATGGCTGCCCAAGCTCTTGAACTTGTTTGCGGAACCGACTGAAGCTCCGGGCCGGTACCGCCTAAAGGGCCGCGAGCTTTCGCTCTTGATCGAGGGTACGTGGGCATACTGCCAGTCCTGTCGAACCGCTCAACGTCCGTTTCCTGGTCGAAAAACCTGTGTGAAATGTGGCCAGGATTCCGCGACACCTATCGATCCAACGACGGATCCAGTCTTCTCCGCGCGCAAGGGATACTATCGAGCTAGCACTGTCGACGCCTTCCGTAGCCCACGAAAGTCTCCAATGGCACTTATTGCCGCGGAACACACGGCGCAACTCAATACGGCTCAAGCGGCGGAGGTGTTCTCAAAGGCGGAGGAACACGAACTACTGTTTCAGGATGTCGACCTTGGGCCAGATGATAACGGTCGCGAGCGTCCGGCGATTGATGTCTTGTCCTGCACGACCACAATGGAGGTTGGCATTGACATAGGCACGCTCTCTGGCGTCTCCCTCAGAAACATGCCGCCTGCGCGCGCGAACTATCAGCAGCGGGCAGGGCGGGCTGGCCGGCGCGGAAATGCCGTAGCTACGGTAACCGCGTTCGGCAGCGCGGATAGCCACGACGAGCACTACTTCACACACCCCGATCAAATGATTCGAGGAGCGGTTACTGATCCTTCGCTGACACTGGAGAACGTCGAGATAGCTCGCCGGCACGTCACTGCATATCTGCTTCAGCGCTATCACCAAGTGAGGCTCCCTGCGATTAAGCCAGAGGAACAGCCGCATCTATTTGCGGTCCTCGGAACCGTTTCCGACTTCAAGCACCCGGGTAACGTGCTGAACCGGACAGATTTCGAGCAGTGGCTGCGGTCAAGTAGCCTTTCACTAAAGGCCGAGATTGCTGGGTGGCTGCCTTCGGAGCTCTCTAGCACGGATCGTAAGCAGCTTCTCGACGAACTCATCGAGGAAACTCTTCGCCCAATCGACGAGGCTATTGAATTCGATTCCAACGAGGCGGCTGGAGCGGACGCGGCGGGATCCAGCGTGCAACGAAAGGAAGTCGACTCTGAAAAACCAACAAATCTTGAAGTAGCGGATGAGGCCGGCGAGGAACACTCTGGCCGAGATCCGGCATCCGAAAACTTATTGGACCGTCTCCTCTACAAGGGCGTGCTGCCTCGGTACGCGTTCCCGACCGACGTCGCCGCCTTTCACGTTTTCGATGTCGACAACTCTACGCTCTTCAGGCCCGTCTTCCGTTTCACGCCGTCTCAGGGTTTGCCGGTCGCACTCTCACAATATGCACCAGGGAAAGAGGTCTGGATCGGAAGCAAGCTTTGGACATCAGGAGCTGTTTACTCTCCTATGCGAAATGATCGTCCTCACGCGTGGAAGACTCGTCGCCTCTACTTTGAGTGCAATTTTTGTCACTACGCTCGAACGATACCTCTCTCAGAGGGTTCGAGGGGCGAGACGAAGGATTGCGAAGCCTGCGGCGGCGCTGGAACATTCGGTCCGGCTACGCATTGGCTGCGTCCTCCTGGGTTCGCGCATCCAGTGGGTAAGGAGGAAGGAACATCGCCTGACGATCAGCCAGCGCGGAGTTACGCAACGCGAGCAAAACTAATGGCACCGACGCCGGCAGACGAGTCGCAGTGGGGACGGCTCAACGATCGTCTCCGCGTACATCACACCAGACAGCACCTCCTCGTAACAAACCGCGGTCCGCGGGAGGAGGGGTACACGTACTGCACCAAATGCGGATTGATCGAGCCGACTGCACTGCCCAAAGGAGTGGTTGGCGCAGCCCATCGGAAGCCGTACCCGGATCGTGATGGGACCTGCGCCGGCGGAGGAACGACCAAGGGCTTGGTCCTTGGAACAGACTTCATCACGGACGTGCTCCTAATGTCGATTCGAGTTGATACGCCGATCACGCTCAAGGCTGGCATTCTGGCAACAGACGTGGCACTCCGCACCGTTTGCGAGGCTCTAACGAAGGCCGGCTGCGCGCGCCTCGAGTTGGAAGCGAATGAGTTGCAGGCCGAATACCGACCTGCACTCACGGAGGCTGGGCGCGACGGATTGGAGGCGGAGATTTATCTTTACGACACACTCCCTGGTGGTGCTGGATTCGCGCAGCGAGTTGGCAAACTGGGATTGCCGGTTGTTGAAGCTGCGCTCTCTATACTGGAGAACTGTCCCGAAGGCTGCGACCGATCCTGCTATCGTTGTTTACGTAGCTACAAGAACAAGTTCGAGCACGATCTACTCGATCGTCATATTGGGGCAAGTTTGCTTCGGTTTGCACTTACCGGCAAAACACCTGCGCTCGACCCGGGCCGGATCGCACGCTCAACCGATCTTCTCTTTCACGACCTTGAACGCCACGGTATCGCAGGGATCAATTTCGAGAGGGATAGGACGGTCACACCTCCAGGTCTAGGGGATGTGGTCGCTCCTATTCTGGTCACAAACCGTTCGGGTACACAGTTCGTTATTGGACTGTATGGTCCATTGACACCTGACGAGCCCACCGACGTCGGGCTCAAGGAGATGAAAGAGTATTCCGCGGCAATGCCTGTGATCCTCGTCGATGAATTAGTGGTGCGCAGAAATCTCCCGAGTGCGACGGCCTCGGTCATCCAGCGAATCGCTTAGGCCAGGAACGGTCAAGTATGGATTCGACTTCCGGCTCCGCGCCATGGGACTTGGTTCCGCCTCAGGCCTGGCCCAGCGCGCCGAAAGAAATGACGGTCACAACGCTGTCCGAGATAACTGCCTGTCCGCGTAGGTGGGCATTGGCAACCGCCGACTATGCTGGATTGTGGAATGGTCATGGTTACCCGCCTCGAGTCAGTACGGCCTCTCTTGCCGGTACTGTCGTCCACATGGCTCTGGAGAGGATCGTCAGGCAGTTCGTTAGGAACGCGTGTGCCGGTGTCCAGCACGCAAAAGCGACTATGGTGCTCAAGGAATTGGGCGGCTACACGAAGGTCGTGCAGGAATGTATCGACATCGTGTTGCAGCGCCTAATTGGCAATCCAAGAGCGGCGTTGGTGTTGGAGAATACGACGAGGACTCTTCGAACTCATGCACCGGAACTCCGAACGCGAGTTCAAGTAATTGTCTCCAGATTGCGTTTACCCGTATCTAAGGTCGCATCTTCTGAGAGTGGCCGGAAACAAGGGGGTCCGCTGACACGCGGAGCGTTTCCAGAAATCGTCCTTCGAGCGCGCCAAATTGGGTGGAAAGGGAAGGTAGATCTCCTTGTACTGTCCGATGGCACCTGCGAAATTATCGACTTCAAGACAGGGGAGCCCGATGAGGCACATGCGATTCAGCTTAAGATCTACGCGCTACTCTGGAGTCGCGACAAAGAGCTAAACCCCGCGGGTCGACTCGCCGATAGGCTGGTTCTAGCGTATCCCGGTGGAGACGCAGAGGTTGCGGCGCCAAAACATGCGGAACTTGAAGTCTTAGAGAATCAGATCCTGGCTCAGCGAGATACAGCTCATCGTGCGTTGTCGCAGAGCCCGCCGGAAGCGCGGCCGAGTGCGCAGACCTGTCGTTATTGCGGTGTAAGGCAGCTGTGCGACAGATACTGGCTCACGGCTACGCAAGCAGAGATTAGCGCGCATCGCTCCGATCAATCCTACGTAGATGCAGAAGTACTGATCACCACCAGGCATGGATCTTCAAGTTGGGATGCGGTGGTCGTCCACTTGCCGGGAGCAACGGCAGGGAGGCCTGCGCTCGTAAGAACCTCGAGTCCCATGGAGTTTCGCGCGGGTGCACGCATTCGGGTGCTCGATGGGGCGGTCGCGAGGGAAATAGAAGACGACTGTCAACCGGTCGTCATCACTCTGGGCATGTACAGTGAAGCCTACTTCGTCGCTTGAGTGCGTTCTTCGGAGTCTACGCAGGCTCGAAGTAATCTAAGCTGCCCAATGAGTCTCCAAGTTTGCGATGAGCCGTACATTCCACTAGTCTGCCGCACATCGCACGCCAATCCGCAGGCTAACAGGCACTCCGCGTGATTGCATCACAATGCGTCGGATCGTGAAAGTGGCCGCCTAAACTAGATTAGCAGCTACCCGAGAGAACGAAGGAAGCCCACTCTTGCCCGTACAAACGTTCTCGGCCGCCGACGCATCATTAGGCTACGCCTATCAAGTTCGAATTGCCTTGCTACGCGCACTCGAGCTTGCACGTAAAGGCTCGCACTTTGACGTCGCTGTAGAGACACTGGACGACGTTTCCTTTAGCACTAGCGGCGGCGAGCCGCTCGAACTCCTGCAGCTCAAGCACAGCCTGCAAGCACAGGCTGGACTCTCTGATGCAAGCCCCGCTCTTTGGAAGACGCTTCGAATATGGAGCACGAAGTGGCAAGGGAGTGAGATTCAAGAGGGGGTAAAGCTCTATTTGATCACCACGTCTGTCCCCTCGTCCGGGAGCGCAGCCTCTTTCCTAAAATGCAGCTCACGAAATTGCGCCGAAGCTCGAAGGCTTCTCGATCTCGCGGCGTCTACGTCGATGAACGTAGAAAACAGTGCGGCATATGCAGAGTGGAAAGCAATGTCTCCTAGTGCACAGAGCGCACTTTTGGAGCAAATAGAAATTATCGACGGCGCGCCAAACATCCTAGCCATAGAAGATAGTTTGCTTGAACAGATTTGGGGTTTTGTAGAGGCCGCGAAGCGGCACGTGTTTCTCGAATACTTGGAGGGTTGGTGGTTCAGACGCGTATTGCGACAGCTAGCCGACGATGCGCCCGCCATTTCCACCGCGGAGATTGAGTCGCAGTTAGACACATTGCGAGAACAGTTTCAAAGAGACAATCTCCCCATTGATGAAGCGCTTCTTGCACAGGAGTTGGACGCAGCCCTGATTGAGTCTTACGGCTCACACGTCTTTGTTTGCGTATTCCGGCGAAGCCGGGCCACCGTTCCGACGCAAGCGAGGCCATCATTCCGGTGCATGCCGGGCCGGTGGTGAAGCGGTGGGTGGACTGTCGTCTTTGCTGATGATTTCGTCAATGT
>Ga0187893_10002919_pt1 | contig 36141 bp, 39 predicted proteins | sample MA1701074metaG_FD_139574 | JGI IMG/M metagenome (GOLD analysis project Ga0187893, IMG submission 139574) | White microbial mat communities from a basaltic lava cave in the Kipuka Kanohina Cave System on the Island of Hawaii, USA - MA170107-4 metaG ... | reverse complement strand
CCTCCTTAGATATGATCCGAGGGGGAAAGAGTCGGAGCGGCAAGCGTCACGCCTTGGTTGGGACTCCGTCCTCACTTCTTCAAGGCTCTAACTCACGGCAGCCAGCAGCCTCTTCTTGCTCTCCGACCACTCTCGCTGGGAGAGAATCTCCGGCCCGAGCTCGATCACTCTCGGGAGCATCTGGAAGATCTTGAGCTGCGTCCACTCCGCCCCGGCTCGCGTGCGGAATCCGCGCTGGTTGAGCTCCGCCGCGATCCTCGAGAGGGGATGGTCTCCCGCGATCATCGCGATGATGGTCGCGACCACCTCCCTCTCCGCGGGATTCACTTCGAGATGAAGACAATCGGTCGAGATGCGGAGCCCGTAGGGGATGGGCCGTCGGCCTTCGGGAGCTGGGCTCGCGCGCTCACGCTCCCACTCGACGGCCACGAGGCGGAAGCCCTCCTTTCGCCGCTGCTCGAACGTCTCTGCCGTCGGAAGGACGCTCACCGGCTCTCTCCACCGTTCGACGTCTCGCATGCGTATACCTCCTCGAGTTCGGGGCGAAGCAATCGACGTGCCACGACGATTCGACGACATTCCAGGAATTTCGGCAGTCCAGGCGAACGCTTCGTTCGCCCGTGGGAAGAACTCTGCCCGATCCCGGCCAGAGCCGTCAAAGGTTCAGATGCTCTTTGAGGCGCCGGGTCTGCGACCGTGACACCGGGATCTCGGTTCCCGCCTTGTCGGCCATTTTGAGCTGGATGGTCCGGTTGAACCAGGGGATGACTTCCTGGATGCGCTCGAGGTTGACGATGTAGCTTCGATGGACGCGCCAGAACGTGTCGGGATCGAGGACGGCGGCGAGATCTTCGAGCGTCCGCAGGTTCGACGTCCCGGTGACGCGGTCGGTGACGAGAGTGACGACGCCGCCCTCGACGTTCGCGTAGATGATGTCGGAAGCGTCGACGAGCATGAAGCGCTCTCCGACCTTGACCACCACGCGCTTGGGACGGGGGCCGCGCTCGAGAGCACCCAGGAGCCTCCCGAGCTGGGCCTCGATGGGCTCGCCCTCGCGCTTTCGCTTCACCGCCCGTCCCACCGCCTGCCGCAGCCGCACCTTGTCCACGGGCTTCAGAAGGTAGTCGATGGCGTTCACCTCGAACGCCTTGATGGCGTACTGATCGTACGCGGTCACGAAGACGATCTGCGGCAGCTCCTCGTCCCCCATGAGCTCCCGCACCACCTGAAAACCGTCGAGGCCAGGCATCTGGATGTCGAGAAACAGGAGCTCGGGCGAGAGCTCCCGCGCGAGCGCGACCGTCTGGACTCCGTTCGCCGCCTGTCCCACGATCTCGATCTCGGGGAAGGACGCGAGCAGGAAGCACAGCTCGTCTCGAGCGAGCCGTTCGTCATCGGCCACGAGCACGCGCACCGGCATGGTCGTCAGCTCGCGCGCAGGTAGGAGACGTCCACGTCCGGGATCTCCACCCGGGCAATGGTCCCGCGCTCCGGGTCGCTCTCGAGCTGGAGCTGATACTGGGGCCCGTAGATGACTTTGAGCCTCTCGTTGACGTTGGAAAGCCCGATCCCGAGGCCGCCCTCGGAGCTCTCCTTCTGCGGGAAGCCGACGCCATTGTCCTCGATCTCGATGACCGCGCTTCCGAGCCCTCGCCGGGCGCGGATGATGATGCGCCCGCCCTCGAGGCGGGAGCCGACCCCGTGCTTCACCGCGTTCTCCACCAGGGGCTGGATTAACATCGAGGGGACGTGGGAGTCGAGTGCGTCTTCGTCCACTTTCTTCTCCACCACGAGCTTCCCGCTTCCGAATCGGACGGACTCGATGTCAAGGTAGGAGTCGATGAACTCCAGCTCCTCCTTGAGCGGGATGAAATGGTCCTGCTCCTGAAGGAGCTTTCGCAGGATGCTCGAGAGCTTGCGGATGAGCATCCGGGCCACCTCGGGATCGGTCCTGGTCGCGGACGCGATGGTGTTGAGGGTGTTGAAGAGGAAATGGGGGTTGATCTGGCTCGAGAGCGCCTGGAGCCTCGCGCGGACGACGAGAACCTCCTGCTCGGCGAGCTTCCTCTCGAGCCGCACGTTGTTCCAGATCTTGATGGGGATCCCGAGGGCGGCGAGAGTGCTGATGTAGATGGAGAGGAGGACCCAGGGGTTCTCCGAAGAAAGGTGGAAGACGAGGCTCGGGGCCCGGGAGCCGATGAAGATGCGAAGGGACTCGAGTCCGACCGTCGCGGCGAAGATGGCGATCTGCCAGTCGAACACCCGATCGCGGAATGCGGTCTTTCCGATGCGGATGAGGTTCAGGAAGATGAGGGGCGAGAAGCTCCAGATGTCTTCCCTGCGGCAGAAGTGATTCACGACGCCGCCGCTGACCCCGTAGAGCAGGCCGAGCGGGAGGGCGAGGAGCTCGCCCTTGAGGGCCGCGGGCGCTCCGACCATGAGGCCGACTCCGGCGCCGGTCAGCGGTCCCGTGAGAAGCCCCACCAGCATCGTTCCCGAAAGCGAGAGGTCGGCCGCCGCGTAGTTCAGGAGGAGCCGGATGGCGACTCCGAACGAGAGAAGCATCCCGGAGAGAAGGGCGAAGACGAGCTTCTCCTTGAGAGAGAGCTCGGTCTTGAGAAGGAGCCGTTTGAAGGCGTCGAACCGGGAGAGGAGGCTCGCGATCGAGGCCATCACCCCGAGCTTCACCAGCACGGTGACCATCACCAACTGGTCGGGGGAGAGCGTGCGGTCCATCTGGTCTACCTAGAGAATACTTGATCCTTCTGGTGTAAGAAGGGGGATAGGGAGATCGGGGGATTGATTCTTCATCCCCTTATCCGCCTCTTTACACCCTTAGAACTTCGGTTCCGCGCGCAGCGAAAGGGTGAGCCGGGCTTTCTTTCCCGCCGCCTCGGGGAAGCGGAAGGAAGCCGTCTCGCCCAGGATGCGGGAGTTCACCTCGGGAATGGACGAGCGAAGGATTCTGGCGTCGGAGGGAGCGCCGGAGTCGTCGAGCGCGAGCTCCATCAGGATCTCGCCAGTGAGAGGAACCCCGAGAGGGCTCTCGAGACGCGGAATCGACGGGGGGGCGAGCGAGACGGACGCGGGCTCGCCCGTGGGCTCCGTCTCGGAAGTCAAGCGAGGGGTTACGGCGACCACGAGGAAGAACGTGTAGTCTCGAAGGCTCTCGTAGAGCTTTCCGCGCTCGTCGGAGCTCTCGAAATCGCGGAAATGCGACAGGTACTCGCTTGCCGAGACTTCCAGATCGCGGCTCGCGAAGACGTACGTCTGGCCCAGCCGGAGCTCTACGCCGCGCTCGAACGCGCGCGCCGTCTCCTCGCCCCGGGTGAGGCGTCCGGCCACCCGGGAGTTGAACGTCCCGCGCTCGAGGAAATCCTTCATGTCGAAGCTCAGCTCGAGGCTTCTCGTGCGCTTCGGGAGGACGAACCGCGCGATCGCGCCCTCGAGCCGCACCGTTTCGACGGCGAGGGTCGCGAGGAAGGCGTCGGGAACCTGGCGCGCGATGGTTGCGAGCCACTGCGTGTCGCTCACACCGGTTCCGTCGGTCGCGACGAAGAACGACAGCTTCTCCATGACCGGGAAGTTCGGGCTGGCGCTCCGGGCCTCGTAGATTCGGACGTCGACCACGACATTGGGGGGAGGGTCCGCGCTCGCGGCGGGAGCGCCCGTGAGCGCCAGGGCGAGAACGGTTGACACGAAGGCGGGCATCGTTTACCCCACGGTGACGCTGGGCTTGACCTGCTCGGTCTGGATCAACCTCGTGATGATCCGCGCCGTATGGTAGCCGCAGCTATGGGCGCGCTCGAAAATCTCATTGACGGTAAGGGGGACGTGAAGGCAACCCCAGATTTGCCGCGCGTCGGCCTGGCCCTCGGCCTCGGACCAGGTGAGCGTCGGCCGGTTCCGCTCGAGAGAGGTCGTTGCCGCCGGGAGCTCCTCGAGCAGGACTTTCAGCTCGTCCTGGAGCCGAACGGAATCCATCATCAGCGCCATCGCGGGGACGGTGATGCCGGGGTCGGGGCCGTCGGCGACCGGCTCGACGCCGCGGCTCTCGAACAGAAACTCTCCGACGAGCTCGGTCTGGAACAGATGGTGCACCGCTTCGTCGCCCCTCCGGTGCCCGAAGTTGGCCCGATAGATGTTCCCGCTCTGGAAAAAGATGCTCGCGAAGACCTCCTCGTTGGCGGAGAGCGTCATGATCCCGGACTGCGCCGAGCTGATGAGCGTCTGCACCACCGTCGCGAGGTCGAAGTACTGCAGGTTTCCCTGGAGCTCTTTCTTGGTGATCCGCCCCGGCATGTCCTCGAGCGTCGAAACCAGTCGGCGGGCCAGAATCACGTTGAGCTGGATCGAAAAACCGGTGTGGTTCGTCATCAGATCCCAGAACAGCGAGCGGTCGATGACCAGGAGCTCCGCTTTCTCCGGAACGCGGACTTCGTTGCTGCGCGGCGAGCCGGTGAGGAGAGCGAGCTCGCCGAAACAGTCGCCTCGTCCCAGGTAGGCGAGGGGGGGACCTTCCCCGGGGTTCACGACCTCCACCACCCCCGACTTCACGACGAAAAGGCTGTCCCCGGGGTCGCCCTTCCCGCACACGACGTCGCCCGCGTGGAAATGCGCCGCCCCGCCCTGACTGACGACGGTGCGAATCACGGAATCCGGCATCTCGCGGAAGAGCTCCGCCTCCTGAAGGAAACCGATATCGTCGAGCTCTCCGAAGTCATCGTTGCTCATGCGAATTCCGTGGCTCCAGGGGGAGTTTGACCCGTTCTCGGCGCGCGAGATTCGAAGGGTGGCTGATTATAGTAGAATAGCGATCACGATGTCCAAGCAGCAGCACCTTGTGCTCTTCGCCATTTACCTGCAGGGCGCCACCTAAGGGCGCTGCCCGTCTATCTCTTTCTCAGGCATCGGTTTCCACGATTTTTCGTCCCGGGGCACTGCGCCCTTCGGGCGCATGACGAGGTGAGAGTGATGTTGACCGCGATGAATCCCACGGACGTCCACCAAGCGCTCAAGAAGCACATGCTGGTGGATGGCCTCGAGCTGGTGTTCGACCTCAAGCGCAGCCAGGGCGCGTACATCTACGACAGCCGGAACGGCCGCCGTTTTCTCGACTTCTTCTCGTTCTTCGCGACGCAGCCCATCGGGCTGAACCATCCGAAGATGGTCGACCCCGCGTTTCGGGAGAAGATGGCGGACGTCGCCATCCATAACCCCAGCAACTCCGACGTCTACACCGTCGAGATGGCCGAGTTCGTCGATACCTTCGACCGCGTCGGAATCCCCGAGGAGCTTCCCCACCTGTTCCTGGTCGCCGGAGGTTCGGTCGCCGTCGAGAACGCGCTCAAGGTCGCGTTCGACTGGAAGGTCCGCAAGAACCTGGAGCGAGGCCGAGGGGAGAAGGGGAGCCTCGTGCTCCACTTCCGGGAAGCATTCCACGGGAGGACCGGCTATTCCATCTCCATGACCAACACCGCCGATCCGCGGAAGACGATGTACTTCCCGAAGTTCAACTGGCCGCGCATCGACAACCCCAAGCTGCGGTTTCCCGTCGGCGCCCACCTCGACGATGTCATCGCGAGAGAGAAGGAAGCGGTGCGCCAGATCGAGAAAGCGGTCCAGGACCACCCCGACGAGATCGCGGCGCTCATCATCGAGCCCATTCAGGCCGAAGGCGGCGACAACCATTTCCGCCCGGAGTTCCTGAAGAAGCTGCGGGCGTTAGCCTTCGAGCACGAGTTCCTCTATATCGTGGACGAGGTTCAGACCGGGGTCGGCCTTACCGGAAAGTTCTGGGCGTATCAGCACTTTGGGTTCACTCCCGACGTCCTGGTGTTCGGAAAGAAAGCCCAGGTGTGCGGGCTCCTCGCCGGCCGGCGCGTCGACGAAGTGGAGAAGAACGTCTTCAGGGAGTCCACCCGCATCAACTCGACCTGGGGAGGAAACCTCGTCGACATGGTGCGCTTCGGGCGCTACCTCGAGATCATCGAGGAAGAGAAGCTGGTGGATCGCGCCCGCCAGGTCGGGAACCGGCTCCTCGCCGAGATCGAGAAGCTCCAGCTGGAGAACCCGGGGAAGATCACGAACGCGCGGGGCCGGGGCCTCATGTGCGCCTTCGATCTGAAGGACGGGGAGACCCGGGATCGATTCAAGAAGCTCGCCTTCGAGAACGGCATGCTGATTCTCGGCTGCGGACATCGGTCGATCCGATTCCGTCCGACTCTGAGCGTGGGCGAAGGGGAAGTCGAGCAGGGGATGTCGATCTTGGGACGCGTGTTGTCGAGCCTCTGAGAGCCTGGTATCCTTTCTAGAACCGGACGAAAGGCAGGCCATGGACCTCCAGAGTCAAGTACGCGTTTACAACGACGCTCTCGGCGTGAAGGGAGCGAAGGGCAAGCTCCTTCAGATCCACCCCGAGGGCTACTATGAGGTGGCGCTCGAAGTGAAAGAGCGATACCACCAGGCTCTGCTTCCCATCGACGGGACGGTTCTCCTCGCCGCCGAGCCTCTGGCCGAGACGGAGTCCATCGTCGTCGACCGTTATTAGAGCTCGCTAGCTCGTCGCTCCCGTCAACCACAGAAGCGTAGCCGCCGTCGCAAGCGGCACCGTCGCGTTGTCGCTTCCGTGGGCCGAGATGGTCTCGACGGACGCCCCGACCGTCGCCGCAATCAGGGCGAAGGCAACCGCTTGATGCCCGTCGAGGCCTCCGAGAAGTCCCAGGGCGGGAACCATCGCGGCACCCGCGACGAGGAAGAACGCGAGAGTTCCCTCCATGGTCCGCGCGTGTCCGAACAATCGGTATTTCCGCGTGCCGCGGCGGCGGCCCACGAGAGCCGCCGCGAAATCCCCGAGCATCGAGAGGGCGGACGCGGCCGCGATGTGAGGTGAACTTTCGCCCAGGAGCGCGAGGAGGAAGGCGAGAGAGAGGGGCGCGAGAACCGTTCCGGGAGTCGGCCCCTCGTCCTCGAGCGCGGCCAGGATTTCGAAGCGGAACGAGAGGTAGAGGGCTCCCGCGAGGAGGAAGAACGCCGCGGGGGCGCCGCGGAGGTCCACCGCCGCCACGGCCCAGATCGTGAGAGCCGCGAGGACCCCCTTTCGGGTGATGTCCGTTTCGATCGAAAGGACTCTTCGGGCGATCTCGCCGAGCGCGAGGACCAGCGCGAAGTACAGAAGGCTCGCGAGCACGGGATATAATATGCCTACGAGACAGCGTTACCGGCTCGGGAAAACCCTATGAGAAACTCAGGGCGAATGTGGATCCTCCTCGTCGCGGCGGCCGTGACCTCGTCCTCGGCAGTGGCCGAGGTGGTGCACCTCAATAACGGAGACGTCGTCCACGGAACGCTCGTCGCCGCCAACAACACCCAGGTGACGCTGAAGACGCCCTACGGCGAGCTCGTCATCCCCAAGAAGGACATTGCCCGCATCGACTACGACGAGTCGAAAGCGCCTCCCGCGCCGGCGAAGGCGCCCGCGGCGGCCGACGTGGCAGCGCCGCGAAAGTCCTCCGACCGCGCCGCGATCACCCTCGACATCCGAGGCCGGTCGTTCTGGTACGCGTTCGACGCGCCCGAGGGGCTCTCGGTGGATCCGAGCCTTCGGCTCCGCATGTACGTGGGGGGCGACCGGGCCTGCACCTTCGTCGACGAGAAGCCCGACACGGTGGACGGGACGATTCTCTACAACTCCTTCACGTTCTCGCCGACGGACTCGCGAGTCCTCGAATCCCTCGAGGGCTACGAGTGCAAGGTCGAGAAATCCCGGAACGGGGCGGTGGTTCTGCGGCTCGCTCTCCCGCCGAGGGTTTCGAGCGGCATCCAGTCCCTGCGCATGGTGTACGAGGTGAACGAAGGGGACAAGAGCTCGCCTCGCTGGCTCGATGCGGTCGCGAGGTCGCTTTCGATCGAGGTCGCCCCCGGCAAGGAGGCGACGGCGGTTCTCGAGCAGAACGCCGACGCGCTGGAGTACACGGGGTTCTTCAAGAAGAAGATGAAGAACGTCGAGCTCTTCCAGGTGAGTCTCCTTTCGATGGAGCTGAAGGACTGAGCGTTCCCCTCGCCGCCTTCGCATTCTTCTCCGGAACGATCGCGTTCCAATCCGACCGCGGCGGGAACTGGGACATCTACACCATCGAGGTGGACGGCTCCCATCTGAGGCGCCTCACCCGCGATTCCGCCGCCGACGTGAATCCCGTCTGGTCGCCGGATGGAAAGCGGCTCGCGTTCTCTTCGCGGCGCACGGGAAGCGGCGACATCTATCTCATGGACGCCGACGGAGCGAACCTCCGGCAGCTCACCTCGCATCCCGCCTTCGAGGGCGCCCCCCGGTTCAGCCCCGACGGCCGATTCGTGGCGTTCGAGGGAGAGCGGGACGGGAGGTCGGAGATCTACCGCGTCGAGGTCGCGAGCGGCCGGGTCGAGCAGCTCACGGACTCGATCTCGCGCAAGCTCGCGCCGGCGTATTCCCCGGACGGGTCGCTTCTCGCATTCATGGAAAGAGCGCTCCTTCGCTGGCAGGTGAGCGTTCTCGACACGAACACGGGCGCGACCCGGGCCGTGAGCGAAGGCGAGTGGGGAGCCTGCCGCCCCGCTTTCTCTCCGCACGGTGTCCTCGCGTACGTGGGAACGGCGGAGAGTCCGAAGGCCGACCTCTGGTTTCGAGAGATCGCGGGAGAGCGTGAGGGGCGGTCGTGGCGGCTTCCGACGCGGCCCGATGCCTACAATTACGATCCCGCGTTCTCGCCCGACGGGCGGACGATCTCGTTCTCGTCGACGCGGGAGCGCGGAGCGGAAGAGCATTGGGATATCTTTCTCGTCGATCGGAACGGAAGGAACCTCGTGCAGCTCACCGATCGTCCGGGCAACGACCGTTTCCCGGACTTTCGCCCATGAGCGAGGGACACTTTCAGCTCATCCTCGTTCGCCACGGGCTCACCGACTGGAACGTCGAGCGGAGGCTTCTGGGCCGCATCGACGTCGGTCTCAACTCCGAAGGCCGGGCCCAGGCTTTTGCCGCGGCGGAGGCGTTGAGGGAATTTCCCGTGAGCGCGATCCTGTCGAGTCCTCAGGTACGCACGCGCGAGACGGCCGCGCCCATCGCTTCCGCTCAGGGTCTCGAGGTCGCGATCGAGCCGGGCCTCGACGAGGTCTGGCTCAGCGACGCGTGGCAGGGGAAGACGGTCGACGAGCTCCGGGATGATTCCGAGATGCAGCGCTTCCTCTCCGACCCCTCGCGGCGAAGCTCCCGCATGGAGCCTGCCGAAGACGTCCAGAGGCGCGCGGTCGAGGCCGTCGAGCGCGAGCGGCGCGAGCGTCCGGGAGAGACGGTGGTCGTCGTGTCGCACGGCGATCCGCTGCGCGCCCTGGTGGCGCACTATCTCGCGCTTCCGCTCGCGGACTTGCGGCGCCTCCTGATCGAGAACGGCTCGGTGAGTCTCATCCGCTTCGGCTCCCGCGGCCCTCAGCTCACGGCTCTGAACTGGAGGCCGCGGCTAGCTCCCCGGTAGCGGCAGGCTGGCCCCCCTCCAGAGCTCGAAGAACTTCTCGATCGGAAATCCCACCACGTTCGAGAACGACCCCTCGATCCGCGATACCAGAAGGCTCCCTTTCCCCTGGATGGCGTAGGCGCCCGCCTTGTCCATGGGCTCTCCGGTCGCGACGTACCAGCGGATCTCCTGCGGAGTCAGATTCCGGAAGAGAACGCGGGTGGTTGCCACCGCGGAGCGCAGGTGCCCGTCCTGGAAGCGGGCGAGAGCGATGGCGCTCACGACGACGTGGCTTCGCCCGGAAAGAGCCTTCAGCATGCGGAGCGCGTCTTTCGCATTCGAGGGTTTTCCCAGAAGCTTCCCTCCGACGACGACGGTCGTGTCCGCGCCGATGACCCAGTGCCGCGGATATCTGCGGGCGACAACTTCTGCTTTCGTTTCCGCGAGGCGCCGCACGTAGCGCCGCGGGGACTCTCCACGGTGCCTCGTTTCGTCGACGTCGGGGGAGACCCTGCGGAAGGTAAAGCCGAGCTCGCGGAGATAGCCGGCTCTTCGGGGCGAGGAGGAGGCGAGGATCAGAGGAGCTCCGGTCACGCGGTCGAGATTCTATCTCCGGCCCGCCCTGCGCTCGCGCGTGAATCTCTGGAAGAGCGCCTCTTTCGCCTGCTCGCTCGACCCCCGGATTTCCGCGACCCGCCGGTCGTGGGCCTCCTGGGCCCGCCGGGCCTCGGGGAAGGCCGCGAGCTCGCTCCGGAGCTTCGCTTCCTCGAAGGCGAGGGCGCGCTCGTACTCGATCGCGGCGGCGGCGATGAGTCGTTCCGCGCTCCGGTGGGCGGAGTCGACCGAGAGCCTCTCCTCGACCATGTGGTCCTGTACCGCGGCCTGGTGGGCGAGCCGGGAGTTCTCGATGGCACGGTTGTACTCCTCGCGGATTTCCTCGAGGGCGCGCTCGAGCGTCTCGTCGGCGGCGAGACGGAGGCGCCGCTGCTCCGAGAGAGGCTCGTCTCGGGCCTTGTCGACCGCCTGTTTCCATTTCGCTTCCGCCTTGCGGGCGGATTCGTTCTTCCGCGCGAGGGCCGTTCTCCTGACCTCTCGCAGGGATTGCTCTTCCCGCACGAGGTTCACCCGGCGCTTCTCCTCGGCGTCCTCGATCTCGCCGTTGCGCCGTTCGTCCGCTTCCTCGACCCCCGCCATCTGCGTCTCTTTCGCTTTTTCGAGCGCCTTGTGGAACCGGCCGAGGATCGCCTGCGCGGGAGGGAGCGCGAGAAGCGCTCGGTCCCTCTCCCTCTCGGCATCCGCGAGCTCTCGGGCCGTGAGGGCCTCGAGGGCCGAAATCTCCTGCGACAATTGCAGCGTCAGATTGGCCAGCGTCTGGGGCATGGGGTCTCTCCGTTAGCTGGACCTCTCGCGAAGCGAGCGATAGTCCTCGGGCGTATCGACATCGCGGCCGATGCCCGGCTCCGAAACCTCGACTTCCAAGAGATCGTTCTGATGATCCCACACCACCTGCCGCGCGCCAACCGCCTCGGGTGCCTGGCGGAGCTCGTCGAAGACCGCCCGGGAGAAGAGAACGGGATGACCGCGGCGCCCGCGGTGGACGGGAAGGACGACGGGTCGAGGGGTCGCCGCAAAGCGATCGATCAGGAGGTCGACGACCTCGGAGCTGACGTCCGGGTGATCGACCGGAAGGAGGAGCGCTCCTTCGACGTCGGGGCTCTCCGCGATGGCGTCGAGCCCGGTGAGAATCGAGGTGAGCATGCCCTCCCGATAACGCTCGTTCACGACCGCCCGCGCCCGCCCCCAGGACTCGTGCGGTATGCCTTCCCGGATGCGGTCCGCCTCGTGGCCGAGCACGACGACGATGGGCTCCGCCCGGGAGCGGTTCGTGACGTCGAGGAGGCGCGCGAGAAACGTCGTTTCCGATCCCCCGGCGAGGGGATAGGGGAGGAGCGCCTTGGGAAATCCCATCCGCCGGGACTCGCCCGCGGCGAGGATGATGGCTCCGATCATGCTCGTGACATAATAACGACGATGCGACAGGACAGCGCCACGCTCTCGGAGATTCTCGAGCGTGCCCTTCCCCCCGCGGCCCGCCACAGGATTTTCTCCGTGGCCATGGTCGAGAATCGATGGGCGGGTGTCGTGGGCGACGAGATCGCGCGGCGAGCGGAGCCCGAGTCCCTCGAGGGCGGCGTTCTCACCGTGCGGGTGACGGACCCCGCCTGGGGGAAGACGCTCCTGAAGCTCCAGGGGCGGATCGTGCCCGCGCTCAACCGGGCGATCGGCCAGGGTCTCGTGCGTCGCCTCAACTTCGTGAAGAGGGAGAAGCTCCAGAACCCGGCACCGGAGCGCGTTTCGGTATCGATCCCCGTGCCTCTGGGGCCTCCGCCCCTGAGTGTCATCGCCGCGTCGGAAGCGATTGAAGACGAGGAGCTTCGCGCGGCAGTCAGGAAGAGCGCGGCCCTGTACTTGCGGGCCCGCGAGCAGCGGAAAAGGAAGTGATTCGATGACGGACGTTTTCATCGTGAGCGCGGTTCGGACGCCGACGGGGAAGTTCCTCGGGGCGCTCAAGGGTTTCAAGGCCACGGAGCTCGGGGCCATGGTCGTGAAGGACGCCGTGCGGCGCGCGGGCGTTCCGCCCGAGGCCGTGGACGAGGTGATCCTCGGAAACGTCGTTTCCGCGGGGCTGGGGCAGAACCCGGCCCGGCAGGCGGCCCTCAGGGGCGGGCTTCCGCCTTCGGTCGGCGCTCTCACCATCAACAAGGTCTGCGGTTCCGGACTGAAGGCGGTGATGCTCGCCCGGCAGGCCATCCTCGCGAAGGACGCGAGCATCGTCGTCGCGGGAGGGATGGAGTCGATGTCGAACGGCCCCTACATCATCCCGCGGCTGCGGGAGGGGCTGCGCCTCGGAAACGGCGAGCTCATCGACGCCGTCGTGCACGACGGACTCTGGGACATCTACAACGACTTCCACATGGGAATCACGGGCGAGAAAGTCGCGGAGAAGTACCGCGTCTCGCGCGGGGAGATGGACGCGTACGCAGCCGAGAGCCACCGGCGCGCAGCCGCGGCGGCGGATGCGGGAAAATTCCGTCGGGAGATCTTCTCGGTCGAGATCCCGCAGAAGAAGGGAGCGGCCCTCGTCATCGATCGGGACGAGCCCATCCGCGCCGATACGACGGTCGAGGCACTCGCGAAGCTCAAGCCCGTCTTCAAGGACGACGGGACGGTGACGGCGGGGAATGCCCCGGGAATGAACGACGGAGCCGCTGCGCTCCTCGTCGCCTCCGAGGAGGCGGTCGATAAGCACAAGTTGAAGCCCATGGCGAGGATCGTGGCCCAGGCGATCTCGGGCCTCGAGCCGGAGTGGGTGATGATGACGCCGGTGCCCGCGGTTCAAAAGCTTCTCGCGAAGACCGGGTGGACGAACGGGGACGTCGACCTCTTCGAGGTGAACGAGGCGTTCTCGGTCCAGGCCTGCGCCGTGACCCGCGAGCTTTCGCTCGACCCGAAGAAGACGAACGTGAACGGGGGAGCGGTCGCCCTCGGCCATCCGATCGGCGCGAGCGGCGCCCGCATCCTGACGACGCTCCTCCACGCTCTCCAGGATCGGGGCGGCCGGCGGGGAATCGCGACCCTCTGCCTCGGCGGAGGAAACGGAGTCGCCCTCGCCGTGGAGCTCGTGGGATGAATGTGAAGAAGGTCGCCGTCATCGGCGCGGGCACCATGGGAAACGGCATCGCCCAGGTGTTCGCGCAGTCGGGGTTCGAAGTCTACCTGCGCGACGTGAAGACGGAGCTCGTCGACCGCGGGCTTTCCGCGATCGATGCGAGCCTCGCGCGGCTGGTGAAAAAGGAAAAGCTGAAGGAGGACGAGGCCGCGGCCGTCCGCGGGCGCATCTCCTCGGGAGTCGGGCTCGACTCCGCTTCGGATGCGGACTTCGCGGTCGAAGCGATCGTCGAGGACCTCGAGTCCAAGCGGGCGCTCTTCCGCGAGCTCGACTCCGTCCTGCGGCGGGAAGCGATCTTCGCGAGCAACACGTCCTCGATCTCGATTACGAAGCTCGCCGCCGCCACCAGGCGGCCCGACCGATTCATCGGCATGCACTTCATGAACCCGGTGCCACTGATGGAGCTCGTCGAGATCATCCGGGGCCTGCAGACTTCCGATGAGGCCTATCGCGCGACCGAGGATCTCGCGCAGAAGCTCGGGAAGACGCCCGTCGAGGTGAACGACGCTCCGGGGTTCATCTCGAACCGGGTGCTGATGCCGATGCTGAACGAGGCGATGTACGCCACCATGGAGGGCGTCGCGACTCCCGAAGCCATCGACCAGGTGATGAGGCTCGGAATGAACCACCCGATGGGGCCGCTCACCCTCGCGGACTTCATCGGTCTCGACGTGTGCCTCAGCGTCCTCGAAGTCCTCCACCGCGGGTTCGGCGACCCGAAGTACCGTCCGTGCCCGCTTCTGGTGAAGATGGTGGATGCGGGCTACCTCGGGCGAAAGAGCGGCAAAGGGTTCTACGAGTATCGCTGACGCCGCCGCCACCACCAGAGGAAGACGAGCGAGGCCGGAGGCCCCGCGATTGCGATCTCGCGGGCGACCGCGAGCCAGTTGTGGAGCCCGAAGAGCTCTGCGAGCGAGCCCCGCCGGATGTCGTCGAAGACGAGGATGGGCGAGATGAGGAACTCGCCGGACACGGGCCAGAGGAGCTGCACGCCATAGGGGGCTGCGGTGTCTTTCGAGAGCAGGTCGAGAAGGACGTGCGACAAGTACGCCGCACCCAGGACGAGGGCGTCGAAAGCGGGTCGCTCGCGGCCGAGGGCGCGCGAGAGCAGGTAGATCGCGCCGCCAAAGAGCAGCGTGAATCCCACGCTGTGGGTGAAGTAGTGGTGAACATTGCGGTCGAGAAGAAAGCCGATGCCGAAGTCGAGGTCGGGGAGACAGGCGGCGACGACCGGCCCCGCGAGGAGCCGGCGGTCCGGCGTGTGCTTTCGCGAAGAGAGTAGGGCGATCGCGACGCCGGCGAGGGAATGCGCCGCAGGGGTTGGCATGGGTTTCGAAGACTACCATATATGGGCGAATGCCTGGCGGCATCGCCCGATATGTGGTAGTCTCCGCGCACCGGGAGGAATTGAGCCCCGTTTTTCGTCTTAGTAAGACCAAGAAGGCGAATCGGCGCCTCCTGAAAGGAGAACCATGGCGGAAGACAAAGAAGGTCGGGCGAAGGCGATCGATATCGCCTTGAGCCAGATCGAAAAGCAGTTCGGCAAGGGCTCGATCATGAAGCTCGGCTCGCGCGAGGCGGTGGACGTGCCGACGATCCCGACGGGGTCGATCTCCATCGATGCGGCGCTCGGTGTGGGCGGGTTACCTCGGGGACGGGTCATCGAGATCTTCGGGCCGGAGTCATCGGGAAAGACGACGCTCGCGCTCCACGCGATCGCGGAAGCCCAGAAGCGCGGGGGGATGGCGGCGTTCGTCGACGCGGAGCATGCCCTCGACGCGGTCTACGCGAAGGCGCTCGGGGTGAACATCGATGATCTCCTCGTCTCGCAGCCAGATTCGGGAGAGCAGGCGCTCGAGATCGCGGAAGTCCTCATCCGCAGCGGCGCGGTCGACGTTCTGGTGATCGACTCGGTGGCGGCCCTGGTCCCGAAGGCGGAGCTCGACGGCGAGATGGGAGAGGCGCAGATGGGCCTCCAGGCGCGTCTCATGTCTCAGGCGATGCGGAAGCTCACCGCCATCACCTCGAAATCGAAAACGTGCCTCATCTTCATCAATCAGATCCGCGAGAAGATCGGGGTCATGTTCGGAAACCCCGAGACCACGACGGGCGGGCGGGCGCTGAAGTTCTACTCCTCGATCCGCATCGACATCCGCCGCATTGCCTCGATCAAGGAAGGCGAGGAGGTCGTCGGAAACCGCACCCGGGTCAAGGTCGTGAAGAACAAGGTCGCGGCCCCGTTCCGCGAGGCGGAGTTCGACATCCTCTACGGAAGGGGAATCTCGAGGGAAGGCGACCTCCTCGACGTCGCGGTCGAGAAGAACATCATCGAGAAGAGCGGCGCCTGGTACTCCTACAACAACGAGCGCATCGGCCAGGGCCGCGAGAACGCCCGGCGCTTCCTCATCGAGAACGCGGAGATCGCGGGGAAGCTCGAAGAGCGGCTGCGAAAGGACCTCGGGCTTCTCGCATCGGGGGCTCGCTCGAGCTCCGAGGCTACCGTCGCGGAGGACGAGGGAGAAGACGGCAATGGCTCCACGAGGGCGAAGAGCGGTCCCCGCGAGGTAAAGGTCGCCGGACCCCGCCGAGGAGTGGAAGCGAGGAGCTGAGTCGGCGCCTCGGTCCTGATTTCGTTGTTGCGGCCTCACCCAACGCCGCTGGTACGGGCGACGTGTTAACATTCGTTCGATAAGGTCATGACCGCGAAACCCAAAGCCACCGTCGAGGACCTCTACCAGGTACGAGGCAAAGCCGAGCTCGTTGATGGAGAACTGCTCCTCTTGTCTCCGACAGGACACCTCCCGAACCGCGCTGCGGGAACGATCTACCTTCGTCTGCGGGAGTACGAATCCTCTGTGAAGATGGGACTGGCGTACACGGATAACGCGGGGTTTCTGGTGGATCTTCCCCGCCGCCAGTCGTTCAGTCCGGACGCTGCCTTTCATCTCCGCCCCGGCTTCGGGGGCATGTTTCTCGAGGGCGCGCCAGTTTTCGCCGTCGAGGTCCGAAGCGAGAGCGACTACGGCAAGCGCGGGGAGAGAGAAATGGCGGCGAAGCGGGCCGACTACTTCGCGGCCGGTACTCTGGTCGTCTGGGACGTGGATGTACTCCGGGAAGAAGTCATTCGGGCGTTCCGGTCGACGGATCCCGAAACCCCGGCCGTGTTCCGCCGCGGGGAGATCGCCGACGCCGAGCCGGCTCTTCCCGGTTTCCGGATGCCCGTCGAGGATCTCTTCGAGGAAGGTTTGACTTTTCTCGACCCTCCGCTAAAATAACGCCCTCTCTTTGGGCCGGGGTAGCTCAGTCGGTAGAGCGAAGGACTGAAAATCCTTGCGTCGGCGGTTCAATTCCGTCCCCCGGCACCACAACTTCACCGCCGGCGTTTTCTGCGGCCGCGCGACTTTCCCATCCTCTTCATTTCGAGCAGATAGTCGTCCAGGCGCTCGTAGCTCTCCTCCCAGAACGCTCGATACTGCTCGAGCCAATGGGCGACGTCCTTGAGAGGAGCTGCTTCGAGGCGACACGGTCGCCACTGTGCTTCGCGCCCGCGGGCGATGAGGCCCGCGCGCTCGAGCACCTTGAGGTGTTTCGAGATCGCGGGCATGCTCATCGCGAACGGCTTCGCGAGCTCCGTGACCGAGGCCTGACCCGAAGTGAGCCGAGCGAGGATCGCGCGCCGGGTGGGATCGACGAGAGCGGCGAACGTGGTGCTGAGGGAATCGATGGACATCGCGCGCTCAGGCCATTTCTTCGAGGTACTCGGCGAGCCGGTCCATGGTCTCCGCGGCGCCTTCCTCCATTCCAGACTGGAGCATCCCGTCCCGGTCCGCCATGGAGTCGAAGAGCATCGTGCTCGTGAGCGTCGTCTTTCCGTTTGCCTCCTCGAAGGTGAGCGTCACGACCGAGACGTGGCCCGGATATCCCTCGAACTCGAACGTGTAGACCAGCCGTTCCGGCGGCACGATTTCCCGAAACTCGCCGCGGAACCCGTACTCGGTGCCGTTGGGCTTTCGCATGACGAAGCGCCACCCACCGCCGGGACGGAGGTCCACCTCGCAGACGGGCAAAGTGGACCCCTTCCGCCCCCACCAGTGGACGAGGTGCTTCGGCTGGATGTGGGCATCGAAGAGGAGCTGCCGCGGCGCGTCGAAAACGCAAGTCGTGGCGACCTCCCGGTCCGAGGGCAACGTGACCTTCAAGGCCGCGCGTTTTTTCGTGGTCATTTTTTTCCTCCTGAACAAAACCATTCAGTTAAATAGCTAATGAGTTAAATACACCGTTTCCGGTTTGCTGTCAATCGATTGTTTCGAGTCAGAGGAGGAAGCGGGCTTGACGGAAGAAGGTGTCGTTCTAGAGCGGTTTCTGTCCTCGTGCAGCAGCCGGCGCCGTCTTGCGCTATACTCTCTTCACGTCTTGCAGCACTCCGATCTGTTCCTGACGCGCTCGCGGTAAACCCTCTCGGGCCACGCCTCGAACCAACAACATCGATTCGGCCTAGGATCGGCCCCAAAACAGGGTTAGGCACGTCAGGAGCAATCGCACCATGTCTTTCGATGCCCTCGGGGTATCTCCCGAGATTCTGCGCGCCGTAGCCGATGAGGGCTACAGCGCTCCCACGCCCGTTCAAACCCAGGCCATCCCCCCGATCCTCCAAGGTCGGCACCTTCTGGTGCGGGCCCAGACCGGGACGGGGAAAACCGCGGCCTTTGCGCTGCCGATGCTGGACCGGCTTCACTCCACCACCGGCCGTACGGGCGGCAAGCGCTTCATCCGCGCCCTCGTCCTCGCTCCCACCCGGGAGCTGGCCTGCCAGGTGGAGGAGAGCTTCCGCGCCTACGGCCGCTATCTTCCGCTCAAGTCTGGCGTCGTCTATGGCGGAGTCGGCATCGGCCCGCAGATCGGGGAGCTGCGCCGCGGGCTCGACATTCTCGTCGCGACGCCGGGGCGCCTTCTGGATCACGCCTCTCGCGGCACCGTCGATCTCTCCCGGGTCGGCATTCTGGTTCTAGACGAAGCCGATCGAATGCTGGACATGGGTTTTCTCCCAGACGTCCGCAAGGTCACGGCGATGATGCCCAAGGAGCGGCAGAACCTTCTGTTCTCTGCCAGTTTTCCGGAGCCTCTCCGGAAGCTGGCGGACGGAATGATGAGCTCTCCCGCCCGCATCGACGTCGGCCGAAGGACGTCGATCCCCGAGGGCGTTTCCCAGGTCGTGCACCCCGTGGCGCGCGAGCGGAAGTCCGATCTCCTCTCCTTTCTGATTCGCGCTCGAAACTGGGAACGGGTGCTGGTCTTCACCCGCAGCAAGCGGGGTGCCGACCGTCTGTCGCGTCATCTCTCGCGGGACGGAATCGCCGCCGCGGCGATTCACGGCGACAAGAGCCAGAGAGAGCGCAACCGCGCGCTCGACGAGTTCAAGCGCTCGTGCGTGCGCGTGCTCGTCGCGACCGACGTCGCCGCCCGCGGGCTCGACATCGACGAGCTTCCCCACGTCGTGAACTTCGAGCTTCCCCACGTGCCCGAGGACTACGTTCACCGCGTGGGACGCACCGGACGCGCCGGGAAGGAAGGCCTCGCGGTTTCGCTGGTAGCGAGCGAGGAGCGCGACCTCCTGCGAGCCATCGAGCGGCTCATCCGGCAGGACATCCCCAAAGAGGTGATTGCGGAGCGTCCCTCCTCTCGGCCCGTGATGGACGTGCCGCCCCCGCGCCCCTTCGCTTCTCGCGAGCCGCGCTTTCGCCGATCGAGGTTCCAGCGGCGGCGCGCGACTTGAAGCCCGGCGCTTCTTGACGGACACTGATCCCGTGGATCTCGGTTGGCAGCATCTCGTCAGTCTCGGGGTCGGAATCGGTCTCGCCGCCGCCTGCGGGTTTCGCGTTTTCGTTCCGCTTCTCGTGATGAGCGTCGCGAGCTACACGGGCTATCTGGATCTCTCGAGCGGATTCCAGTGGATCGGGACTCTGCCCGCGCTCGTGGCGTTCGCCTCCGCGACGGTTCTGGAGATCGCCGCGTACTACGTCCCGTGGGTCGATAACCTCCTCGATACCATCTCCGGTCCGGCGGCGGTGGTCGCGGGCACGGTGGTGACGGCGTCCGCCCTCACCGACGTCGACCCCTTTCTCAAGTGGAGCCTCGCTATCATCGGAGGTGGGGGAGTCGCGGGCATGGTGAGCGGGGCGACCACGCTCCTGCGAGGAGCGTCGACGGTCACGACGGGCGGACTCGCGAATCCGCTCGTTTCCACTCTCGAGGCCGGGGTAGCGCTCACCGTCGCAGCGCTCGCGGTCGTGCTTCCGATCGTCGCGCTGACCGTCGTCGCGCTCGGCGTCTTCTTCGCTGGAAAGAAGCTCCTTGCGCGGCCGAAGCGGGCGGCCGTTTAGGCCGTCATTTCTTCTTCAGCAGAGAGTCAGGATCCGGCCTCACCACGACGTAGGTGACGTCGGATTCGAGCGAGCTCCACCAGTGGGGCGTTCCGCCAGGAATGATCACCATGTCTCCCTTGGCGATTCTGCGGCTCGTGCCGCCTTCGACCCGGCTCCCGGTGATGCTCGGGCCGGCAACTTCCTTGACGATCGGGTTGTCCCTTGGAACGCGCTCTGGCTCGATGAGCGTCCCGCCCGTCACCAGCGTTCCCGCGCCTTCGAGCATGTAATAGATCTCGGAGATGGCGCTGTCGTGAAGGATCGCGCCCGAAACCGCCGTCTTCGGCCTCGTCAGCACGAAGATGCCGACGTTGTACCCGCCGACGTCCACGACGCGAATGGGCTGATCGGCAACCGCGCCAGGAGGCGCCGCTTTGAGGGTAGCCGCGATCGCCGACGCCAGGACGTCGGTCGCCCCTTTGGTCACATCGATCGCCGGGTCGGGCTTGGCACTTGCCTGCGACACGGCAAGGACGAATGCGAGAATCGTCGTCATCACAGTCCCTCCTTTTCTACCATCCGTCAGTAAGTCCGCCGTCGAACCAGTCCCACAGGAAGTAGAACACGACGCGCGTGGGCCGCTCCTCGGCGCGATTGACGGGAATCTCGACGCCGGCGTTCACCCGGATGTGCTGTCTCGCGGAGAGCGTCACCTGCATCTGGGGCAGCACGCTCCAGCTCGTCTCTTCGAACGCGGTGTCGGCGCTTCCGAGGACCTCGAGCATCGGGGACCACAGGCGGCCGAATCCCCGGGCGGCCGCGAAGCTTCGGCCGATCGCCGCCCGCCAGAAAAACTCCGACTCCACTCTCTCGGTATCCGCCGGGAGCTCCGCTCCTCCCTGTGCTTGAAAGAACCACTCTCGCGCCAGCACGCGGGCGAAGGCGAGGTACGGCTCGAAGACGGTCGTGCCTTTTCCCAGATCGCGCGCTTCTTCCCCCGTGGGCAGGAGAACCTCGCCGCCGGCAGTGAGAATCGCCTCCGGCGTGTGCCAGAAAGCGGTCTTCCAGCCGAGCTTGATGTCCCCCATCCCTCCAACCCAGGCCTCGCCCTCCGCCGGTGGCGCGGCGCCGAAAGGAAGTGTCGCCTCCCACTGGTGGCGAGCGCCGACGCGCTTCTCGTAGACGAGCTCGGTCGTGATCTCTCCTTTGCCCTCGGCATCGACGAACGTCGTCCAGAGCGCTTCGTCCTCCGGAAACGCCTTCTCCGTCACGAGGGGCAGGGGAAGGTTGAGGGACCCCTGCGGCCAGGCCCGGTCGGTGCAGAACCCTTTCGTGAACTCGATGATCCTCTCGATGCGCTCGGCGTCGAACGCCTCCGTGTACGCAGGCATGGTCGATGCGAAACCCCTCGCCTGACCTCCCAGGTGAGTGATCGCGATCCAGTCGTCGCTCGCCTCGCGGGAAGCGAAGCGGCAGTCGGTAAAATCGGGAAGAGGCGTCGTGAACCCCACGAGGGACAGATCGACTCCCCGGCCGTCGCTTCCGTGGCATTTGGCGCAACCGATCTCGTAGAGCTCCGCGCCCCCTTCGGGAGGCTGTGCGGCGAGAGGTCGAGAGAGAAGAGAGACTGCGACGAGGGCAAATAGGCGCATAAACGGCCGATAAGGTACCATGGGAAACCGGTGAGCTACGACTTCATCCGAGCGGAGCTGAAGCCGCACTACCAGGCGCTCGGCCGGTGCCGCTCCACGGCGGAGCTTAGGACGCATCCGTTGTACCGGGAGCTCGAGCCGAAGCTCCAGCGCGTCCTCGGGAAGGCCGACGTCGGGAGCTACGCCCAGGCTGAGGCACCGGCGAAGGACCGCTATCGTGTCGTGGCCTGGAACCTCGAGAGGGGAATCGAGCTCGAGGGGCAGCTCGAGGCACTTCGCGGGCACGAATACCTCCGCGAAGCCGATCTCCTCCTCTTGACGGAGACCGACGTCGGCATGGCCCGTTCGCGGAACCGCGATGTGGCGCGCATCCTCGCCCGGGAGCTCCGCCGTAACTTCGCGTTCGCCCCCTGCTACATCAACCTCGCGAAAGGCTCAGGCCGCGAGTACGACGTCCGCGGGGAGAACGACCTCGGTCTCCACGGAAACGCGATCTTGAGCCGCTATCCGCTCGAGTCCGCGCGGGTCATCTCCCTCGAGAACGGAAAGGACAAGATGGCGGGTCGCGAGAAACGGCTCGGAAACCAGGCGGCCCTCGCGGTCAGAGTTCTTTTCCCCGGGCTCCCGTTGACCGCGGTCGCCGTCCACCTCGACGCTCAATCCCGCCAGTCCCACCGGCGGGATCAGATCCGGGACGTGCTCAAGGCTCTCGAAGGATCCGGTCCCTCGATCGTGGGAGGCGACTGGAACACGACGACCCACAACTCTTCTCACTCCTTCTACGCCATCATGGGCTACTGGCTCCGCGTGTTCCTCGGGGTCGACCGCTCGATCGATCACTACCTTCACCCCTACCGGTGGTTCGAAAGGGAGCTTTTCGAGAGTCTCGAAGCCCACGGCTTCGACTACCGGGAAGCGAACGTCCTCGGCGAGAGGACGATGTCCTATGACGTGACCTGCGGCAAGACGCGCGAGAACCTCGGAGAGTGGATTCCCGGCTGGTGCTTCGCCTTCATCCGCTGGGCGCTCCGGAACCACGAGGGCCGCTGCCCCCTCAAGGTGGACTGGTTCGCGGTTCGCGGCCTCCGCGTTTCGAGTCCCGTCGTGATCCACGAGCTCCGCGAGGGGCGGGAAACCCCGCTCTCGGACCACGATGCCATTGGAGTCGAGCTTCTCGCGTGAAGGGCCCGGGACTTCCGCTAAAATGGCCCGAAAGGAGCACACCGATCGCATGAAAGTCGCTACCATCGAGACCAACAAGGGATCCATCCGGCTTCGGCTCGAAGACGAGAAGGCCCCCAAGACCGTCGCGAACTTCGAGAAGCTGGCCAAGCAGGGCTTCTACGACGGGCTCAAGTTCCACCGGGTGATCGCTGATTTCATGATCCAGACGGGATGCCCGCAGGGGACGGGGACGGGCGGGCCGGGCTACAACTTCGAAGACGAGTTCCACAGGGAGCTCAAGCACAGCGGGCCCGGGATGCTGTCGATGGCGAACGCGGGTCCGAACACGAACGGCTCGCAGTTCTTCATCACTCACGTCGCGACTCCCTGGCTCGACGGAAAGCACTCCGTGTTCGGCCGGGTCCTCTCGGGCCAGGACATCGTCGATTCCATCCAGCAGGGCGACAAGATGCTGAAGGTGTCGGTCTCCGTGGAGTGATTCTTCTCGTCCTGTCTGCGGCGGGCTTGTTGCTTGGTGCCGAGAACGTCGGCGCCGAGCGATGCAAGCTCTGTCATCGCGGAGTCTATCTGTCGTGGGCGGCGACGCCGCACGCGAAGGCGGTTTCCGATCTCGAGGAGCGTTGCCTCGCGTGCCATGCGACGGAGGCCCGGAAGCTTCCTGCAGTGCAGTGCGAAGCGTGTCACGGGCCGGGGAGCGACTACGCGCAGCCCGAAGTCATGATCGATCCGGAAAAGGCGGCGATGGCGGGCCTCGTCCGGCCCAACGTCGTCGTCTGCGAGCGCTGCCACGAGAACGACGAGCCGAGGCATCGGGGAGAGCTCTCGATGCCGGAGCCGAGCGAGTGGGCGCGCACCATCCACGAGATGAAGGATCCGTGACGTCCGTCGAAGTCGTCTATCCCCCGGAAGCTCGCTTCACCTGCTCTCGCTGCGGCGATTGCTGCCGGAGCTTCCACGTGATGCTCGGGCCCGGGGAACGGGAGCGGCTCGACTCGCTCGACTGGAGCGGCATCGCCCCGGAGCTTTCGGGAATCCCGCCGAGCGAGCTGCGGCCGGGTCGCCTGGCGCTTGCCCGGAGAGGGGACGGCGCTTGCGTCTATCTCGGCTCCGAGAACCAGTGCCGCATCCACGAATCGTTTGGTGAAGCGGCGAAGCCTCTCCTGTGCCGGCTCTATCCGTTCGGGTTCTTCGCCGTCGGGGAGAAGGTCGGGGTCGACGTCTCCTTCGCCTGCCGCGCGGTGAGCCGCGACGAGGGCGCTCCGCTCTCGGAGCGCGTTCCGGAGTGGGTGCGACTGCTGGAAGACGCTCCCCGGGCGACAAGGCGATACCGATTCTCGAAGAAGTACGACGTCTCCTCCGATCTCCTGTGGGAGCTCGAGCACCATCTCGTTTCCCTCCTTTCGGACGAGAGCCTGTCTCTTTTCGATCGCGTCCGCGCCGTCTTCGAGTTCAACCGGCTCGCGACGACGAGCGATCCGAGGACGGAAGCGGCGCGGACGCTCCGCGACGTGCTCGCGAAGGGAATCCCGAAGCAGATTCGAGGGCGCCCGCTCGCGCCAGGAGACGAGCGCCTGGACAAGACGGGGCGGGCGGTCTTCTTCCACCTCCTGTTCCTCACGCTGAACCCGACGCCCGACGACCTCCTCGCACTTCCGGGCAAGGCGAAGGCGCGGGAAGCGGCGCTCCGCGTGCAGGCAGCGGACGCGTACAAGTTCAAAGACGCGCACCCGCTCATCGACAACCGGGAGTCGCGGGCGACGTTTCGCGGCGTGGACCAGGTTTCATCCGAGATGGTTGGGTCCGGACCAGCGGCGGAGTTTCTCGCGCGCTACCTGCGGGCGAAGGTCGTTGGACAGCGGTTCATGAGGGAGGCCGATGACGAGGTCCCCTTCGTGGAAGCGGTGCCCCGGCTCCTCCTTTTGTACCCGATCGCCGTCTGGACGGCGAAGGCGCTCGCGTGCGAGCGGAGTGCTTCGGCGGCCGAGGAGGACGACCTGAGGCGGGCGCTCCGGCTCGTCGATCGAGCGTACGGTCAGATCTCTCTTTCCTCGCTTCCGGCAAAGGCCCGCAAAGCGTGGCGCTTCGTTCTGCTCGAGACCGACCTGCCGGTGACCGCGTCCTGGGAGATGCTTTCGCGGAATCCCGCATGACACCGCTTCTCGCGCTCCTCCTCTTCGCGGCGCCGGGCGACGAGCGCGATCTTCCCCGCTATCGCGACGTCGCGGCCGAGCGCGGCTTCACGCGCAAGAACAGCTTCGGAAGTCCAGCGAAGAAGCTCATCACGGAGACGACGGGCTCGGGGGCCGCGTTCTTCGACTACGACTCCGACGGAGCCGTCGACCTCTACATCGTGAACGGGCAGACGCTCGCGGAGGCCGCTTCGGGGCGTGGCGGAATGCCGGACCAGCTCTTCCGGAACCTGGGAAATGGCGAGTTCGTCGAGGTGACGGAAGAGGCGGGGGTCGGCGATCGCGGCTGGGGTGGGGGAGCGGCGGCCGCGGACTACGACAACGACGGAGACGTCGACCTCCTCGTCACCAACTACGCGGAGGACGCGCTCTACCGGAACAACGGCGACGGGACCTTCAGCGAGGTCGCCGAGGCTGCCGGAGTCCGCGACCCGCGGTGGGGCGCGAGCGCGGCTTTCGGAGACATCGACCAGGACGGCTTTCTCGATCTCTACGTCGCGAACTACATCGCGTTCGACGAGAGGCTCCTCGAGAAGCTCGACCCCAAGTTCTGCATCTGGAGGGGTGTTTCCGTGATGTGCGGTCCGAACGGGCTTCCAGGGGAGGTCGACGCCCTCTACCGGAACCGCGGCGACGGGACGTTCGCGGACGTGACCCGCGAAGCGGGAGTGTACGACGCTGAAGGCAAGGGGCTCGGCGTCACCTTCGTCGACATCGACTCCGACTCCGATGCCGACATCTACGTCGCGAACGACTCGACCCCGAGCTACCTCTTTCGCAACGACGGCACGGGGAATTTCGAGGACGTCGCTCTCATCGCGGGCGTCGCCCTCTCGATGTACGGGAAGCCTCAGGCGGGAATGGGCGCGGACGCGGGGGACTTCGACTCCGACGGGCTTCCCGATCTGGTGGTGACCACGTTCCAGGGGGACTACAACGCCGTGAGGCGGAACGAGGGCCTCGGGCTCTTCACCGACGTGAGCGACGCCGTCGGACTCACCGCTCCGTCTTTCGAAAAACTCGGATGGGGGGTGCGCTTCGTCGACGTGAACGGGGACGGCGACCTCGACCTGTTCGTCGTGAACGGCCACGTCTACCCCGAGGTGGACGGCGCCGGAATCGGGGAGAGCTACCGGCAGCAGAGCCAGGTGTTCCTGAACGTGGTCGATCCGTCGGGGACACGGCGGTTCGAGGAAGTGACATCGGAGGTAGGGCCCGGGCTCGAACCTCCGCGGTCGGGACGGGGGCTCGCCTTCGGCGACATCGATTCCGATTTCGACCTCGACGCGTTCATCAACAACATGGGCGACGTTCCCGCGCTCCTCGTCGACGAGGCGAAGCACGCGAACCGCGCCCTGAGACTCACGCTGGTGGGGACGAGCACGAACCGGGATGGCCTCGGCGCCGGAATCGTCGTGGAGGTGGGCGGGCGGAAGCTCTATCGGGACTCGGGCGCGATCTGGACCTACCTTTCTACGAACGACCGAAGGGTCACGATCGGGCTCGGGAAGGAGGGCGCGGCGAACGTCGTCCTCACCTGGCCTTCGGGCAGGATGGACCTGGGCTCTCTACCGGCGGGCGCGGACGTTCTTGTCAAAGAGGGGGCGGGCCGGCTACGGTGAGCCCCGACGCCTCATTGGTCGAGGTCAGCCGGGCGAGGCAGACTCAAGGCGGTCGCCAGTGCCCGATCGATCTGCGCCAAGATCGCGTGCGGGATCGTACCCGCCGGTCCATGGAGCCGATGCTTCCAGACGGTGTAGATCTCCCCACACTTGGCGATGCTGGGGCGTTCCAGCCCGGCCGTCCCTCGTGGAAGAGACACTTCCCAGTCATAATAGCGGCCTGGTCTCTGGACGCTGGTGACATGAACGACCATCACCTTCGTGTAGCTTTCGTTCCGATTGAAGGCATCATTAGAAACGATCAGCATCGGGCGTTCCTTGCCGCTGGCTCCGGCCATTGGAACCCGACCCCACCAAACTTCACCGCGAAGCATTACTCGTCGTCGCGATCGAAGGCCTGAAACTCGACGAGCTCGCGGTCTTCGTCTGCATATCCTTCTGCGCAGTAGCTAGCCACTTGTGCTTCCAGGCGCTCCTGCCTGACGCGGCGCAACTTCTCGTCGATGGCTTCGCGTAAGAACTCTGAGGCGCTACGGTACTTGCCGGTGCGAACGACTTCTTCGATCTGTTTCAACTGTCTCGGCTCCGCGGTGAAAACAGCCTTTTTCTTGACTTGTCCCATAATGTAGAATACTAAACGAGTACACCATCGTAGTCAACCGTTCGAGTGCTACCGACGTGCCGAAAGCGCCTTCAGGTCTTCGGGGCGAAAGGTCGGCGCGCAACATTGCAGATGAGCGCCCTGCGCCGGAAGACGAGTCCAAACACCCCGTTGACAATCCGAATACTGGGTGGGATAATCCCACCATGAGCACGTCTACTGTCGATTCAAAGAGACGGATTGTCCTGCCCGGTGGGCGGCCCGGGGATATCTTCGACATTCAATTGCAGTCGGAAGGGCGATTCCTGCTGGTCCGGCTCGAGAAGCCGCAGCGTCGCCAGCCCATGAGTAGAGAGGATTGTTTGGACGCCATGCGGAAGGCGCCCCTAGAGCCCACGGTTCCTTGGGAGAAGTTGCGGGAAATGACGCGAGAGCCATGATCCTGCTGGACACGAACGTCCTCATTTACGCCTTCGACCTTGAATCACCGTTTCGCCAATGGGCGGAGGAGACGATCGCCGACGCCGTTTGGGGCGACGGAGCGTCCATCAATGCGGTGAGCCTGGCCGAGATCTGCGTAGGAGATGGAGACCCAACGACGGTCGCCGACCGAGTGCGAAGTTGGGGCGTCGAGATCGTGGACGTCCCCGCGTCCGCGGCTGACGAATGTGCGCGAGCGTACCGAAAGTACCGAGAACGTAGGACAACTCAATCCAAAGCGGCTTCTCCCGCGATGCCGCTTCCCGACTTCTTCATCGGGGCGCACGCCAAGGTCATGGGTTGGCACCTCGCCACCGTCGATCCAGGCCGATTCGATGCATACTTTCCTTCCGTGCCGCTGAAGACACCCATGAACGCACGCGAGTGAATTTCAGCGGCGTTTGACGATCCAGACCCGGAAGCGCGTCACGTCGCCGGATCATCGAGGGCCTGCGTGTCCGCAAGCTCGCCGTCCTCGTCGGCATAGCCCATCGCACCTAGTGAGCTACTTGCAACACCTGATGCGTTCGCCTCAAGGCACTTCGACTTCTCTTTGACTGCCTCGCGCACGAAAGCGGCCACAGGGATATTCTCCCGGCCGCCTTGACGTGTTCGATTTGAGTTGGTTCCGCAAGGAGCGTCCGCGTCATGAGCCCTTAAGGCCGCGCTCTGAGCGCCTCGGCGCGCTTGCTGGTTCTCTCAGATTCTGACCTCCTTCCGACAATTGCGTACGCCTGGGCCAGATTTTCGAGAGCTTCGACGAAGTTCGGAGCCGCGGCCACCGCTCGCTCGAAGTAGGGGATCGATTCTCCACACCGGTCCATCCGGCAGAGCGCCGTTCCGAGAGCGTTCCGGGTCGAGGGCGTATCCAGACGCCCGAGCGCTTGCGTCAGGGATGCGACTGCCTCCGAGAGTCTTCCCATCCGGGAGAGGAGGACACCCTTGTCGTGAAGGGCGGCAGCGGAGCCCGGCTCGAGGGCGAGCGCCTTCTCGATCTCGGCGAGCGCCTCCTCCATGCGGTCCTGAGAGCGGAGAATGACGCTCCGTGTGTAGTGAACGTCGTGGTGGTCCGGGCCTTTCGCGAGGAGCGCGAGGGCGCCTTCGACGTCACCCTGCTGCGCAAGGAGTCCGGCTTGCTCCGCGAGGAGCTTGGGGTTCTTGGGATCCCGCGTCCGAAGTCTCTCGATCTCCTGCGAGGCGCCCGCCATGTCTCCCTTGGCTCTCAAGCTTCTCGCGATCCCGAGGCGTGTCTCGACGTCCTCGTTGGAAAGGTGTGACGCCCGCTCGAAGCTCGCGAGCGCTTTCTCGGTCTCACCGCGGGTGAAGTAGATCTCGCCCAGGCGGCGATGGGCGCGGGCGAAGTCGGGATCGCGCTCGAGGGCGGCGCGAAAGCTCGCCTCGGCACCGTCGAGATCGCCGGCCTGCCAGAGCAGGTTTCCCAGGAGCACGTGGCTCAAGGGACGGCTCGCATCGATCGAGAGAATGCGCCGGTAGATCTCGATCGCCTCCGCCCGCTCGCCCGACTCCGAGCGGGCGCTCGCCAGCATCTCGAGGGCGAGAAGGTTCGTCGGATCTTCTTCGAGGACCTCGAGAGCGGCAGCGCGCGCTTTCGAAACCTCGCCCGCCCCCTGGTAAAGGACGGCTTCCTCGAGACGGGTCCAGAGGTGAAGCCGGTCCTTGGGGTCGGGAAGCGGGGCGCCTTCGGGGGCTTTCCTTCCGCCGGAAGCCGCGTAGCCCAGAGCCCGGAGCCGGGCGACAGTCTCGGGATCCGGCTGGCTCCTCAAGGAAAGCGACGGCGGCAGGGACTCCACGAGATCCGCGAGGCGCGCCCGCATCGATCTCGCGCGATCCGGGTCCGATTCGATGAGGTTCTTGGTCTCGCCGGGGTCCGCGGTCAGGTCGTAGAGCTCGGGCCGGGGGGCTTCGATGTACTTGTAGCCCCTCTCGCGAAGAGCGACGAGGGGCGCCCATCGAAAATTGATCTCCGGGGCGTAGCACTCAGCGTATGCGGCCGCCCCTTGCATGGGCTCGCCTCTCACCAGAGGCAAAAGGCTTCGTCCTTGCACCTCCCCGGGCACGGGCACCGCGAGCGCCTCGAGCACGGTTGGAAACATGTCGATGGTGCGAACCGGTGCCGCAATCCGCTCGCCGCCGCAAAAGGCGCCAGCGCCTTTCACGATCAGGGGCACGCGAAGCGTGGCGTCGTAGACGAAAAAACCGTGGCTCTTCTCTCCGTGCTCGCCCAGGGACTCGCCGTGGTCGGAGGTGACGACGACGAGCGTGTCCTCCGCGAGCCCTTTCGCCTCGAGTGCTTCGAGCACGCGGCCCACCTGAGCGTCGACGTACTCGATCTCGCCGTCGTAGCTCTGAGGGTAGGGCGCGGGCGGGGAGTACGGAATGTGGGGGTCGAAGAAATGGATCCAGGCGAAGAAGGGCTGTCCGGAGGACCGTTTCTCGAGCCACGACGCGAACGATCGGGCCGCCACTTCGCCACGGCGCTCGGCGACGGTGCCCGCGATCTCCGCCTTCCCGGAGACCTGGTCGTCATAGACGTCGAATCCCTGATCGAGGCCGAAGGAGCTGTCGAGGACGAACGCGGACACGAATGCCGCCGTCTCGTAGCCGCGCACCTTCAGAGTCTCCGCCAGGGTGCTGGCGTCGGAGTCGAGCCGGAAGTACGTGTTGTCGCGGACCCCGTGGGTCGGAGGGATGAGGCCGGTGAAGAGGCTCGCATGAGAGGGGAGGGTGAGAGGGACTTGCGCTGTTGTGTCCTCGAAGACGACGCCCTCGGCGGCCATTCGATCTAGATGAGGGGTCCGCGCCCGCGAGTATCCATATGCGCCCAGCCGGTCCGCCCGCAGAGTGTCGATGGTCACGACGAGGAGGTTCTGAGCGGGCCGAGGGCCGGAGCGGCCGCAGCCGGCGATGACGGTGAGAGTGATGAGCCAGGTCCCCCGTTTCACGGGAGCATGTTAGCTCTTACAGGGAGCGAGGCTCCACCTCGCGCTCGATCCTCGAGGCGAGCTCGCGCCGCGCGACTCGTAAATCGAACTCCTGTTGGAGTCCGAGCCACAAGTCCGGGCTGGTGTTGAAATACCGCGCAAGGCGCAGCGCAGTGTCCGGGGTAATTCCGCGGCGGCCGCGGGCGATGTCTCCGATCCGGGTCGCGGGCACCCGAAGCGCCATCGCAAGCGCGTGAACGCTCAATCCCAGTGGCGCCATGAACTCCTCACGGAGGATCTCACCCGGATGGATCGGATCGAGTTTCTTGCCTTTCATAGGGGCCCTCCGTGGTAATCCACGATCACTACTTGATCGGCGCCGTCATCTCGCCACACGAAACACAAGGGCCACTGTTGGTCGATTCGGCTGCTGTGCTGTCCGGCGCGGTCTCCCTTCAAGGCCTCCAAGCGGTTTCCCGGAGTTGCCGCCAGCTCGCCAAGCGATTTCGCGTTATGCACGAGCAGCAGCTTTCTGCGAGCGACTCGTTCGAATTGGCGAAACGCCGGCACGGCCTCGTCATTGAAGAGCGCCTCCGTCTTCTTGTCGCGAAACGATCGAATCACATGCTAGAGTGAACAACGTCTCTCATTCAATGTAAATCGTTGAGCGCGTCTCGTTCACACGGATGAAGCTCGACGCCGAGCGCCGGGGAAACTGCTAACCCACACTGTTGAAGTATGATGGAGCCGATGCTTGGCCTCGTTTTCCTCCTGCTTCTGACCGCGGAGCCCGACCTTTCCAAGGAGCACCGCCGCTTTCTCGACGAGGAAGCGGTGTACATCATCACCGATGGGGAGCGGGAGAACTTCCTCGGCCTGAAGACGGCGGCCGAGAGGGACGAGTTCATCGAGAGGTTCTGGCAGGTCCGGGATCCGGTGCCCGAGACGGCGGTGAACGAGTTCCGCGAAGAGCACTTCAAACGCGTCCGCGAGGCGAACGACAAGTACCGGGAGGCCCGCCCGGGCTGGATGACGGAGCGCGGGCGGATGTACATCACTCTGGGGGAGCCCCGGGACGTGATGTCCTACCCCAGCAGTCAGGATTTGTTCCCCCTCGAGATCTGGTACTACTACAACCTCGACATTCCGCTCTTCCCCGACTCCCTGCAGCTCCTCTTCTTCAAGAGGAACGGCGCCGGCGAATACCGGTTGTTCAGTCCCGCATTCGACGGCATGAAGTCCCTGATCGCGGATCCCGTGAGGCGAGGAATGATCGGCTTCGGAAACCACGTCCCCTTCAGCGCCCGGCAGAGCTGGGACGTCGACATCGTCAAGGCGGCGGAGAGCGTGGGACCGGGACAGAACACGATGTCTTCCGAGGCGATTCTCTCGGACCTGCGCACCCCCGGATTCGTTTTCGAGAAGACGCGGAGGACTCTGAAGGCCACGGTCACCGCGGAAGCGAGCTTCGGAGGCGAGCTCCCCGTTGATTTCAGCGTCGATTACTTCCGCGGAGACGACGGCTTCTCCGAAGCGCACCTCGCCCTCGAGATCGCGGCCGAGAACCTTCGCGTGAACCAGTACGACCAGCGGATGCTCGGCCGCTACGACCTCATCGGCACCTTCACCCACGCCGAGACCGGCGAGGTGCTCGACGAGTTTCGCGACTCCCTCGAGATCGAGATCGCCCAGGCGGACTGGGAGACCGCGAAGCACTTCCCGATCCTCTTCCAGCGAAAGGTCGAGCTCCTCCCGGGAAGGTACCGCCTCGAGCTGTACGCGCGGGACTTCGTGGGCAGACGGCTCGGCGTCGTCAACCGGACGCTCGCGGTGCCGGAGTTCGCCCGGGAAAAGGCGTCGATTTCGAGCATCGTTTCCGCGTTCAAGGCCGATGAAGCCGAAGGGACGGCCGAAGACGGCATGCCCCATCAGTTCGGACACCTGCGGCTGTATCCGAAGCCGAACCGCCGGTTCGGCGCCGGCCAGCGCCTCCTCGCCTTCTTCGAGCTCTACCGTCCGGAGAAGCCCCGCGCGACGGACGCCCAGGTCTCGGTCCGGTTCACGCTCAAGCGGGGCGAGGAGGTCGTTCTCGACGAGACGAACCGATTCCTTCCGCGCGTCTCGAACTCCGACACCGTCGACGTGCTCAAAGTTCTCTCCGGGCCGGCGCTCGCCCCCGGGAGCTACCAGCTCGAAGCGCTGGTGAGCGCGGAAGAAGGCTCGTTCTCCGACCTCGCGCGCCTGGACTTCGAGGTGGGGGAGGCGCAGCCCGTCGGCCGGCTGAGCACGGTCGGGCTTCCACCGGAGCTGCGGCCCGCCGAGGAGTACTTCCGAAAGGCGCAGCATTACCTCGCTTCCGCGCGGTACGACGACGCCGTCCGGCTCCTTCGCGTCTCCCTCGATTACGAGCCGTTCTTCCAGCCCGCGCGGCACGCAAAGGCTCGGGCCGAGATCCTGGGTGGCCATCCGGAGGAGGGGGAAAAGACGGCGCTCGAGGCGGTTTCTCGCGACGCGGCCGACGTCGACGCTCTCGCGCTTCTCGGGCTCGCGCGGTTCCGGCTCGGCAAGTACCCGGAAGCGGCCGAAGCCTACCGCAAGGCCATCGAATCCGGAGGCGAGGACGTGGGGATCCTGAACGCTCTCGGCGAGACCGAGTACGCGATGGGCAATCGCGACGCCGCGATCGCGACTCTGAATCGATCTCTCGAGCTAGCCCCCGACCAGCCTCAGGTGCGCCAGTTCCTCGAGGAAGTCAAGCAATCTCCCTAGCGGCGATGCTCCTGCCCCTTCTGCTCGCCGCCGTCGTTCAGGCCCAGACCGCGGGCGAGGTCTTCCAGCAGGCGAAGCAGGCGATCGACGCGAGACAGCCCCAGAAAGCGCTGTCGCTCCTGGCCCCTCTCGCCCCCGAGACGCCCGATGCCGGGACGCCAAAGGCGCTCGCCCCGGTGTATCTCCTCCGGGGCGTCGCCGAGCTTGCTCTGGGAAACGACGGAGCCGCAGGAGCGCGCTTCGAGACGGCCGCCGCCCTCGACCCGGGCCTCGGCGCCGCGCGGTTCAACCTGGGAAGACTCCGTCTCGGACAGAAACGCTACGCCGACGCAGCCGCGGAGCTCCGGAAGCTCATCGAGCTCGAGCCCGAGGACGCCTCAGCGCACCATCTCCTCGGAGTCGCCTGCCACGAGATGGGAGAGCTCGGTGACGCGCGGCAGTCTCTCCAGAAAGCGCTCGAGCTCCAGCCTGGAAACCTCCCCTCGACGCTCCGGCTGGCGGCGGTGCTCTCCGATCTCGGGCTCTATCAGGAGTCGGCCGCGGCTTACGATCGGGCGATCGCCGCCGGCGCCGGCACCCCCCCCGTTCGCAGGGCGCTCGCCCGCGCGCGGCTCAAGAGCGGGGCGTTCCCGGAGGCCGCGGCGGAGCTTGAGCGTGTCGTGAACGCGGGGGAGTCGAGCGCAGCGGTGCTGGTGGACCTCGGCTACTGCTTTCTGAACACCGGCCAGTTCGCGGAAGCGCGGGTCCGCTTCGAAGAGGCGCTCGCGCTCGAGCCCGAGAACCGCTTCGCCCAGTTCCAGCTCGGAATCACCCTCGCGAAGCTCGGAGAGCGCGACGCGGCGATTCGGTCCCTGGAAGCCGCTCTCGCGGAGCCGAGCGTCCAGGCTGACGCCCATAACGAGCTCGCGCGGCTCTACACCGCGGCGGGCGAGCTCGACCGTGCCGTCGAGCACTGCCGCTCCGCCATCGGGCAAGCGCCGTACCTCGTCGACGCCTACTACCAGCTCGGACGCCTCCTCGCCCGCCAGGGGAAGGCCGAGGAAGCGCAGGCGACCCTCGCGCGCTTCCAGGAGCTGAGCAAGGTGCAGGAAGAGGCGGAGCGCCTCGAGCACGCGGCGCAGATCGCGCCCGACAACGCCGGGAACCTCTTCGAGCTCGCGAAGCTCTACCGGCGCCAGGGACGAAGCGGCGAGGCCCTCGAGGTCGTCTCCCGGGCAGCGCAGCTCGATGCGGACGAGCCGGCGTTTCAGCGGGCGCGGGGCGAGCTCCTGCTCGAGGCGGGAAAGCTCGACGAAGCGGAGAGGGCCGCCGCGAAGGCCGTCGCGCTCTCGGCGGACGACGCCGCGAGCCTCCACCTCGCCGCCTCCGTCCTCCTCGCCCGGGGAAACTTGAAAGAGGCCGAGGGGAAGCTGCGACGGAGTCTCGAGCTCTCGCGGAACAATGCCCTCGCGTGGAGCGATCTCGGGGTCATCCTGTCGCGCTCCGGCCGCGCCGACGAGGCGGTGTCCGCGTTCGAGGCGGCGATCGCCTCCGACCCCGCTCTCGCGCTGCCGCGTAACGGGCTCGGGGTTCTCTACTCGGAACGGGGAGAGATCGAAAAAGCGGTCTTCCAGTTCGAGGAGGCCGTCCGCCTGGACCCGGACTACGCCTCCGCGCACCTGAATCTCGCGCAGGCTTTGCGGGAGCTCGGCCGCGACGCCGAGGCCCTCGAGCACGAAGCTGTGTACGAGAGGCTCGAAAAGCGGCCGCATGAATAAGCGCCTCCTGTGGTTGCTCGTGCTTTCGGGCTGCTCCTCGGGCACGCGCGAGCCGCGCAGCATCGTCCTCGTCACCATCGACACCCTTCGGGCCGATCGGCTGGGGTCCTATGGAGGCAAGACCCCGACACCCACCCTCGACGCTCTCGCGCGCGAGGGGGCGCGGTTCGCCAACGTCTTCGCCCAGAGTCCCCTCACCCTTCCCTCTCACAGCTCGATCCTGACGGGGACCTATCCCACCTTTCACGGCGTGCGGGACAACGGCCGCTTCCGCCTTCCCGCGGAGATGGAAACTCTCGCCGAGATCCTGAAGGGCCAGGGCTACCAGACGGCGGCCTTCGTGGGAGGGTTTCCCGTCGATTCGAGGTTCGGCCTCGACCCGGGCTTCGATGTGTACGACGACTCGTTCCCCCGCTCGCGCTCGCGAGTGTCTTTCACCGAGAGGCGGGCCTCCGACGTCGTGTCGCTCGCCCGGAGCTGGATCGCGGGACGAGGGGAGAGCCTCTACTTCGTCTGGGTCCACGTCTTCGACCCCCACGCGCCCTACGATCCGCCGGAGCCGTTTCCCGACGGCTACGAGGGGGAAGTGGCCTACGTCGACTCCGTCCTCGGAGAGCTCCTCGCCCCCGTTTCGAGGGAAGCGCTCGTCGCCGTGACCGCCGACCACGGAGAGGGGCTCGGCGACCATGGAGAGAGGACGCATTCGCTCTTCATCTACGACAGCACGTTGAAGGTCCCCTGGATCCTTCGCGGTCCGGGTGTCCCTGCGGGATCGGTCGTCGATGAAACCGCACGCTCGATCGACATCGTTCCCACGCTCCTCGATCTCGTGGGAGAGCGCTGTCGGGCGTGCCAGGGGCGGAGCCTCGTTCCCGCGCTCGAGGGAGAGTCCCTCCCCGCGGAACCCTCCTACTCGGAGACGTATTTCCCCCGGCTGAATCTCGGCTGGAGCGAGCTCAGGAGCCTGCGCGCCTCCGGATGGAAGTACATCGAGGCGCCCGAGCCGGAGCTCTACGACGTCCGAGCCGATCCAGGAGAGACCAGGAACCTGGCAGAAGCGAACCCCGAGAAGCTTCGGGAGATGGCGTCGGAGCTTCGTCGGCTCGAGACCGAGACCGCGGGCCCCGGCCCGACGCAGCAGGCCGTGGATTCCGAGACGCGGGCGATCCTGCGCAGCCTTGGCTACCTGAGTTCGGAGAGTCCCGAGGGGGCGCGGGCTCGGCCGGATCCCAAGAGCCGCCTCGAGGTGTGGGAGCGGATACGAAGCGGAATGGATCTCGTGGCCCGGGGCGATATGGACGCCGCCATCACGGCGCTCGGTGGCGCGGTGCGCGAGGAGCCGAATCTCCTTCTCGCCCGAACGT
>Ga0187893_10002918_pt1 | contig 36151 bp, 29 predicted proteins | sample MA1701074metaG_FD_139574 | JGI IMG/M metagenome (GOLD analysis project Ga0187893, IMG submission 139574) | White microbial mat communities from a basaltic lava cave in the Kipuka Kanohina Cave System on the Island of Hawaii, USA - MA170107-4 metaG ... | reverse complement strand
TCCACGGCAAGCGGTTCGAGATGTACAACGACACCGTGCTGGGCTTCAACAAGTCCGGCAAGGAAGTGGCGCGTATCCAGGTCGAAGAGCCGATCTACATTCGGCCGGCCGAGCGCGTGACCTGGCTGTAAGAAGTTAGGTCAGGAGGAACGCAGAAGGGGCAGGGACCCGCAAGAAGGGTCCCTGCCCCTTCTGTGTTTTACGGTTCGGAGAGCGAGTTTGAAATGCCAAGGATCAGCGAGCCTCTCCTGCCTAAAAGGGATTGACATGGTTGGGCGACTTGAGTATCGTAGGGCCGTTTTTATTCCATTTTATCTGAATGTTATTCGGAGGAGTGTAACGGTTACGTGCCACAGGCCGGGTTGTTCCAGCCAGTGTCCATCCAGTAACCTAATAACCAACTGATTCGCACAGTTTGTTGTGTCCTTTCCATTTCAAGGAGGCCGGTCCATGTTACACCCCATTTTCTCTTCATTTGTCCGCCCGTTCAGCGTGCTGGCGATCGGGGCATTCGCGATGCTGCCGGTGGCGGTCTCGGCCGAGACCGCGGCCACCCATGCCCACCAGACGGGCATGGCCCCTCAGACGCCGGAGTGGGCGGAAAAGCTCAAGGCGCAGACCATCATCGAGGACACCAAGGAAGGGCGGCCGGAGCGCGCCTTCCAGGTGGACATGCAGCACCAGCGCATCATGCGCCAGATGGAGCAGGATGCCCAGGCGCAGCACGTGAACGGCGCCTACAACAACATGTCCATGATGCACCAGTATGGTGCGGGCGGACAGGACATGCTGCTCGTCTCCGATCCGCGCCAGGAGCCGGTCATGCAGGGCGGTCGCTGCCCGGCGGGGGCTCCGGTCCGGACCTACGATGTGTCGGCGATCAACGTCGAGATCACGCTGAACACGTGGCTGGATTTCTATCCCGGCTACATGTACACGCTGACCGAGAATCTCGACAAGATCCGCGCGGAAGAGACGAAGAACAAGGAAGCCCGCGAAAAGGAGGGCTTTGACCCCGGCGCGGTGCTGCCCGGCGTGCAGGCCCAGTGGATTCAGCCGCTGGTCATCCGCGGCAACCAGGGCGACTGCGTCAAGATCAAGCTCCAGAACAAGCTGGAAGGCGGCGAGGACGTGAGCCTGCACATCCACGGTTCCAGCGCGGTGGTCAGCGCGACCGGCAAGCCGGCGACCACGACCAATCCGGATTCGATCGTGGCCCAGAATAAGGCGGTCGAATTGGAATGGTACATCCATCCGAGCACGCAAGAGGGCGCGCGGCAGTTCCACAGCTTCAGCAACGACCGCGAGCTGACGGTGTTGGGCATGTTCGGCACTTTCGTCGTGGAGCCGAAGGGCTCGGAGTATCTGGAGCCGCTGGGCACGGGCGATCCGACGCCGGCACGGAGCGGCTGGCAGGTCATCATCAAGAACGGGACCGGCCCGGACTTCCGCGAGTTCGTGCTGATCTACCACGAGAACGGCGACGAGGCGTTCCGCATCAACAATAAGAAGGGCGATTTCATTCCGCAGCGCGATCCGCTGACGGACGCCTACCGTCCGGCCGGCCGCTCGATCAACTACCGCAGCGAGCCGTTTGGCATCAACAATATGCACGTGCAGCACGAGTACTTCGGTTTCGAGGACGAGTCGATGGGCTACAGCTCCTATACGTTCGGAGATCCGTCCCCGACGATTCCCCGTTCCTACATGGGCGACCCGGCGAAGTTCCGCCTGGTCCATGGCGGGTCCGAGGTGTTCCATTCGCACCACCCGCACGGCGGCACCATCCGCTGGCCGCGCAGCCCGCGGGCGATCGACGACATGAATCTGTGGGCCACGGCGACCAACGGCCCGGTGAAGTATCCGGTGATCCGCGCCAAGACGGACCGCGTGGACGTCGAGGTGATCGGGCCCTCCGAGGCGCTCGATCTGGAGACGGAGTGCGGCTCGGGCCTCTGCCAGCAGCTGGCGGGCGACTTCCTGTTCCACTGCCACGTCGCGCACCATTATGTGGCGGGCATGTGGGGCTACTGGCGCGTGTACAACACGATGCAGGTCGGCGACGCCCGCAACGACACGATGCCGGACCTGCGCGAACTGCCGGACCGCAAGGGACGGATCAAGTTCGGCGTGTCGTCGGACAAGCTGGTCGGCAAGACCCTGGATTGGTTCGGCAAGACCTTCCAGATCACGGACAAGGGCAAGAGCAACTGGAAGGGCAACCCGGCCGTGATCAATATCAAGGACTGGGTGGAGATGCAGTTGCCGACGCAGGGCAAACCCGGTCACAAGGACGACGAGAAGGGCCAGACGATTTCCTACGATGCGACGGTGCTCGACTGGATGTGGGAAGGCACCCGCGCGATGAGCGAGCGGGAGAACACGATCGACAATCCCAAGTACAAGTCCACTCATCCTGGCAAGCGGCATCCGATCACCTTCGAGCCCACCACGGGCAAGGTGGCGTGGCCGCACCTGACGCCGCACTTCGGCCGCCGGGTGATGTTCTCGCCGCGGCACGTCGGCGCGCCCTGGTTGGAGATGATCGCCCGGGACGAGAACGGCGAGCCGAGTCTGGAGCAGGCGAAGCCGGGCGAGAGCGGGCGGTGGAGTCTCTGTCCGGAGAATGCCGGCAAGAAGGACTACAACGTCCATTTCATCAAGCTCCCGATCAAGCTGGCCAAGGCGCAGGGTAAGGAGCCAGCCGTGGTGGATCCGAACGGCTTAATCTACGTGCTGCATGAGGAGGAAGCGGCGATCCGGGCCAATGACGACCTCAAGTATCCGCTGGTCGTCCGCGGCAACATCTACGATTGCGTGGATTGGACGCTGACCAGCGAGTGGGACGACGACGACTACACGAACTTCCAGTCGTCCAAGATCAACACCCACTGGCACTTCCTGCAGTTCGACAACCAGTCGTCGGACGGCGTGATCACCGGCTTCTCCTACGAGCAGTCGGTCCGGCCGTTCACGATGCTGGAGAAGAAGAACAAGAAGGGCCTGCCGGCGCCGATGAACACGGTGCTGACGGGCGCGGCGAAGAAGGGGGCCACGAGCATCTCGGTGAAGAACGCGGCCCAGTATCACCCGAATACGGAAATTCTGGTCGGGGCGGACAACGTGAAGGGCAACGAAATCGCCCGGATCAAGGCGATCAATGGCAACACCATCACGCTGACCAAGGGTCTGCGGAACGACCATCCGGCGAACGACATCGTGACGGTGGAATTCGTCCGGCAGCGGTTCTGGGTGGATGCGGACGTGGGTACGGTGTTCTGGCACGACCATGCCTTCGGCGCGACCACGTGGCCGCACGGCGGCTTCGGCACCTTCATCGCCGAGCCGTTCGGGTCCACCTACCACGATCCGAAGACCGGCAAGGAAGTCCGGAGCGGACCGGTGGCGGACATCCGCACTGTGGAGCCGGTGGGCCATGGGGTCAACGGCAGCTTCCGCGAGTTGTCGGTCATGGTCCACGATACGGTGCCGCACACGGTGAACATCGTGACGGCGGGGAATCCGCCAGGCCAGCCGGTGGAAGTGGCGCTGGAGGCGGGCAAGACCGTGTCCTTCATGATGCCGGAGAAGATTTACATGACGCCGATGCCGTTCCTGAACGGCGGCACACATACGACCGGCAGCGGATTGAACTTCCGCGCGGGACCGATTGCACAGCGGTTGGCGACGAATCTGGACGTGTCGAAGGCGTTCAGCAGCATCGTGCACGGAGATCCCTACACGCCGTTGCTGCGCGCCTACACGGGTGACACGATGGTGTTCCGGCTGCTGCATACGCTCATGAATGAGAGCATGGTCTGGACCATTTCGGGCCATACCTTCCTGACCGAGCGCTATGCAGGCGATGCGAACCGCAAGAACTCGATTCACATCGGGATCGCCGAGCGGTACGACCTGGTCGTGCCGAAGGCAGGCGGGCCGCGCGCGCAGGCCGGCGACTACATTCACTTCAACGGCCGGTCCTCGAAGTTCTCCGAGGGCGCCTGGGGCATCATCCGGGTGCACGATAAGGAGCAGGCGGATCTGCAGAAACTTCCGGCGGGCTACAGCGGCCGGAACGAGATTCCGGCTCCGCTGCCGGTGTGCCCGGCCGATGCGCCGGTGAAGTCGTACAACGTGGTGGCGATGGACTATCCGTCCATGCGGTTCAACCCGAAGGCGCCGGATACCATCGAGGTGGACTTTGAACGGAAGATCCAGATCAACAACCCCGACGCGAAGATTTTCGCGTTGGAGGAAGAGGCCTCCAAGGTGGCCACGGGGGCGCAGCCGATGCCGCTGACCCTGCGCGTGAACACGGGGGACTGCCTCAAGGTCACTCTGAAGAACAAGATGAAGAATAGCCGCGCGTCGTTCTCGGCGATCTCCCTCGCATTCGATCCGAAGGATTCGCTGGGCGCGAACGTGGGCAACAACCAGGGCGATCAGACGATCGCGTCGGGCGAGAGCCGCACGTACACCTACTATGCCGATCCGTCGCTGGGTGAGATTGCCTCGCTGGTGTGGGATTGGGGGAACGTGATGATGAATCCCCGCAACGGACTGTTCGGCGCCGTGATCATCGGGCCGAAGGGCGCGCAGTACCGCGACCCGAAGACGGGCGCGGACGTGTCCAACAAGAACGCGTGGGTGGCCGACGTGATCGTGGACCGGACCCTGCCGGGCTACGAGCATCGGGCGAACTACCGCGATGCGGCCCTGTTCTTCCAGGACGAGGACAACATCATCGGCACCAGCTTCATGCCCTACGTGCAGAACGTGGCGGGCCTGACCGGCGTCAACTACCGGTCGGAGCCGTACAAGTTCCGCGAAGAGTCGGGCTGCTCGCTGGGCAAGATGTTCCAGCCGTGTAAAACCGACAAGCCGGAGGATCCGGTGACGCCGCTCATCGAGGCGCATGCGGGCGATCCGGTCCGGATCCACGTGTTCGGCGCGAACAACGAGCAGAACCAGATGTTCAGCGTCGAGAAGCATGAGTGGCCGATCGAGCCCTTCATGCGCGGCGCGGACCAGATCAGCGTGGTGGAGTTCTCCGGGTCGGAGACCATCGATGCGTTCCTGCCGTCGGCCGGCGGTCCCTACCGCATGGCGGGCGACTACGTCTGGAGCAACCAGCGGTTGCCGTACTCCCAGTCCGGGCAGTGGGGCTACCTGCGGGTGCGTCCGGCCGGGGATCAGCATCTGCTGCCGCTGAGCGGCGTGACGCCGGGCTCGAAGCGGGCCGAGGCGGAGATGCCGGCCTCGCAGGTCGTGCCGGTGTCGACACGGTAAGACGGCAGACCGTCAGGGTCGCGGTGTTGTAACACGATGGGGGGAGCCGTCAGGCTCCCCCCCATTTGTTTGACGGGTTCCGTGGAGGGTTCACCATGACGAGGACGATAGTGCTGGCGGCAATGCTGGCCTGTGCCGCGCCGGCCTTGGCCTACGAAGAAATTTCCGTGTCCGACGGCGGGATCATATCAGGCAAGGTGACGATCGCCGGCAGCAAGCCGACGGCCAAGGGGTTCAATCTGATCACGTTTCCGGATCCGGTCTATTGCGGGCGCATTTCCACCGGGACCGGCTGGCGCATTCTGGACGAGTTTGCCATCGCGCCCGACGGCGGGTTGAAGGACGTCGTCGTGTTTCTGGCGGATGCGCAACGCGGCAAGCCCTTCGCCTTCGCGCCGTCGACGATCGAGGCCCGGGATTGCCGGTTTCTCCCGTTCGTGACGGTCGTCAAGGATCGCAGCGACGTCGTGGTGATGAACATGGACCCGGTGATGCACGACATCCAGGCCTACGAGACGTCCCGTCTGGGCCCGCGCGTGCTGTTCAATACGCCGCTGCCGATGAACCCGCATCATCGCCGCGACGTCGGCGCCGACAGTCACCAACATCTGGCCGGCGAGCCGATGACGCAGCAGATTCACATGACCAAGGGGCGGCGCATCTTCGTCATGCAATGCGGCTTTCATGCCTACATGGAAAGCTGGGGGATGGCGATCGACAACCCCTATTACGCGGTGACGGGCAAGGACGGGACCTTTTCCATTCCCGATGTCCCGCCGGGCGAATATACGCTGGTTGCCTGGCATCCGCAGGTGCAGACCATGCAGGAACGGAAGATCATCGTGATGGCAAAAGGCACTGCGACCGCGTCGTTCGCCTTCAAGACACCCATGGGCCGGCGCAGCGCGCACGAGATCGTGGAGAATCCGCACTACGGCATGGAATCGCTGGGCAGGACCGTGGATATCCGGCCGACCTTGGAGTTGCAAAAGCCCTGACGATCAGGCATCCTGCCCGCATGGTCGTTCCTCGGAGAATCGTGTCGGTGCTCGGTCTGCTGGCGCTGCTGAGCGCCACGGCAATTGTTCCCGTTTCAGCCTACGAAGTCGTCGACGTCGAGCATGGCGGGACCATCACCGGCAAGGTGACGCTGCAGGGCCAGCCGATGCCCACTTCCCAGGGGTTCAACCTCGTCACCTTTCCCGATCCCGAATACTGCGGGCGCATTTCCAACGGGAGCGGCTGGCGGTTGCTCTACGATTTTTCGATCGATCAGGCGGGCGGGCTCAAGAATGTCGTCGTGACGCTGGAAGGTGTCGAGAAGGGCCGGCCCTTCGACCTGTCGGTGCCACGCATCGAAGCCCGCGATTGCCAGTTCCAGCCCTTCGTGACGGTGATCCGCAATGGCCACGCGGTGGAAGTCGTCAACATGGATCCGGTCATGCACGATATCCAGGCCTACGAAACCTCGCTGCAGCTGGGGCCGCGCGTGCTCTTCAATTCGCCGCTGCCGATGAACGCGCACCATCAGCGCGGCAATCTTCATGCGACGCACCGGCATATGCCCGGCCCGTCCATGCTGGAACCCATCCATTTGAGCAAGGGCCGCAATCTGTTCGTGATGCAATGCGGGTTTCATGCCTTCATGCTCAGTTGGGGGCTGGCCGTCTCCAACCCGTATTACGCGATTACGGATGGGGCAGGATCATACAAGATTGACAATGTTCCACCCGGCAGCTACCGCATGACCGCCTGGCACCCCTATGTCGGCATCATGTCGGAGGAGATTGTCGTGGTGAAGGCGGACAGCGAGGCCGAGGTGCATTTTTCCATGAAGGCGCCGGCCGGCCGCCGGACCTCGCATCAAGTGATGGACAATCCTCGGTTCGGCTTGGAAGCACTCGGCCACCCGTTGCACATCGAGCCGCTGGTCCAGCTCCAGCATTAAGCCATTCGTTCCCCGTGACCTTCCTTCACTCCTTTCCAGCCCGTCTTCTCCTTCTGACCGTCACATGGTGTTTCCTGGCGACCGGCAGCTCTGCGCTGGCCGCAGAGCCGGCTTGGCCTGACGCTTTGAAGGAGGCCCAGGCGGCGTTCAACAAGCAGCAATATGATCAGGCGCTGCAGCTTCTGGACTCGTTGGAAAAAGGCGGCGCTATCGCTCCCGAGGTCCGCCGTTTGAAAGTCAGGACCCTGGCAAAAGCGGGCAAGCCGCAGGACGCCCTGACTGGTTATGACGCCATCGTCCGGGCAGGCAGGAAGGACGATCTGCCGCTGCTGCGCGAAGTGGCGTTCGGGTTCATCCTCCCAATGCTCAAGGACATGCGGGTGCAGATGCGGGGCGCCGGCTACACGGCCTTGAAGGAAATCGAGTCGGAGGAAAGCGTGCCGTATTTCGAGGATGGGCTGAGCGACGGGGCGGGGCAGGTCCGGGCGCTGGCGACCGAGGGTCTGGGGCAGTTCGAGGCCGGCCGGCGATCGTCGCATCTCAAGAATGCGTTGCAGGACCAGGCCGCCTATGTCCGGAAATACGCCGTGCAGGCCCTTGGAAAGACGGGGGATGCGGCGATGGCCGGGCTGATCGAGAAGGCGCTCGAAGATGAAGAGCCGCTGGTGCGCGTGTCCGCGGCCGGCGCGCTGGCCACGCTGAAGCGGCCGATCGGATGGGAACGATTGAACGGGTCCGCGAAGTCCAGGAATCCGGACGAGCGAAGCGCCGCGCTGCGGACGCTCGGCCTGCTGAAGAACGCTTCATCATTTCCCGAACTCGAAACCGCGGTGGGCGACACCCAGCCGTCCGTACGCGCCGCCGCCGTTTCGGGCCTGGGCGATCTCGGCGAGAAAAAGGCCGGTCCTGTCCTGCTCAAGGCCCTGCACGATCCGATCCCGGGTGTCCGCGGCGCCGCGGTGCTCAGTCTCGGCAAACTCCATTCTGTCGAGGCGGTGAACGAGGTGAGACAGGCGCTGCATGATGCCAATCCGGGGGTGCGGGCGGATGCCGTGGCCGTGCTGCTCGAATTCGGAGAGCCCTACGCCACCATTACCGGAACGGTGCGCGAGTTGATGGGCGACAAGGAGCCGGGCATCAGGGCCCGGGTGTCCCGGTCCCTTTCGAAAAGCCGGGGCAAATCTGTCGAGGATGCGGTGGAGGGCCTGCGCCTGCTGATGCAGGATGTCCTTCCTCTGCCGAGGATGACAGCCGTCAGGGCCTTGGGCCACACGGCAAGTCCACAGGCTGCGGCGATCCTGAAAGAGGCCCTGCGCGACCAGGATGACGGGGTTCGGGCGACGGCGGCCGGCGCCTTGATCCGGGTGCTGGACGGGAAGGCCGGAACCGGCAGGAGCGACCCATCCGAAGGGTAGCATCGAAGGCTTGACACCCCACCCGGCTTTGCAGTATACATGGCCGTTTCCAAAACCGCGCAGGACGGCCCCGCCGAAACGGTTGAGACCCCCACACGGTTCGAGAAACACGGTTCAAAGCCATAGTTGGTCAGTTTATCGCGATCCATTCACAAGGAGGCAGTGTCATGAAGAAGGGTGTAATGTTTGTGGTTATTCTGGTGGCGGTGGCGTTTCTCGCCATGCCCCTCACCTCGTTTGCCGGCGGCACGATCACCGGGAAGGTGACGTATAACGGCAAGCCGGTGGACAAGGAGTTCCTGTTCTCCAAGTTCCCGAATCCGAAGTTCTGCCCGAAGATTCCTAAAAAGGAACTCTCGCAGGGCGACAAGCGGATTCTGAAGGCGGTCGACGTTGGTGCGGGCGGCGCGCTCAAGGGCGCGGTGGTCGCCGTGGCCGATATTGAGGACAAGGCCTTCATCGATAGCTATGCGGGTACGCAAGTCGTGGCCGCGTTTTGCGAGTTCCAGCCCTACACCGGCGTCGTGGTCCCGATGAAGAGCTTTCGCGTCGAAAACACCGACGCGGATCCTGACGATCCCAAGTCTGTGAAGGGCGTGTTGCACAACCCGCACTCCTTCGAGGTGATGGGTTCCAGCTCCAGCACGATTTTCAACATCGGTCTGGCGGAGAAGGGGTCCAAGCTCGACAAGCCGGCGGTGATGCGGAAGGCGAAGAACGGCTCGTTCTTCCGTCTGCAGTGCGACCAGCATGAATTCATGCAGTCCTTTTTCCTCCCGGTCACCAACAAGCACTTCGCGGTGGTGAAGGACGACGGGACCTACGAGATCCCCGACGTGCCGGCCGGCAAGCACAAGCTGGTAATCTGGCACCCGGGCGACGGGAAGGGCGTGAAGACCGAAGTGGAAGTGGATGTGGCAGAAGGCGGCAAGGCGACCGCGAACGCGGCGCTCGGCAAGTAAGTTCCGCTGATCCGTTCGTATCTCTGGAAGGGCAGTGGCGGGCAACCGCCTCTGCCCTTTCTATTTTGTCCCTCCGCCGTCCGTTGCCTTTACGCTCCTGCTCTAGGTAAGATGCACGCATCGCATCGAGAAATTTGTCAAAGCCCCTGTTTTTGAGGACCTCCGTGGCACGGGAACTCTCGCTCGCCGAAATATTCCAGCTCGGCTATTACTGGGAGACAAAAATCCTGCTGACAGCCGTCAAGCTGGACCTGTTCTCCACGATCGACGCCAAACCGAAAACAGTCGCTGAGGTGGCGCAGCGGATCGGCGCGGATGCGCGCACGCTGGAACTGCTCATGAATGCGCTGGTGGCGACCGGCGTCCTGACGAAAGACGGCGACCGGTTTGCCAATACCTCCGTCGCTCAAACCCATCTTGTCAAAACAGCTCCCGGCTACATCGGCCATCTCCTGATACTCCATGATGCGGAATGGAACAACTGGGGCAAGTTGGAAGAGGCGGTCAGGACCGGACGCTCCCCGGTGACCCAGCATGTGTTTGAAACCGATCCTGAATTGGGGGCCAGCGTTCTTTCCGTGCTGCACCGGATCGGCGAGCAGAGCGGGCCGGCGCTGGCCAAACGGCTGGCACTGGGCGAGGTCAGGACCATGCTCGATTTAGGCGGTGGCGCCGGCACCAATGCCATTGCCTTTTGCACCGTCTATCCAAACTTGAACGCGACGGTCTTCGATCTGCCGCAAACGCTCCGGGTGACGGAACGGACGATCAAGCAGGCGGGGCTGGAGGACCGCATCGCGCTCAAGCCCGGCAATTTCAATCAAGATGCTCTCGGCGGGCCGTACGATGTCGTGCTGATGTCGGACATTTTGCACTATCAGGACGATCCGATGAACGCCGCGGTGGTGAAGAAGGTGCACGGTCATGTGAATCCAGGCGGACGGCTGGTGATCAAGGACCGGTTTCTGGATGAATCGGGAACCGGTCCGGCTTGGACGACGGCTTTCGCGGTGCACATTCTTGTGAACACGGAAAAGGGCCGCTGCTACCGGACCGCGGATGCGATGCGGTGGATGCGGAATGCCGGCTTCACGGATGTGACCGAGCTCGAGCGGACCGCGGTGGTGCAGGGCATGAAGCCGGGCAAACAGTAAAAGGAAACCGCATGGCTGAATTTCTGAAGCAGTCCGGGTTTGTGGGCACACACGCGACGATGGGCGCGGACCTCAGCCAGCTCATGGCCACCGTGTTTACCACGCTGTTCGTGATCGGCTGGTTGCAGGCACGCCAGAAGCAGGGCCATGCGCACCACTGGCTGATGCTGAGCGGCATGATCGCCATGCTGGCCTTCTTCACGAGTTATTATCTTTTTCGGTCTCTGGGCGTGCTGGCGTTCGAAGGCAAGGAAGGGTTCGGCGGGTCGCAGGAACTCTACGATCGCGTATTTATCCCGTTGCTGACGCTGCACATTTGTCTCGTCATCATCGGCATCGTGATGGCGGTCTACATGATCGTCCTGGGATTCCGCTCGCAGGCCATCGTCGAGGGGAAGCGAATCTTAAGGAATGAATTGTTGCAGACTTCCTGGGGGAAGGTCGGGAAAATTTTCAGTGGCATCGCGGCCCTGCTTGTTGGACTGTTCCTTTGGCGTGTCATGACCGCGGGATTCTCAGTCCGCAAGCTTGAGGTTTATCTTGGGTTCATCATCCTGATCGGGATCGTTTTCAGCGTGGAGATGACGATTCAGCGGATATGGCCGAACGCCGAACGGCGTCACCGTACGCTGGGGCTTTTTACGATGATCGTTTATTGCGTGTTGTTCGTGACCGGCAGTCTCACATATACCATGCTCTACATTCTCTACCCGGGGAAAATTGGATAAGACATGCTGACCTGCGGCTGTGGACGCTGGATGCACACGGAAGGGATTGAGGAGCGGATGGACGGCCTCGCGCCGGCCTGGTTCGTGCGGTTCGAATGTGGCGGCTGCCATTCGAAATTCGGAACGGAGGCGCCGCCTGACAAAGCGATGAAGCTGGTGGATCGGCTTATGTGGACGGACGAAGCCCGGCATATAGTGGACCGCCTGCCGCCCTATGTCGCTCCGCTCATCCGCCAGGATGCGGAAGACTATGCGCGGTCGAAGGAGCAGCGCGTGATCACGTTTACTCTGCTGGCCCAGGCTCGAAACGGCGGAACGGTCGCGTGGGATCCCGAAGCTGAACGGCGGCTGGACAATGTGCCGGGCCCGGTGCGCGCCATGGCAAAAGTCGAATTGGAGCGAACGGCGCTGGAGCGGGGGCAATCGAAAGTGACCATCGCATTGATGGACGAAGTGAAAACCAAATACTTCGGCATGGCGGCGAAGGGCTGAACGATGTTGCATCGGATGGCCTTACGCGTGCTGCCTTCTCTTGCGCTGGTGGTGACGGAAGAATCGGTCCGCAAGCGCAAACGCTGGGTAATGTTTGTCCCGGGGCTGGTCGCCTTTGCGATCTATCGCCTGGCGAAACAGGTCCTGCCGCTTTCGGATGCGGTCACGCTGCTGGCTGTGAGCGGGCTGGTCTCGGCTGCCACGGCAGTCTGGGCCTATCGGATGGGACGGCAGGTTTCTCTCGCGCAGGCCTGGCGCGAGGACGGCGTGCAACGGCTGGCGTGGCTGACCGGATGGATCGGGTTTGCCTATGGCGTGCAGCTGTCCTTGATGGTGCTGGCCTTGTTGAAGCTCTTTGTGAACTACGATTTTCTGGTTCATCCGGACGGCCCGGCGATGATGGCGATCATCATTGCCTGTACATCCGTGGCGCGGGATGCCTTCGAAATCGGCCATGTGCGGCTGCTTCAGCGGCAGGGCGAACCGGTCGTGACGTTTCCTGATGGCGTTGATTTCAGGGATGCCGTTGTGGCCGAAACCGGGCGAATGGTCCGGTGGGCGTTGCTTCCGGCTGTTGGCTGCGCGGCGGTGGCGGTGGCTCTGGGCGCGGTGCACGATCTGGCTGCGACGGGATTGGCGCAGACGCTGATTGTGACACTTTGCGCCGGCAGCCTGGCTGTCTGGGCCTATCTGGCGGGCGAACAGCGGCCGGGCGGGTGGCGCGCCATGATGAGCAGGGCCGGCTGGATGGAATTGTTCCGCTATTGGTGGTGGCCGGGGCTCGCGTTCGCGGCGACCTATTACCTCTCGTGGGCCGGATTGATGTTCTTCGTTCTGCACGCCGACGTGAGCGGCGTTGTCGCGCGGGGCGCGATTGCCGGCGCGGTGGCCGGCATGATGGCGGCCTATTGCTACTATCTGGGGCACCGCCGGCATGTGGAAAATCAGTTGCGCCAGATTGTCCCGCCGTCTCTGTTGCGTTGCCCGTTTGTGATGGGTATTCTGTCGAAACAGCCGGCACTGAGCCAGAACGGACCTCCTCAGGAAGCCCTCTCGGCGATGGCAGCCGGCAAGCAACGATGAGTCACGAGATGTTCAATCGGCTTTGTTCACAACCGACCGCATGGTGCCTGCTGGTGCTCCTGGTGGCGCTGCTCGCCGTTCCGTTCGGCGCACACGTGGTGGCGGCAGGCGATACGGCCGCACCAGCCGAGCCGTCGACGGATATCTATTACAAGACGCCGGGGGTTCCCAACGGGCCGGCGGCGCCGGCGGGCGATGCGTCGACCTATCCACGCTATGGTTCCTTCGATAACCGGACATTTCTGTGGTTCGTGACCCAGCAGCACACCTACTTCGGCGGGTTTGTGCTTTCGCTGCCAATCTTCTGCGTGATCCTGGAATTCATCGGGCTGACGACGCGCAACCGCGCCTCGGCGCTCCGTTACGATCAAACCGCGCGCGATTTTCTCCGCGTGGCCCTGCTGGCCATGTCGCTGACGGCCATCGTGGGCAGTTTCATGCTGGGGCTGTTCATCTGGTTCTATCCGAGCTTCATGAAGTACATGGGCGGGACCTTCAAGACACTGATGCCCGTCTACGCCTTCGTCTTCAACGCGGAAGCCCTGTCCCTGATCGCCTATTACTATCTCTGGAACCGCATGACGACGCCGGCGTTGAAGTGGTGCCATGCGGCGATCGGCGTGGTCTCCAACGTCTGCGGCGCGATGCTGCTCTTTCTGGCCAACAGTTGGATCTCGTTCATGATGTCGCCAGCCGGCGTGGATGCGCAGGGGCGGTTTCTCGGCAATGCCTGGCATCTCATGCACACGGCGCTCTGGAATCCGCTCAACGTGCACCGGTTCCTGGCCGACATCATGTCCGGCGGCGCCGTGGTGCTGGCCTATGCCTCGTACCGGTTCTTGACGAGCAAGTCGGACGAGGAGCGCGCCTACTATGACTGGGTCGGGGCGGTCTTTCTCGTCGTGACGGTGGTGGCATTGCTGCCGATGCCCTTTGCCGGCTATTGGCTGATGCAGACGGTCTATGCTTTTCGCCAGAGCATGGGCGTGACGATGATGGGCGGGCTGCTCACGTGGTTGTTTGTCGTGCAGGCGCTCCTGATCGGCGTGCTGTTTCTCGGCATCAACTATTATCTCTGGCAGAGCATGGGACGGTTGGAGGGCGGCAAACGGTACGACCAGGCCTATAAATATGTGGTGCTGGGGCTGACGGCCTGCCTCTTCGTCTGGCTGACGCCGCACACGGTGCTGATGACCGGCAGCGAGGTCAAGGCGATGGGCGGCGCCCAGCATCCGGTAATCGGCAATTACGGCGTGATGTCGTCCAAGAACGGCGCGATCAATCTGGTGATCTGCCTGACGGCCCTGAGCTATATCTTTTATCGCCGTGCCAACCGCACCATCACGGTGCCCTGGGCGCGGCAGGGCAATATTGCGCTCGCGGTCCTGTTCGGGCTCGGCATGGCGCACATTATCTGGCTGGCGGTGTACGGGTTCTATCTGCCGGCCGGCATCCGCATCAAGCTCTCGACGCCGCAGGCGCTCACGACCTTCACGGTCGTCTGCGCGGGGCTGCTCATCAATCGGGCCATGCTGCGCAACGCCATCGTGCATGGGACGGTGGTGTGGGGGAAAATGTCGGTGCGGGGCATGGTCACGCTCTTCGGCCTGGCGGCGTCCTTCAGTTGGGTAATGGGGTTGATGGGCTACATCCGTTCATCGGGGCGCCTGGCGTGGCATGTGAACGAGTTAATGCCGGACGCGTCGCCCTGGGCCTATACCCCGACGATCGGATTCGCGGCCAAGATGGTCACGGTCAACATGGTCGTGTTCTGGACGCTGGCCCTGTTTCTGTTCTGGCTCAGCAGCCGCGATCAGCGGTCGCTTCCTGAACTGGATGTGGCGCCGGAGAGCCAGCCGCTCTTTCCGCCGTCGCAGGAGGCGCAGCCGTCATGACGCAGGGGATCGTGAGCGTGAAGCGTGTTGCCGGCGTGGCCATGGTGGGCGCGTTCTGCCTCGTCTGTTCGTTCTCCGCGCCGGTCCCGGTTCAATCGGCCGGCCTGCTGGTACTGGATGATTACAGCACGAAGGATGTGGACGGGTTCCCGACGACATGGAAGGCGCAGCGACAGGAAGCCAAGGCCAGAAAACAATATACGGTACAATCGGAGCGAGGCGCGACGTTTTTGACAGCCAGGGATGCTGATCAGCGGGTCTACAAGAAGATCGCCTGGGATCCCAGGGCGATGCCGATCGTGACGTGGCGCTGGCGGGTCAAGAAGGCGCCGGCCGGGGCCGATCCGATTGCGGCGGTGTTTGTCTCGCTGGATACGGACCTGCTGGTCATTCCGGTGGCCACGAAATACGTCTGGAGCCAGACCAGGGACGTCGGCACGAGGACGGAAGGCGGGCTGTTTGATGCGTCAGAAATTGTCCTGCAGAAAGGTCCCAAGGGATTTGGTGAGTGGGTCTGGCAGCGCGTGAACGCGTACGAGGATTTTAAACAAATTCACCGGCACGAGCCGGCAGTCCAGGCCTGGGGAATTTCCCTGCAGGGCGGACCCGGCGTGGAAGTGGATTTTGGCTCGATCATGGTCAGCGCACCGTAGCGTCTCAGCGGCACAGGGATCGATGTCGTTCATTCAGACAGAGTCGGCGCAGATGGCTCCGCGGACGGTCGTGGACATGGCCTTCGGCGCGGTGGTCATGGGAACGGTCGGGACCCTGATCGGCTGGTTTATGGGCGACAGCGCGATTCCGGTGGCCGGCGCGCTGGGCATCGCGCTCGGCCTGGTCGTCGGGTGGCTGGGAGGGAGAAGGTTTCTGATCAGCATTTTGATCGGGACCGTGCTCGGCGGGCTGCTCGCGTGGCTGGTCGCGGGCATCGAGAAGATTTCGTGGGGAGCCGGCGCGGGCGCTGCGATGGGGGGATTCCTGGGCGTGCAGGCCTCCATGCTGCTGGATCTGTGGGCGGAGCGGAAACAGGCGGCTCCGCCCGCCGACTCGCAGCCGTAGGGAAAACGGAGGGGCGTTGGGTGAGCATGGAAAATAAGGGCGTGCTGATCGGGTCGATTATTTTTGTCTTTGCCTCGTTCGCCCTGATGATCGGGCTGCTGGTTCACGAATCCTACAAGGCGAAAAAGCAGCGCGAGCTCCTGGCGTCGGTCAAGACGGAGCACCGGCCTGTCGCCGCGGCCGCCGCGCGCGACTTTTCGATGTATAAGACGGTGCTGGGGGACGAGGGCCGCGAGATGGTCCAGATTCCCGAAGGGCCCTTCACGATGGGCAGCACGGAGGGCGATCCTGACGAAGCGCCCGAGCATCAGGTCTACCTCAAGACCTTTTACATCGATAAGAAGGAAGTGACACAGGCGGAATACGACCGGTTCCTGAAGATGACCAAACGGCAGAAGCCCGGGTTTCCCGTGTTCGAGGACGACCAGTCGAAAATTCTGAAGCCCGAGCTGCCGGTGATCGGTGTGTCGTGGTCGGACGCGGAAGCTTTTTGCCGATGGGCAGGCAAGCGGTTGCCGACCGAAGCGGAATGGGAAAAGGCCGGCCGCGGCGAGGGCAAACGGCGCTATGCCTGGGGCGATGAATTCGTGCCCGGCCACGCCAACGTGGACGGCAGGGAGGACGGATTCCAATATCTTGCGCCACCCGGCGCGCTGGAGGCCGGACGAAGCCCCTATGGCGTCTACGACATGACGGGCAACGTCGGCGAGTGGGTGGCGGACAGCTACGACGAGAATTATTACAAGAAGACGCCTTATCGCGATCCTCAGGGGCCGGAAGAGGCGGACCTGAAGGTCATTCGAGGCGGATCCTGGCGCGAAACATCGCACAATGCCAGACTGTCGAAGCGGTTTGCGGCCAAGCGGTGGCGGACCGACAGCACGATCGGCATCCGGTGCGCGCGCGACGCGGAAGAGCCGAAGCGCACGCCGTCACGGAAAACCTCCTGATAGTCGGCATATCGGTGGCCAGGATTTTCTCACGGCCATGATCGAAACCAGATTCAAAGTCGTGATACTCATCGTGGTGGCAATTTTCGCCAGCTTTCCGATCATGGGGATTCTGCGCGGGACCACGCTCCCGCCGATCGAGCCGGATCTCCCGGAAGCGCCTGCCGCTGATATGTCGTCCGGTGTCAATGAATCTCCAACCGAAGACGCGATGGTCAGCATTCCCGCCGGGCCCTTTATCCGCGGCACGATCGCCGGCGGGTTCGACGAGCAGCCGGTCAAGCAGATCCATCTCGACGCCTACACCATCGATAAATACGAAGTGACGAACCACCACTATGCCACGTTCGTGGCGGCGACCGGTCATCGCAAGGCCGGACCGCCGTCCCGCTATGCGAAGAACATGGCGCGCATGCGCGGGATCAATCAGCCGGTGGTGTATGTCTCGTGGGACGATGCCGATGCCTACTGCCGGTGGAAGGGGAAGCGGTTGCCGACCGAAGCGGAGTGGGAGAAGGCGATGCGGGGAGGCGACAAGCGTCTCTGGCCGTGGGGCAATGACGTGGATCCCTTGGCATCCAATTGGGCGGTGGCAAAAGATGGTCACGAGGTGGCGGCGCCGGTGGGATCGTTCCGGCGCGATGTGAGCCCGTTCGGAGTGGCCGATGGCGCGGGCAACGTCATCGAGTGGGTGGCCGATTGGTACGGAGAAGAGGTCTATCGCGATCCTGCCGACAGCAATCCCCGGGGGTCGGAGTTTGGCACCTACAAAGTGCTGCGCGGAGGCGGGTACACGACGTCAGGAACAGACGTGCGCGTGACCAGTCGAAGCAAGATGGTGCCGGATTTTCGTGACGAAACGATCGGCTTTCGTTGCGCTGTTTCCGGAGGTCAAAACAAGGATTTCACAAGAGCAGAGAAAGGGAAAAAAGTCACAGGAAATCAAAGTAGTAGAGAATAAGAAACACGGCCAAAATTATATTGACAACCATACCAGCCAAAACTATAATGTCGAACGTTTTCGAGTGTTTTTCCATCTCGACCCCCGTGCTGCGCGCAAGCGCCGTGAGCTTTAACACAGGGATGAGAAATCTGTCAACTCACGTGTAAGGAGACATCATGGAATCGGCACAGAACGACAACCAGATCAAGCTCGGCAAGATGATTTTTTATGCTACCTGCGCGGTGAGCCTGTGGTTTTTCTACTGGTTTGCAGGCATTCAATGCCCGTGTTGATCCGCCATACTTTTCAAGGGAGAGTCTAGCAATGGAACTGCTGATTATTAAGGCGATTACCAACCCAATCTTTTGGTTTGCTCTTCTGGCCATCGGGGTCGCCCTCTTGTTCGTCGGGAAAAAGATGGACCTGTTGAATAACACGGCCTACGCCGCGTTGGTGTCCGTCGTGATTGTGGTGGCCTATTTTCACATTGTCGATCACTTTATGATGGACATGCAGGGATTGGATTACTGGTATCTGTTCAGAAAGTAACATCCGGACTTGCACGGACTTATAATTTCGAGACGGTTGTAGGGAGGTACACCATGGGTCGTCAAAACGGAAAGAAGATCTGGTCGATCGTGGCGCTCGGCGCGATGATTGCCATCCTTCTTCTGCCGATCGCCACGTCGCTGAACGCGCTGGCGAGCGGAGGGGGCGAGGCGCCGCCCGCTCCTGCAGTCAAGGCGGACGGGGACAAAAAGGATGAGGCCAAGGTCGAGAAGGGACGCGATGTCTATTACAAGACCGAGGGGATCGTATCCGGTGCCCCGGCCCCGAAGACGACGGACGGTCCGAGGGACTATCCGCGCTATAATTTTGAGAGCCGGGTTCTCTTGTGGTTTGCCAATCAGCAGCACCTTTATTATGGAAGCTTTGTCCTGGCGGTCCCAATCTTCTGCATGATCATCGAGTTCATGGGCGTCGTGACGAAGGACAAGGCGATGGCCAAGAAGTACGATCAGTTGGCCTATGACTTCGTCAAGATCAGCCTGACGGCCTACTCGTTGACGGCCATCCTGGGCGGCATCCTGATCTTCACCTTCCTGACTCTGTATCCCGCATTCTTCGGCTATCTCTCCAGCATCTTCCGCCCGGTCATGCACATCTATGCGCTGATGTTCGTGGCGGAGAGCGGCACCCTCTACATCTATTATTACGGGTGGGACAAGATGAAGGAGGGGTTCCTGAAGTGGATTCACCTGAGCATGTCGGTCATTCTGAACGTCATCGGGACGGTGCTGATGATGCTGGCGAACTCCTGGATCGGGTTCATGATGTCCCCGGCCGGCGTGGACGAGCAGGGCCGTTTCCTGGGGAATATCTGGCACGTGATTCACACGGCGCTGTGGAATCCGCTGAACGTGCATCGTATCCTGGGCAATATGGCCTTCGGCGGCGGTGTGGTGGCGGCCTATGCGGCCTACCGCTTCCTCTCGGCGAAAACCGACGAGGAACGCGCCCATTACGACTGGATGGGGTATATCGCGATGGCCATTGCTGTGGCGTTCCTGATTCCACTGCCGTTTGCCGGCTACTGGCTGATGCGTGAAGTGTATGCGTATCGTCAGCAGATGGGCATCACGCTGATGGGCGGTCTCCTGGCCTGGCTCTTCATCATCCAGGCGACCATGATCGGCATCCTGTTCCTGAGCACCAACTATTACCTCTGGCAGGCGCTCGGGCGTATGCGCGGCGCGGAAAAGTACCAGCGGTACATCAAGTACATGGTATTCGTGCTTGTCGTCGGATTCCTGGTGTTCATTACCCCGCATACGATGGTGATGACGCCCGCGGAGTTGAAGGCGATGGGTGGCCAGCAGCATCCGGTGTTGGGAAACTATGGGGTGATGTCGGCCAAGAACGGCGGCATCAACGTGATCATTACCACCACAGTGTTGAGCTTCGTGTGGTACATGCGTGGGAACAAGGAGCCGATGGTGCCATGGAAGAAGTTTGGGAATATCTTCATGGGGACGTTCTTCGGCTTTGCCTATGTCAACATCATCTGGCTGGCCATCTATGGCTACTACATTCCGGCCAACGTCCGAGTCGGGCTGTCGGTTCCCCAGGTGGCCACGACTCTGTCGTGTCTGTTCTTCATGACGGCCCTGAATGGCGTCATGCTGAAGGGTGCGAAGCAGATGGGGCCGATCGAGTGGGGCAAGATTTCTGCGCGGTCCCAGTACGCGATCATCATGCTGGCGACGGCCTTCACCTGGATGATGGGGCTGATGGGCTACATCCGGTCGTCGGTCCGGTTGTTCTGGCACGTCAATGAAATCATGCGCGACAACTCGCCCTGGGCCTATACGCACACGGTGGGTTTTGCGGCGAACATGATTTCGTTCAACGTGCTGTTCTTCTGGGTCAGCATTTTGTTCGTGTTCTGGTTGGGAACGTTGGGAGCCAAGAAGGCGCCGGTCGAAGCCAAGGCGCATGTGCCCGGACGGGTGCCTGAGCCCGCGCATGGACATTAATCCTCGGTAAATTTGTTGATTCTGTTGGTCTCGCCCCTGCTCGGTGGGGGTGGGACTGAGGGAGGGTTGTGAAGTGAAAGAGTTGCTCGTATCGGCGTTGGGTATGGGGTGGGGGGTGCTGGCGGTCCTGGCTGGATTGCTGGTGTACAACTTCACCAAGGGAAATAAAGACGGGGCATTCAAGGTTTTTATCGGTATGCTCGCCACGCTCATGATCTTCATGGCGATCGCCAATTATAAGAACAATTTCTTCGCGGAGTCCCGCCTGCTGCCGGTGTCGCTGGTGTTGATCACTGCGACAACCTTCATGATGGCGATCTATTTTTCCAATATCAGCGCGCTCCTGAAGATCGGTGGAGTCATGTTCCTTGTTGCTGCCGCGCTGTCCGGATATGGCAACTGGCTGCCGCAGGTCGAGGGCGGGTTTCCCCCGAAGGAAGAGAAGCTTGAGTTCAGCTCGATGACGGCACAGCAACTGGCCGACGAGGGTGAGAAGATCATCTTCGGTGGGATCGGGCAGAGTGCTGTGCAGGGCGCGATCGGCAAGGGGCAGTGTCCCTTGTGTCACGGTTTCCAGAAGGGCTTCCTGAGCGAACGGGCACCGAATCTGTTCGGTGTTCCCGAGCGTGCGGAAAAGGAGCGGCTGACGGATACAAACTACCACAAGGGTGAGCCGCAGAAACGCGCCTACGTTGACAAGGAATCCTGCCCAGGATGTGGGACCGGGACGACGGTGCAAGAATATATTGCTGAGTCGCATGCCTGTCCGAATTGCTATGTAGTGTCCGGGTTTGGGGTGAAGGGCACCAACGACAAGGAAAGCCCCATGCCGAAGATTCACAAGCCACCGATATCTCTGAGCCTGCCGGAGTTGGCGGCAGTGGATACGTGGCTCTACGTTCGCGAGGGCAAGGAGCCGCCATCGTACGAGGACATCATCAAGTCCTACGAAAAGTTCATCCCGGAAGCGGATCGGCCCAAACAGCAGGATGATAAGGCTGCCGGTCCGACGCAACTGCTGGCGGACGGCACGGAGCCGGTCGACCAGATCTTTGCGAAGGCGCAGTGCGTGGTGTGCCATACCATCCCGGGAATTCCCGGCGCGACCGGCACCCAGGGCCCCAAGCTCGAAGAGGGGACGAATGCGCCAAACCGGATCCATGATCCGGCATATAAAGGCTCAGCGAAGAGTACGCCGGAATACATCATGGAGTCGGTTGTGTCGCCAAGCACCTACGTTGTGAAAGGGTTTCCTGATAACTTGATGCCGAAGATATTCGGGCAGAAGCTGAGTGCGGGCGCGCTGAAGAAGATCGTCGATTATCTGTCCCAGGTGAAAGCCGGCGCGCCGCCACCCAAGATTTCTTAATGACCGTTCCTAGCGCACCAAAGGGAGTGACGAGATGAAAGCACTAATGTCAGCGGCAGCAGTGGTGGGGGTGATTGCATCGCTCCTCCTGCTGGGCATGATCTTCGGGGTCGTCAAGGCCGACACCGTGCACCTGGTGGAAGGCTACATGCCCATGCAGATGATCTTCGAGTTGGCCATCTTCGTGGCCGGCTTCACGGGGCTGAGCTACATGCTAAGCGCAATGGGGATGGGGATCCCGCGCTTCTGGCAGGGCATCTCCTTCTGGGCCTTCATTCTCCTCTACCTGAAGTTCCGCGTGTATCCGCCCATCCCGTTCAGCGTCCGCGCCATGTACGGCACGGTGTCGCTCGTGGCGGTCTTCATGTGGATGTCCAGCAACGAGGAGGACTGGAAGAAGTTCCGCCAGCCGATCCTCAACGTGATGGACGGCATCACGCCACTCCACAAGGGCCTGCGGACGTTTTTCCTCATTGCCATTCCGATCGCCTTGTGGGGATTTTCCTATCAGTCGTTCATCCCCCAGGGGGCCGGTTCGGACGTCGATGAGCCGATCGAGCTGCGCACGGTGCATCCGGCGCCGCCGGCCAGCACCAAGGTGCATGGCAAGACCTTCGTCCTGCAAACTTCGCAGAACCCGCACCGGATCAATCCGGAAGGCAAGTACGATCAGGAGTACAGCAACAAGCTGATCGTCGAACAGGCGATGGGCCGCTTGATGCAGCAGAACGCCAATCCGTGGGATCCCAAGGCGGAGGGCTACCTGAAGAACGTCAGGGAAGGCGGCGAGATTTTCTTCCAGAACTGCCACTTCTGCCACGGCGACAACCTGAACGGCAGAGGCTTGCATGCCTTCGCGTTCAACCCGATTCCGGCAAACTTCACCGATCCCGGAACGATCGCCCAGCTGCAGGAGACCTTTATCTTCTGGCGCGTGTCGAAGGGGGGCATCGGCCTTCCCCGCGAAGGGTTCCCCTGGGCCTCGGTCATGCCGCCCTGGGAGCAGCACCTGACGACCGACGAAATCTGGAAAGTCGTGCTCTTCGAATATTGGCACACGGGCTATTATCCTCGGACGTGGGATTAATCCCGCATTCAATTGGTGAAGGGGTATAACACCATGAAGCAAGCTGGGTTGACGAATAAAGCGGTCCTGGTCCTCGCGGCTGCGCTGGCGGTCACGATGGTGTCGGGGAGCGCCGGGGTTTCGATCTTCGCGCAAGAAGGCGGGAGCGGGCTTCCGGCAGGATTCAAAAAGGGTGAGTTGGCGCCGTTGCCTTCGGCCGAGATGATCGAGGCCGGAAAGCGCGTCTACTTCACCAAGTGCGTGTGGTGCCATGGCGTCGATGGGGCGGGCGATGGTCCGGCCGCCGACCGCCTCTGGCCGCGCCCGAGAAACTTCAATCAGGGCACCTTCAAGATCCGTCATACGGCCAGCGGCGAGTTGCCGCTGTTCGACGCGAAGAAGCCGGTCAAGGGACAGAACGACCTGTTCGAAACGGTCACGCACGGCCTGCCCGGCTCGGCGATGCCGTCCTGGGAAGGCATCCTGACGGACGAGCAGCGGTTGCAAGTCCTGTCGTTCGTGACCACCGAGCTGGTCAAGGACCGGAAGTTCGACGACAAGGCGACGGAAACCCAGACCGTGATCAATTGGGACGAGCTCAACAAAGCGCAGATCAAGTACTCCCCCGAGAGCATCGAGAAGGGCAAGCAGCTTGTCGTGGACAAGAAGTGCGTCGAGTGCCACGGGGCCGACGGGCGTGGCGACGGCAACGCCTTCAATCTGAAGGACGACTGGGGTTTCGCGATCCAGCCGGCCGACTGGCACAAGTGCTGGAACTTCAGGGGCAGCCGTCAGGATCCGTACAACGTGAAGAACATCTTCCGGACGTTCTCCACGGGTGTGAACGGCACGCCGATGCCCTCGTTTGCCGACAATACGACGGTCGAAGAGCGGTGGCACATCGCCAACTTCGTCAACTCGCTCTGCGAGCGGGACGCGAAGGGCAATCCGCTGGAAATCGATCCGTTGACGGACAAGCCGAAAATCAAGTTCGTGTTTCTCTCCGGCGCCGTGGATGGCGAAATTCCGGATGATCCTGAACATGAACTCTGGCAGAAGCGTGAACGCCGCATCATTCTCTTCGGCGGGCAGATCACGCACAAGCCCAGGAATTTCGTCAATCGTCTCGACGACGTCTGGGTCAAGTCGCTCTACAGCGAGAAGGAAAAGCGGATTGCGTTCCTGTTCCAGTGGGATGACCGGACCAAGAGCGTGGCCAAGGAAGCGGGAACCAAGATTCCGTGGCAGCCGACCGAGGTGAACGTGGAAACGCACGGCGTGAAGGAACAGGCGCCCAAGACGGGCGAGCCTGAGTCCATCGCGGCCAACCAGAACAAGTTCCCGGTCTATAACGACGCCTTCGCGTTCCAGTTCCCGGTCAAGTGGCAGGAACTGCCACCGCCGGAAAAGCCGCGGTACCTGTGGGGCGACGAGAAGTACCCGGTGGATATCGTGAAGTGGGAGGCGGACGGGTCGCTGCGCGCCTTCGCAGGAACCGGCTGGGACAAGGATTTCGAAGACCGTGACGACTACACGGAGAAGCTGAAGCTGGCGAAAGCCGAGTGGAAGGACGGTCGGTGGAGCGTGCTCATCAAGCGGCCCCTCAAGGCCGACTACGATGAGGATACGAAGTTCGAGGTCGGCAAGTACATCCCGGCCGTGTTCTTCGCCTGGGACGGGCACAACGGCGATGCGGGTCGCAAGATGGCCGTGTCGGCGTTCTACTACCTCGTTCTGCAGCCGTCGATTCCGAAGGAAACCTACATCTATCCGACCTTGATCGCGGTGGGTATCGTGATCCTGGAGGGATGGATTCTGACGAGACGGGCCAATCGTAAGAAGGGCAAGGTCTAATAGTCCTTCTACGGTGGGGAACCACAAAAAGGGGGTGGGTTCAACCCACCCCCTTTTTCTTTTCTTGGCGAGGCCTGTTGTGCCCGAGATGATTCCCAATATGACCGGTGTTCTGATCGCCGGCGGGCAGAGCCGGCGTATGGGTCGGGACAAGCGCTTTCTCGAGCTTGGCGGGCAGACGCTGCTTCAGCGGGCCCTGTCCGTGCTGCAGGGCCTCTTTGCGGAGGTGTTGGTCGCCCTCGCAGAACCGCTGCCCCAACTGGCAGGCCCCGGCTACCGCGTCGTGACAGATCTTATTCCAGACTGTGCGACGCTGGGGGGCCTGTATACGGGCCTGGCGTCTGCCAGCCACGCAAGGATTTTCGCCGTCGGGTGCGACATGCCTTTTTTGAATCCTGAGGCCATCAAACGTCTTGCAGGGATTGGCGCGCAGGCGGATATAGCCATCCCCAAGCTGGCGACGGGACTGCAGCCCATGCATGCCGTCTACTCGAAATCCTGCCTGCTGCATCTGGAGCGGATGGCCAAGTCGAAGGAATTGAAGGTGCAGGCCTTGGCGGATGTTCAGGGCCTGACCGTGAAGCTGGTTTTCGAGAAAGATTTTCTGGATATCGATCCCCAGCTCCTGTCTTTTTTTAACATCAACACGCCGGCCGATCTCGAGTTTGCCAGGAAACTGTTGGCCGGATCAGACCAGGGCCGCGCATAAAACAACGGACAAATCAACTGGTGATGCAGCTGCCTTGTTCTCCCGTGGCCATTATGTTAGATTTCCAAAATCGTTTTTCCTCTGAAAACAAGCGGGGTTAGCCCGCTTGGGCAATGCGGATTGAGGAGAGGAAGTGCCCCAGGACATCGTGCGCAAAAAAGTCACCGACGCGCTTCAGAATGCGCTGCAACAGGCCAAACAAAAAGGGCAGCTCACGGTCGATACGTGGCCGCCTGTTTCGCTGGACCCTCCCAAGCGGCCCGAATGGGGCGATCTGGCGACAGCCATCGCCATGAGCCTCGCTTCGCAGGAACGTCGTTCTCCCAAGGACGTCGCGCAGATCATCCTCGACAATCTCGATCAGCCCAAATCCGTCTTCGATCGCGTTGAGATCGCCGCCCCCGGCTTTCTCAACATGACGGTCAAGCGCGATCTCTGGATGACCGTGCTGCGCCAGATCGAAGAGGAAGGCGCCGCCTATGGCCGAAACGATCTGGGCCAGGGCAGGCGGGTGCTGGTGGAATATGTGAGCGCGAATCCCACCGGCCCGATGCACATCGGTCACGGGCGCGGCGCGGCGGTCGGCGATGCGGTCGCCAACCTGCTGCAGGCGTCTGGTTTCAACGTTTCGCGCGAATATTACATCAACGATGCCGGCCGGCAGATGAAATTGCTGGGGCAGTCGGTCCATGTCCGGTACCAGCAGCGGAACGGACGGGCTGCGACAGTGCCCGAAGACGGCTATCAGGGCGACTATGTCGAACGTTTAGCGGAACGGCTGCAGGAGCGCCTGGGTTCGACGCTGGCCGGTCTTCCGGAGGACCAGGCCGAACAGCAATGCCAGGAGTTCGCCTACCGGGAAATGATGGAGGTGATCAAGCAGGATCTCCAGTCGTTTCGCATCACGTTCGATTCGTGGTTCAGCGAGGCGTCCCTGCTGTCCGCGGGAGCGGTGACGGCGGTGCTGGACGAGTTGCGGCAAAGGGATCTTCTGTTCGATCAGGAGGGGGCCGCGTGGTTCCGCTCTTCCGCCTACGGAGACGAGAAGGACCGGGTCATCCGCAAGCAGGATGGCGAATACACGTACCTGGCGTCCGACATCGCCTATCATCGCGACAAGTTGCAGCGCGGTTACGATCTGCTCATCGACGTATGGGGAGCCGATCACCACGGGTACATCCCGCGCATGCAGGCCGTCGTGCAGGCGCTGGGCTATCCCAAGGACCGGTTGCGGGTGGTGCTGGTCCAGATGGTGAACCTCCTGCGCGGCGGGAAAAAGGTCGAGATGTCGAAGCGGGCAGGTGAGTTCGTCACGCTGCGCGAGGTGATCGACGAAGTCGGCGCCGATGTCGCCAAGTTCTTTTTCCTGATGCGGTCGTCCGACCGGCATCTGGATTTCGATCTCGAGCTGGCCAAGCAGCAGTCGGCCGATAATCCCGTGTACTACGTGCAGTATGCGCATGCCCGCGTGGCCAGCCTCTTCCGGGTGGCGGAAAGCCGTGGGATCGCCGTGCTGAAGCCCAGCGAGGCGGACTTGACCGCGCTCACCGACCCCGACGAATTCACGCTGGTGAGAAAATTATCGGCTTATCCATCTGTGGTGGAAGGCAGCGCCCTGACGCTCGAACCCCACCGGATCGTGTTCTATCTTCAGGAATTGGCGCAGCAGCTGCACACATTCTATTTCAAGCACAGAATTCTCCCTCCGGCAGCTGAAGCAGAGACGCCTGATGCAGGACAGTTCGTAAAAGATGCGACCGTCACATCGGTGAAGCATCGTGAGCAACTGACTCCGCAGCTGACCGGCGCGCGGCTGGCGTTGATGGGACAGGTGGGGCAGGTTATTCGCAATGGATTGGGGCTGCTGGGAATCTCGGCGCCAGAGCGCATGTAGGACGAGCACGTGATGTTTGGATTTTCAATCCAGAAAACGGATCTCGACGGAGCGGCACGGATCGGCAGGCTGGCGACTCCCCACGGAACGATTGCCACGCCCGCATTCATGCCGGTCGGCTCGCTCGGCCCCGTGAAGGGCATCGAGCCGAATGAATTGCAGGCCATGGGCTACGGACTGATGCTGAACAATGCCTACCATCTGTTTCTTCGTCCCGGCCATGAGGTGATTGCTGGTCTTGGCGGGCTGCATGCCTTCAACGCCTGGCCGGGGTCCATCCTGACCGATAGCGGGGGATTTCAGGTCTTCAGCCTGGCCAAGTTGCGCAAGGTGTCCGATGACGGGGTGACGTTTCAATCCCATCTGGATGGCTCTCTCCACCACATCACGCCGGAGCGGGCGATCGAGATTCAGGAGGCGCTGGGGGCCGACATCATCATGGCCTTCGACGAATGCGTGGCCCTGCCGGCAAGCAGGGAACAGGTGAGCGAAGCGGTGCGGCGGACCAGCCAGTGGGCGCGGCGCTGCCTGGACGCCAGGCGTCGGGCAGACCAGGCCCTGTTCGGGATTGTCCAGGGCGGCCTCGACCACGAGTTACGGAAGCAGTCGGCCGATGATCTTGTGGCAATGGGTTTTGACGGCTATGCGGTCGGCGGGCTGTCCGTCGGCGAAGAGCCTGCCGTGAGGAATCGCGCGTTGGAAGCCACGACCGCGCATCTTCCGGTTGAGAAGCCGCGCTATCTGATGGGGGTCGGGTTGCCGGACGATCTGGTGGAAGGGGTGGCGCGCGGGATTGACCTCTTCGATTGCGTCGTGCCCTCCCGGCATGGACGCACGGGGTGGCTGTTCACTTCCTTTGGCCGGGTGCTGATCCGGAACGCGAAATATGCCAAAGACGAACGTCCCATCGACCCCTCCTGCACCTGTCCCGTGTGCAAGAGGTATACAAGGGCCTATCTCCATCACCTGTATCTGGTGAAGGAAATGCTGGGGGTCCGCTTGAACACGATCCACAACCTGTATTTCTATGCCGGTTTCATGGAGCAGATCAGGCAGGCGATCGCATCCGGGACCTTTGCCGACTTTCGGACAGGCTATTACGAACGACGGGAGCACATGCGCATGCAAACGGACAACATGGACGAGCAGGAAAGCCGGGCGTTGGCGGCCAGCGCCGCGGAGGAGGGACGGCCATGAGAGTGCTGGAGTCGGTGGCCTGGGCCCAGGGGACCGGCGGCGGCGGCGGGATGCCTGGCACGCTGGTCTCGCTCGTGCCGTTCGTCCTGATTTTCGCGTTGTTTTACTTCCTGCTGATCCTGCCTCAGCAGAAGAAGCAGCAACAGCAGAAGGCCATGCTGGAGGCCTTGAAAAAAGGGGACAAGGTCGTCACGTCGTCCGGCATCTGGGGAACCGTGACCAATCTGGGCAAGGACACGGTAACGCTGCAGATCGCCGACACGGCGAAGATCAAGATCCAGCGGGAATACATTGCACGCATCAGAAGCGAGGAGGAGGAACAGCAAGGAGCATGAGACATTCATGAAAAAAGTTGGCGGGCGGTTCACGTTGCTGACGTTGGTCGTGGTGTTTTCCGCGGTGTCGTTTCTTCCCTCGTATCCCGCGGTGTTCCAGGCGCTGCCTCCCTGGCTGAAGCGGGTCTTCCCGAACAAGGGGATCGCGCTGGGGCTGGACCTGCAGGGCGGCATCCATCTGGTGCTGGAGGTCGAGGAGGACCGCGCGGTCGAGATCGCCGTGGATCGGTCCGTGAACGCATTCCAGGATCTCCTGGTCGACAAGAAGATTCCCGTCGAATCCGTCAAGCGCACCGGGTTTTCCCAGGTGACGCTGGCCTTTCAGAAGGAGGACCTCAAGCCGCAGATCCAGAAGGTTCTCGAGGAATTTTCCGTGTTCGTGGACAAAACGGCTGCCGGTTCAGCCGGGACGCTGGTCTATGAGCTGACGGACGCCGAGATCAAACGGATCAAGGACTCCGCGATCAACCAGGCGCTCGAAACGATCCGGAACCGTATCGACCAGTTCGGGGTCGCGGAACCGCTGATCCAGCGCCAGGGCCTCAAGCAGATCGTCGTCCAGCTGCCGGGCATCAAGGAGCCGAAGCGGGCCAAGGACCTGATCAAGGAAACGGCCCTGCTGGAGTTCAAGATGCTGGACGAGGGCAACAAGCTGATGGCCGAACTGCCGCAGCGGGTGCTCAAGGGGCAGGAGGACAGCATCCTCAAGCAGCACCAGGACAAGATTCCGGAAGGCGACCAGATCCTGTTCGAAAAGGTTGTGGAGAGAGACACCGGTCGCGAATACCGGATTCCCTATCTGGTCAAGAAACGCGTCATGCTGGCCGGCGACGTGCTCAGCGACGCACGCGTCTCCATCGGGCAATTCAACGAGCCCTATGTCGCGATCACGTTCGACGCCAAGGGAGGGCGGGAGTTCGAGCGGATCACGGAGGAGCACGTCAAAAAACGCATGGCGATCGTGCTCGATAACACGATTTACTCGGCGCCGGTGATCCAGGAGCGCATCGGCGGGGGAAGGGCGCAGATCACAGGGACCTTCACCACGCAGGAGGCCAATGACCTGGCCATCGTGTTGCGGGCCGGCGCGCTGCCGGCGCCGTTGAAGGTGATCCAGGACCTGACCGTGGGACCCTCGCTGGGACGGGACTCCATCGAGAAGGGCATCCAGTCCACGCTGTTTGCCGGCGTGCTGGTCGTGCTGTTCATGGCCGTGTATTACCGCCTGTCGGGCGTCATTGCCGACTTCGCGCTGACGATCAATCTGATCTGCCTGATGGGCGCCCTCGCCGCGCTGAATGCGACGCTGACGCTGCCTGGTATCGCGGGGATCATCCTGACCATCGGCATGGGGGTGGACTCCAACGTCCTGATTTTCGAGCGCATCCGCGAGGAACTGCGGGCGGGCAAGCCGGTCCGCCTGGCGGTGGACGGGGGCTATGACAAGGCGCTCCTGACGATCATCGACTCGCACGTCACGACGCTGATCACCGGCATGGCGCTGTTTCTTTTTGGCACCGGTCCGATCAAGGGGTTCGCCGTGACCCTCTGCCTGGGGATCGCCATCAACCTGTTCACCGCACTGGTGGGCACCAAGGTGATCTTCGACGTCATGAACCGCCGCCGGCAATCCGAACACCTGAGCATTTAATATCCGGAAGAGTGATGCAGAAGCAGGAGCACGCATGATCGAAATTCTCGGAAAAACGAACATTGATTTCATGGGCAGGCGCAACATCGCGTTTGTCTTCTCGGGCATCATGGTCGCGCTGGGGATCCTGGCCATGGTGCAAATCGGGAGAGGGGCCGCCAATCTGGGGATCGACTTTGCCGGCGGGACGGCCGTCCAGCTCAAGTTCGACCGGCCGGTCCGGACCGACGAGGCGCGGGCGGCGCTCGATCGGAACCATCTCGCCGGGGCGGAAATTCAGGAATTTACGTCGGAGAACAAGCTGCTGATCCGGATCAAGACCACCACGACGATCGAAGAAAAGGTGGCGGATCGGGTCGTGGCCGCCTTCGGCAAGGAGTTCCAGGACCGGAAGCTCGAAGTCGAGGCCTCAACGGAAATCGGCCCGACGATCGGGCACAAGTTGCAGGAGGATGCCCTGATCGCCATCCTGATCTCCTTCGTGGGGATCATCCTCTACATCGCCGCCCGGTTCGAATTCCGCTTCGGCGTCGCGGCGGCGGTCTCGACCTTCCATGACGTGCTGGCGGTGCTCGGTGTGTTCTACGTGCTGGACAAGGAGGTCACGCTGCTGGTCGTGACGGCCCTGCTGACCCTCGCGGGCTATTCGTTGACGGACACGGTGGTCGTGTTCGACCGTATCCGGGAAAACCTGCGTGTGCGACGACGGGATGGGCTGGAAACGATCATCAACAACGGTATTAATCAGGTGCTGAGCCGGACGATCGTCACCAGCCTGACCGTGGTGCTGGTGCTGATTCCTCTGACGCTGGCCGGTGGAGAAGTCCTGCACGATTTCTCGTTGGCGCTGCTCCTGGGAGTCATCGTGGGCACCTATTCCTCGATTTTCGTAGCCAGTCCTCTGCTGGTCATCTGGCCAGGCGGGGCCGGAAAGCTGCTCAAGCGCGGATAAAATAAGGCCTTTTTAAGCATCCTGAAAAACGTTACCCTTGCTTGACATTGTATGAAAGGTAAATGAAAATGAGCACTTAGAAGGGTTGCCTCGCGTTACCTAAATGAAACTCTGGGGTCAGTCTCATAGCCTCCAGCGGAAAATCATCACAGCCATTGTGATGGTGGGTCTGCTTCCTCTCACGCTCTCGATCATTTTCACCTATTACACCGAACGCCGGGCGCTTCACGAAACGATCGGCGTCAGTTTCCGCGAGAAGGCGGTCGAGGCGTCCAGACGTATCGAAATGCACGTGACCCGCGGCATCAACGAAGCACAGCAGCTGGCCACCACGCCGTTTCTCCGCACCGCCGTCACAGAAGCCAACCGCAGCTACGCGGGCAAGGATCCGCGCCGCATCGAATCCATTATCCAGGACTGGCAGAAGCAGTGGCGGCGGCGCGGAAAGAGCAACGAATTTCCGGTCTTCATCAATCGCATCGTCACCAACTACCTCATCCGGTGGCATGACATCCGGCGGGCCGACTATCTGGGCATTCTCGTGACGGACAGCCAGGGGGCGCTCGTCGTCAGTTCCATCCCCCAGGCGGAGTATTTCCACGGCAAGAGCACCTGGTGGCGGGCAGCGTTCAGCGAGGGGCGCGGCGCGGAATACGTCAGCGAGTTTTATTTCGATCCCTCTTACGGCACCCACGTGCTCAACGTCGCCGTCCCTATTCTGGACGACGATCAGCGGGCGGTGGTCGGAGTCGTCAGCGTGCTGCTCAAGCGGGATTCGCTGTTCCGGGCCATTTCGGAGGTCATCGTCGGGGCCACCGGCCATGCCATGCTGATGAGTTCGGACGGGGTTCCCCTGCTCTGTCCCGTTCTGGCGCCGGAGGAGCATGCGGTCACGCCGGCGCTGGTCGCGCAGCTTGCGCCGATGCAGGCCGGATGGTCCATGGCCGACGACGATGCCCACGGCGGGCGCCATTCCCTGGTCGGATTTGCCCCCGTGCGGCTGAGCGACCGGCTGGCGCCCGGCAGCCTGGGCGGGAAGCGCTGGATGACCTTCGTGCGCCAGAATCCGGCGGAAACCTACACGACACTCGATCAGTTGTTCATCAAGGTGCTGGCCTATGGCCTGGTCGTCTTTACGGTGCTCGTGGCGACCGGCGCATGGGTGGCGCGCCGGATCGCTAGGCCGATCGCCGTATTACAAGAAGGCGCGCGCCGCATTGGATCGGGCAGCCTCGACCATCAACTGACTCTCAAGACCGGCGACGAACTGGAACAGCTGGCCGAGACGTTCAACGGCATGGCGGTGAATTTGAAGCAGTCGTTCACCCAGATCGAGCAGCGGTCCAAGGAAATCGAAGCGACCAAGCGCTACCTGGAGAACCTCCTCGAAAATGCCAACGACGTGATCTACACCCTGGACACCGAACAGCGCTTCACCTACGTGAACAACAAGGTGTCGGGCTGGGGCTATCAGAAGGAGGACCTGATCGGCCGGCCGTATCTTTCCCTCCTGTCGAAGCGCCATCGCGGCCGCCGCCTGAAGAGCACGCTGGATATCGGCGCCAAGCAGGTTTACGAGGTGGAAGTACTCTGCAAGACCGGCGAGACCAGGACGGTAACCGTCAGCGTGTCGCCGCTCTGCGACGCGCAGGGACGCATCCACGGCGTGCTGGGCATCGCCCGCGACATCACCGAGACCAAGAAACTAGAGCAGCAGATCCGCAATTCCGAGAAGCTGGCCTCGGTTGGGAAGCTGGCGGCCGGCGTGGCGCACGAGATTAATAACCCGCTGGGGGGCATTCTGAACTGCCTCTACAATTTCAGGAAAGGCGCGCTGTCGCCGGCGAGGCAGGAAGAGTATGTGGTCTCCATCGAGGACGGGCTGCGCCGGGTGCAGAAGATCGTCCGCCAGTTGCTCGATTTCTCGCAGCAACACGAGCCCGAGTTTTCCCCCGCCAACATCAACGACGTCGTCGAGCGGGTGCTGGTCCTGACGGAGCACGCGCTGGCCGCCAAAAAGATCCGCCTGGACAAACGGCTCCAGCGGAACCTGCCGGCCCTGATGGTGGACCGCCACATGATGGAGCAGGTGCTGATGAATCTGGTCCTCAACGCCGTGCAGGCGATTAAGGATGGTGGCGCGATCACCATCGGCACGCGGGTCCACGACGGAAGTTGCGAGGTGGCCGTCGAAGACACGGGATGCGGCATCCCGGCGCACGTTCTGCCGCACATCTTCGATCCCTTCTTTACCACCAAGGGCACGGGGGAGGGGACGGGGCTGGGACTCTCGGTGAGTCTGGGCATCGTCGAACGGCATGGCGGGCAGATTCTGGTCGATAGCGAGGTCGGCAAGGGATCCGTGTTCACGGTCCGTCTGCCGCTCTCGAATGAGCGGGTCACGGAACGCTCGATGGCGGAGAGAATGTCATGAAGCCGACGGCCGTCCTGATCATCGACGACGAGCCCTTGATGCGCCTGTCCATGGAGGACGCGCTGCGCGCCGTGGGCTGCGAAGTGCGCGCCGCGGCCACGGGGCCTGAGGGACTGGCCATGCTGGAGAAGGCGATGTCCGACATCGTTGTCACCGACCTGCGCCTGCCGGGGATGGACGGCCTGGCGCTCCTGCAGGCCGCGAAGCAGCGGTCGCCGAAAACAGAGGTCGTCGTGATTACCGCGCACGGCTCGGTGGACACGGCCGTGGGCGCCATGAAGGCCGGCGCCTACGACTACATCACGAAGCCCTTTTCGATGGACGAGCTGCTGCTCATCGTCGAGCGGATCGGTAAGATGCAGGCCCTCCGCGAGGAAAACGTGTTGTTGCGGGATGAATTGGAAAGCAAGTTCACCTTCGAAGGGATTCTGGGAAAAAACGAGCGCATGCGGGAGGTGCTGGAGAAGGTCAAGCTGGTGGCCGCCACGGATTCCACGGTGCTGATCTCGGGCGAGAGCGGGACCGGCAAGGAACTGGTCGCGAACGCCATCCATCGCAGCAGCCCGCGGCGAGACCACGCGCTCATCAAGGTCAGTTGCGCGGCGTTGCCGGAAACCCTGCTGGAAGCCGAGCTGTTCGGGCACGAAAAGGGCGCCTTCACCGGCGCGATGAAACAGCGGCGCGGGCGGTTCGAGCTGGCGCACAAGGGGACGCTGTTCCTGGACGAGATCGGCGAAATTTCCCCGGTCGTGCAGGTCAAGCTGCTCCGCGTGCTCCAGGAGCGGCAGTTCGAGCGTGTCGGCGGCAATGAAACGATCGATTCGGACGTTCGTCTCGTCTGCGCCACCCAGAAGGATCTGAAGAAGGAAGTCCAGCAGGGGCGGTTCCGCGAAGACCTCTTCTATCGTCTCAACGTGGTGCCCATTCAATTGCCGCCGCTGCGGGCGCGTCGCGAGGATGTACTGATGATTGCCGAGCATGTCCTGGAATCGCGGGCGGCGCGGATGGGCAAGGAAGTGAAGGGGCTTTCGCAGGGCAGCAGGGAAGTCCTGCTGCGCTATTCGTTCCCCGGCAACGTGCGCGAACTGGAGAACATGGTCGAGCGGGCCGTGGCCCTGTGCAAGCCCAATGAGGGCGTGCAGGCCTGGGACCTCTGCGGATTTCCCTCCTGCCCCTATCTCGATGGTCCGCCGCAGGAAGGCTGCGGGTTCTGCAGCGAGGGATTGACGGGGAAGCGGGCAATCCCGGCCAGCCGGAGCGATGTCGTGGATTCGCTGGCGGCGGCGCGGGAGCAGTTCGAGAAGCAGTACATCCTGTCGATCCTGGAACGGACGGAAGGCAGCCGGACCATGGCGGCCAAGATCCTCGACCTGTCCAGGAAGGCACTCTGGGAAAAGTGCAAGCGTTACGGCATTCCGTCGAATCGAAGCAGTCATGATGACGAGGACGAAGGTGAATAAGCCACGCCCATGACGACGGATGTGGAGTCGGCGGTTCGACGGGCTCATCGTCTGGACCAAATGGCCAAGCTGGCGCTGTTGGCAGGGATTGTCCTACCGATTGCCGTGACGATCCTGCTCATGCAACAGGGATTCGGCGCCAGGGGAGAACTGCTCCTCTTCGGTCTCTGGTGTTGTCTCGGGTTGTTTCTCCTGCTCAAGACCGCCAGCCTCTGGGTGCTCGCGCGATCCGGTCCTGGCGAAGACTCGGCGCGACGCGGCATGCGCGTGAGAGCCTGGGTCTACAGCCTGCTCTCCGCGGTTCTCGTCGGCGGACCACTGGGTTTTATTCTGATTGTTCTTGTCGGTGAGAATCTGAAGTGAATGCAAGCGCTACGGCATTCCGTCGAATCGAAGCAGTCAGGAAGACGAAGAGGAATAGGAAGGGAACGAGCTGCCGGCCCGGTTTCCCTTCGTGCTCGCGCAACGCGCACGCTCGGAAGGTGCTCGTTGGACGCGCGCAGTTGAAGGGAGACCGGGCTGCCAAAGCTCGCTTTTTTGTTTGCGGTTCGGGAGGCACGGACGCGAGGGCCTTGCCGGCCTGCTTTAGTTGATTTTTTGTTGAGGGTATGGGCGGTGAATGGGAGTAGGGCTACTCTTGGGGCGGCGATCCGCCTTCCCAGAGCTTGACGGTCCGGTCCCACGACGCGCTGGCCAGTCGCCGTCCATCCGGCGAAAACACCAGGCCACGCACGCTATCCGTGTGCCCCTTCAGCGTGCGGAAATTCCGTCC
>Ga0187893_10002917_pt1 | contig 36152 bp, 34 predicted proteins | sample MA1701074metaG_FD_139574 | JGI IMG/M metagenome (GOLD analysis project Ga0187893, IMG submission 139574) | White microbial mat communities from a basaltic lava cave in the Kipuka Kanohina Cave System on the Island of Hawaii, USA - MA170107-4 metaG ... | reverse complement strand
GGCTTCTTCCAGTTCGAAAGCACTCGGCGGAACTCCGACGTTCACGTCGTCGATGAGACTCCAGTCCTTGCGGTACAGGAGGGTCACGGAGGCCGACAGGCCCGACCCGAATTCTCGATCGAGGCCAAGAGAGATCTCGTCGGTCCTGGGCTGAGCAATCTCGGGGTCGATCTCGTTTCTCGTCGGAAGGCTCACCGCGAGGGGAGCTTCGAAATCGATCTCACCCGGGTCCAGCACTCGATTGCCGTTCCCGTCTTCGAACCGGAAGAGGGCCGCCGCGCGTCCGTTCGGGTTCTGGGAGGAGGCGAGATCCGTCCCGATCTGGTGAAAGAAGCGGCCGTAGCTTCCGCGGAGGAGAGTCTTCCCGTCCGAGGTCAAGCGATAGGTGAATCCCAGCCGTGGGGCGAAGGAAGAGAATGCCAAGAGGCCACCCTTGCCTGACGTCGACGTCGAGAGTCCCAGAGCCCGGAAAAAGTCCTCCCACGGGCCCGCCGTGCGCGACTGATCGGGATAGCCCGCGCGGAAGAGATCCAGGCGTGCGCCGACGTTCAAGACCAGCCTCCCGCGAACGAAGCTGTCCTTGACGAAGAACCCCTGGTTCGAGGTCTCGTTCACGATCGTCAGGGGCTCGCTGTACAACTCAGCTTGAATCGGTGCTCCGAAGAAATCGCGGTAGAGAATCGCGCCCGTGAGGTCGTACCCGGTGCCCGCCCGGTTCCATCCTCCTTCCCACCCGAGCTTCACGTCGTGGGAGCCCGAGAGAAAGTCGTCCGCGTATAGAAAGAGAGCGGCGTTCGCCTGGACCCGGTTGCGCGCGTACAGCAGATCGGAGCCCGGGCCGATGCTGCGGACTCCGGTCGCAAGCTCGATCCTCGAGTACGCGTCGTCCGGACTCTCGGGATCTTCTCCGAGAGGGAAATCGAGATCCACCACGCTGAAACGGCCGTCGAAGAGGGCGCGCTCGCGGAGGAGCTTCGAATAGAGCGCCTGGAAGACCCGGGTCGTGGAGTCCTGGTGGAGCGCGGTCGAAGGTGTCGGACGGAACCGGGAGGCGTCGCGGTGGGGACGGAGCTTCCGGTTCTGAAAGAAGAGGAAACCGAGACTCCCGTGGGAATCGAGAGAGACGGTGGGACGAGCGACGAGCGTCGACAGATCCGTGCTGTCGACTCCGGGCTCTCCGTCGGGGAGGAAGAAGCCGATGGCGAACGGCGCGATCCTCTGCCGGTCATAGCTCGCGTACAGGAAAGCGCGGTCGCGCGAGAGGGGTCCTCCGAGCTCGGCGCTCCAGTCGGAATAGGAGTCGAGCGGGTTCGACTCCGGGACGCCTTTCGCGCGCAGCCGATCGTCGAGGTTATCGCTCTGAAGGGTTTCGTTCTCGAAGTAATACGCGGCGCTGCCCCGCAGATCGTTTCCTCCGCTCTCGAGAACGATGTTGAGGACGACGCCCGGAGGCTGGACCTCGGCGTCGTGGCCTGACGTCGCGATTTGGACTTCCTCGAACGCGTCGTACGAGTAGTAGCTCGCCGAAGCCCCGAGGGCGGCGGGGTCGGTGACATTGACCCCGTTCAAGACGTACTGGTTCTGGGTGGAGGACGTCCCGGCTGCCGAGAAGATCGACTGCTGTCCACTCTCCGAGCCGCCCACGTCGATGCGATCGGTGACGAGACCAGGGGAGAGCTCGAGGACGGACCAGAGGTTGCGGCCCGTCGGGACGCCTTGAAGGAACGACGCGTCAACGATCTCGTCCTGCCCCGAACGCCTTCGATCCGCCGGGCCCGCTTCGCTTACGACGGCGAGGCCGCGGAGCTGCAGCGTGACGCGGAGCTCGACGTGGGAACCGGCTTCGACGCTCACTCCCTCCGCCCTCCCCGGGTCGAAACCGGCGAGCTCGTAGGTCAGGCGGTACGTTCCGACGGGAAGGCCGGCGAATGCGTATCCGCCGCCCGCGCCGGTCCGCTGTTTCCGGGAGAGAACTCCGCTCTCGTGATGGATCTCGACGCTGCAATTGGGAAGAACGGCGCCGGTGGCATCGGTGACGACACCGCCGACGCTCCCCATCTCCTGCGCGAGAGTTCCGAGAAGAGCGAAGCCGAGGATCCACACCTCGCGCGCCCGAGGCTATTTCTTCAGCATCGACAAGTTCGCCTGCGCCTGCTGTGCCTGCGGGCTGTCGGGGGCCACCTCGACGACCTTCTGGAAGCTTGCGATCGCGGCGTCCATGTTCCCGGCGTTCAAGTGGGCGTATCCCATCTTGAGGTAAGGCTCCGGCCAGTCGGGCCTGCGCGTCGCCGCGGTCTGGTAGTACTCGAGGGCCTTCGCCGTGTTCCCCTGGTCGAAGTAGATCTCCGCCACGTTGAAGGGGATGACTTCGTCCGTCGTCTGTCCGATCGCCTGCTCGAAGTACGTCACCGCCTCGTCGAGCTTTCCCTGGGCCACCAGCACGTCGCCGATTCCAACGAGCGCCCCGGTGTTGTTCGACTCCTGGTCGAGGACTTTCTGGAACGAGGCCCGGGCCTGGTCGAGATCTCCGTTCCCCTGCTGCGCGACTCCGATATTGAAGTAAATCTGGTAGAGCGTGGGCTCGGCCGCGATGATCTCCTCGTACTTCGCGATCGCCTCCGCGTACTGCTTCTGTTCCAGGAGCTGGTTCGCCTCGGTGAGCTTGCCGCCGGCGCCCCCTGCGCTCTGTCCGGCTTGCAAGGGCTCGAGGACCACGTCCATCGCGGGATTGCGCGCCATCTGCTTGATGCTGTTCGTATATGACTGCGGCTTGTACCCGTTCGCCGTGAACGTGAACTCGTAGGTCCCGGAGCGGAACCCGAGGAGGGCCCACTTCCCGTCTTTGCCCGCCGTCGCCTCGAGCGCCTTCTCGTTCTCCGGGTTCGTCGCCGTGATCGTCGCTCCCGCGATCGGCTTTCCCTGGGGGTCCTTGACCGTGCCGGTGACGCGCCCAGTCCCCATCTGCGCCATCATCGTCGAGGCGGCGAGCAGGAACGCGATTCCGAAAACTGTGCACCTCTTGACCATTCGAATTCTCCTCGAGTCCGGATTATAGACCACGTCCCGCGGGAGCGCTCGCCTGCCCTTTTGGCGCGGGGAATTTGGTGTGATAGTTTGCCTTCGATGACTTCGGGTGGCGGCCACGTCGAGCTTCAGGGGTCGATCCGGGAGTTTTCCGTGCCCGACGTCGTCCAGTTCCTCTGCGGGCACGGGAAAACCGGCAAGCTCGCGCTCTCGTTCGCGGGCGCCGGGGGCGCTATCTTCTTCGACGGAGGCGCCGTGGTTCACGCCGAGGTCGGTCGGCGCGAAGGGGAGGACGCGTTCTTCGAGCTGATGGGACGTGTCGAGGGAAACTTCGAGTTCGTTCCTGGAGAGACGAGCGGAAAGAAAACCGTCCGGCAACATACCCAGATCCTGCTTCTGGAGGGCGCCCGCCGCAGCGACGAGCGGGAGATGCTGGAAGAGCTGATTCCCGATACCAGTCTCGTTCCGGAGTTCATTCCACCCGAGGTCGGCCAGACCGGAAAGCAGATCACGCTCAACACCAGCGAGTGGATGGTGCTCGCGAAGATCGACGGACAGCGCAGCGTGAAGCAGATCGCATCCGACTCCGCCCTCTCCGAGTACCAGACCGTGCGGCTCCTCTATCCGCTCGTCAAGAACCGGCTCCTCCGGCTTCGCGAGCCCTCCCCTTGAGCCGGGATCGGTTCCTCAGGGCTTGCCGCCGCGAGCCCGTGGATCGCACGCCCGTCTGGCTCATGCGCCAGGCCGGCCGCTATCTCGAGGAGTATCGGAAGATTCGGGCGAAGCACAGTCTCCTCGAGATCTGCCGCACGCCCGAGATCGCGGTCGAGGTCACGCTCCAGCCCGTTCGCAGGTTCGGGTTCGATGCCGCGATTCTCTTCTCCGATCTCCTCGTTCCGCTCGAGCCCCTCGGGATTCCCTTCTCGTTCGCTCCCGGGGAGGGTCCTTCGATCGAGGCGCCCATTCGCAGCCGGAGGGACGTCGAGGGGCTGAGGAAGGTCGTGCCCGAGGAATCTCTCGCCTTCACCCTCGAGGCCATCCGGCTTCTGAGGCGCGAGCTCGCGGTACCCCTCATCGGCTTCGCGGGAGCTCCTTTCACGCTCGCCTCGTACGCCATCGAGGGTGGACCCTCGAAGAGCTTCGAGAAGACCAAAGCGCTGATGTACGAGGACCCCGAGACCTGGCATCTCCTGCTTTCGAAGCTCGCGTCGACGGTCCGCGACTATCTGACGGCGCAGATCGAGGCCGGCGTCGCGGCGGTGCAGCTCTTCGACTCCTGGGTCGGCGCCCTCGCGCCCGAGGACTATCGAAACATGGTGCTCCCTCACAGCCGGGCGATCCTCGAGCCGCTTTCGAAGCTCGGCGTTCCCCGCATCCACTTCGGAACCGGCACGGCCGGAATCCTCCGGGAGATGCGCGAAGCGGGGGGCGACGTCATCGGCCTCGACTGGAGAATCGATCTCGATCGAGGCTGGGAGGAGCTCGGAGAGGGAGTCGCCGTGCAGGGTAACCTCGACCCTCATCTCCTCTTCGCGCCCCGGGACGTCCTCTGCGAACGTGTCGACTCGATCCTCCGCCAGGCGGCGGGCCGCCCGGGCCACGTCTTCAACCTGGGCCACGGCATTCTCCCGGGAACACCGGTCGAGAGCGTTCAGATTCTCGTCGACCGGGTCCATCGGCACCGTCCCCCCTCTCGATAGTCGTTCAACCGAACGGTTGACTTTAGCCGGTGCTTCCTATATCCTCAACCACGTGGTTGAGAAATCGACCGACGCCTTGAGCGCGGTGTTCCGCGCCCTCGGTGACCCCACCCGCCGCCGGATGCTCCGGCGCCTCGCGAAAGGGGAGCGGAGCGTCACCGAGCTCGCGCGGCCATTTCGCATGTCTCTCGCTGCGGCATCGAAGCACGTCAAGGTGCTAGAGCGCGCCGGCCTCGTTCGTCGAAGGGTCCGGGGCCGCGTTCACCACTGCCGGCTCGATGCCGGGAGGCTCGCCGCCGCGCAGAAATGGATCGCTTACTATCAACGTTTCTGGAGCGGGCGTCTCGACGCCCTCGCGTCGCTCCTCAGGAGGCCGTGATGAAGATAACGCTCACGAGCGTGTGCGTCGATGATCAGGCGAAAGCGCTGGACTTCTACGTGGGGATTCTGGGCTTCATCAAGAAAGTCGATATGGAGCTTCCGGGCGGCGCGGGCCGGTGGCTGACGGTGGTCTCACCCGAGGCTCCGGAGGGCGTCCAGCTCCTCCTCGAGCCGGAAGGACACCCCGCCGTCAAAACCTACAAGAGTGCCCTGGTCAAGGACGGCATCCCGATCACGTCCTTCGAGGTCGACGACGTCCAGAAAGAGTACGAGAGATTGATCGGACGGGGAGTGTCGTTCACGACGAAGCCCGTGAGCGCAGGCCCGACGACGATCGCGGTCTTCGACGACACCTGCGGAAACCTCATCCAGATCCATCAAGTTCCGGGGGCGTGAGTGACCGCCCCCAACTCGATCACGATCGTGCGGCGCGTCGCGGCACCCGCTGCAGAGGTATTCGCGGCCTGGACGGATCCGTTGCTCCTGCGCCGCTGGCTCGCCCCCTCCCCCTGCGAAGTTCTCGAGGCGACGGCGGACGCACGGCCAGGAGGCCGCTATCGAATCGTGGTGATCGACTCGGAATGCGATCGGCACATCACGAGCGGCGAGTACCGCGAGGTCGTACCTGGAAAGCGGCTGGTGAAGACCTGGGTGTATGAAGGGAAGTATTCCGCCGCGGGGCCCTACCCGACGCTTCTGACGGTGGACTTCCGCGAGATGGGTCCCAACTCAACCGAGATCACCCTGCGCCAGGACCAGCTCTTGACCCCCGAGGATCGGGCGGGCAATACCGAGGGCTGGCGCCTCTGCTTCGACAACCTGGAGGCTTTGTTCACGCCTCGACCGCGATCTTGAACCCGCCGTACGTCATTCGCTTCACGTCGAAGGGCATCCCTTCGGCGGCCATCTTCTGAAGGCGCGGGTCCTTCATCACTTTGGCGTTCACGCGATCGCGGTGGGCGCGCGATTTGTACACGATCCAGGCGAAGACCACGGTCTCGCCTCGCTTCAGCTTCATCCGGCGGGCGAACGGCACGACGCCCTTCACGTTCAAGTCGTCGCCGAGCGCCTCCCGGTACTCGAGAGCACCGTGATCGCGCCAGACCTTCCCGGCTTTGCGCGCAAGGCGGAGATATCCGGCGACTTTCTTCGTGGAGACCGGCAAAAGGAAACCATCCACGTAACGGAGCATGGGGCGCCTCCTCGGCCGCGATCATACTCCTTGGTTGGGTTCGGTGCGTCCGGCGGGTGAGTTGGCTGGGAAGCAGGGATTCGAACCCCGATACCGCGGTCCAGAGCCGCGTGTCCTACCGTTGGACGACTTCCCAGCGTCCGACTAGAGCCTAGCCGTGCGGCAAAGGCTTTGTCAAACTGGCGGAGAGGGAGGGATTCGAACCCTCGACACGGGCTCAACACCCGTGTAACTGCTTAGCAGGCAGCCCTGTTCAGCCACTCCAGCACCTCTCCGGAATTTTCGGGCGGGCGGCCGCGACGCTCGTTCATACTACAATGACGGCGGCGTCAAGGAAAGCCGCGAAATGCTTCCCAGGCTGCGCACCGACATCGACGTGATGCCGTCTCCGATCCGGGAACGACCTGGGCTCCTGCTCCGCGACCCGTTCGGCTACACCGACACCGTCCTCGTTCTGCCCCATCCCTGGCTCGCTCTCCTTTCCTGCCTCGATGGGGCGCACACCGCGATCGACGCCCAGGCGCTTCTCACCCGTCTCTCGGGAGGGGTCCTGGTCGGAAGCGACAAGGTCCGCGAGCTCCTCGCTCTCCTCGCGGAAGAGGGCTTTCTCGAGACCGACGAGCTCCGCGTGCGGAAGGAGCGGAAACACGAAGATTTTCGGCGCGCGTCCGTCCGCGAGGCGTCCCACGTGGGCACGGCTTATCCGGAGACCCCCGACGGGATCCACGAGCGTTTTGCGACGGAAATGGCGGCCTCGCGTGAGAGGCCCCTGCCCAGGGCTCTCGCCGCGCCCCACGTTTCTCCCGAAGGAGGGTTCGGCACCTACCGCGCGGCCTATGCCTTCGATTCCGACGGAACGGAGACCACGTTCGTCATTCTCGGCACATCGCACTACGGACGGCCGGAGCAGTTCGGGCTGACGCGAAAGCCGTTCCGCACTCCGCTCGGAACCGCCGAGGTCGACGTGGAACTGCACGATCGGCTGGTGGCTCAGGCGGGAGAGGCCGTGGTCGAGGAGGACTACTGCCACGCCCGCGAGCACGCGGTGGAGTTCCAGGTGCTGTTCCTCCAGTACGTGATGAAGCGTCCGATTCGCATCCTTCCCATTCTCTGCGGACCCCTCGTCGAGAGCCTGACGACGGGAAAACCTCCCGAGAGCCAGGACTCCGTGCGGCGCTTCTTCGACATGCTTGGTGAGATCGCTGCGAGCCGCGACGATCTCGTCTGGGTGCTGGGCGTGGACCTGGCCCACATCGGCCGGCGCTACGGCCACTCCGAGGCGATGCGGGCCAACCAAGGAGCCATGCTCGAGGTTCGCGAAGGCGACCTGGAACGGCTGGAGCGCGTCTCAGCCTGTGATGCCGAAGGGTTCTTCGATCTCGTCCGCCGCGACTCCGATCCCCTCAACTGGTGCGGGTACCCGCCGCTCTACGCGTTTCTCAAGTCCGCGGCGCCGGCGCTGAATCTCGGAGGGGAAGTCCTGAGCTACGAGCAGTGGAACATCGACGAAGCCTCGGTCGTGAGCTTTGCGGCGATGCACTTCGCGACGAGAGGTTGAGCCTGGTTTCGTTTCAAAGCACCGCGGCCGCGAGGGCTTCCGCCGCACGCTCGGGACTCCATCTTTCCGGGTCCGACGCCCGCGGTTCTATGATGAGCTGCGCGTCCAGGGTATCCAGGATTCGCTGGAAGTTCTGGAGCGAGAGCTCGGACTTGCCCGCGAACACTCGGCTCAGGTGGCCCGGGTCCACCCCTGTTTCCTGGCAAAACCGGTTGTGAGAGCCATAGCGCTCTTCGATGAGCTCGAACAAGTAATCGCGGTAGTCGGGAGTGGCTACGTTCCCCTGGGCGATCCCCAGACGGGACTCGAGATCCGAGCAGACGCGCTCGACGATCGAAGTCTCCGGCAGGCCGGATGCTTGGAACTTCGGAAACCACCACGCGGCGAACTCGGACCACTCGGGCTTCCTCTCGTACATGCGCGCAACGTCTCCGAGGAACGAGCGCTCTTCGTCACTCAGGCGGCTCAGGTCGATCGCTCCTCCCGTGATCGTGTGGTACGTAACGTTCTTCATGTTACTGTTCCTTCCTCAGTCTTCGCTGGCTGGTCTGAATCATAGGGACCCATCACGAGGATCAACCTCGAGAAACTCCGCGTATCCCGCGACCTCCAAGTAGATCACCCTCTGGTCGAATGCGTTGCCGGCCCTTCGAAGAAACGCCCGAAGCTCGGACACACCATCCGACGGGATCGCTACCGTGTACCTCCTGCATTTGTCCTCGACGGGATCCTCCCAAGGGCTCGGCGACCAAGTGCCGGCGACCGGCAACCGGGTTCGGTAGTAAAGAAGGGTTTCGGGGCCCGTGAATGCTCCAAAAGTTTCGATGAGCCTGCGCCTCAGAAGTCCCCAGAGGATCATAGCGTGGTGCTTTCGATCCGAGTCCCGCAGGATCGGGACCAGGAACACACAGACAGGCCACGGCGCGGGCGTTTCCGGAGTCACCGCGCTCTCTCCGCATTCCCTTGTCCACGAATCACTTTATCGTCATATTGACTGTCAGTCAATATGACGCGAAAGGCAGCTGAGAGACTGAGCCTTCGTTCCATCCTTCATGGAGACGATATTTCGAGGGCGGATCCGCCCCGCCATTGCGAGATTGCAGCGGATTTCAGAACGAGGCGAGGAGTGAACCAGGTTGGCGGAGGGAGAGGGATTCGAACCCCCGGACCTTCCGGTCTGCGGTTTTCAAGACCGCCGCCTTAAACCACTCGGCCATCCCTCCGGGAACCGTTTCCCTATGATCGCGCGATCCTCTCCATCCCGTCCAGATGAGGTCTCAGCGCCTCGGGGACCGTCACCGAGCCGTCCTCGTTCTGGTAGTTCTCGAGGATCGCGAGCCACGTTCGCCCGACCGCGAGGCCCGATCCGTTCAGCGTGTGGCAGAGTCGGGGCTTTCCACCAGAAGCGGGGCGATAGCGGATCTTCGCGCGGCGAGCCTGGAAATCCGTGCAGTTGCTGCAGGAGCTGATCTCGCGGTACGTGTTCTGCGAAGGAAGCCACACCTCGATGTCGTAGGTCTTCGCCGACGCGAACCCGGTGTCTCCCGTCGAGAGCAGGACGACGCGGTAGGGAAGCCCGAGCCGCTTCAGCACTTCCTCGGCGTTACGGGTGAGCGACTCGAGCTCGTCGAACGAGCTCTCCTGGTCGGTGATCTTGACGAGCTCCACCTTGTCGAACTGGTGCTGCCGGATGAGCCCGCGCACGTCTTTGCCGTGGGATCCCGCCTCGCTCCGGAAGCACGGCGTGTAGGCCGCGTAGTGCTTGGGAAGCTCGGCGCTCTCGAGCACTTCGTCCCGGTGCAGGTTCGTGAGCGGCACCTCCGCCGTCGGCACGAGATAAAGGTCGCGCCCCTCCACCTTGAAGAGGTCGCTTGCGAACTTCGGAAGCTGGCCGGTCCCGAAGAGGGCGTCCGCTCCGACGAGAAACGGCGGAAGCACCTCGCGGTAGCCGTGCTCGCGCGCGTGAAGATCGAGCATGAACTGGCTGAGCGCGCGCTCCAAACGAGCGCCGGCGCCGTCGAGAACGGCGAACCGCGAGCCCGAGATCCTGGCCGCCCGCTCCAAATCCAGGATGCCGAGCTCCGTCCCGACGTCCCAGTGCGGCCTGGGCTCGAAGGAGAACTTCCGGGGCTCACCGACCCTTCGCACTTCGACGTTGTCTTTCTCGTCCCGGCCCACGGGGACGCTCTCGTGGGGGAGGTTCGGAATCATGACGATGAAGCTCCGGCACTCCTCTTCGATCCGCGAAAGCCGCTCCTCGCGATCCTGAATCGCGTCCGAGTCCGCCCGGAGCTTCGCGCGAGCCTCCTCCGCTTCGCTCTTCTTGCCCGCCTTCATCAAGCCCGCGATCTGCTTGGAGGCGAGCCCGTGCTCGTGCCGCAGCGTGCTGATCTCGGTCTGAAGCCGCTTGCGATCCGCGTTGAAACGGTCGAGAGCGGTGAAGTCGACCTCCATCCCGCGGTCGCGGATCCTCCTGGCGACCAGTTCCAGGTTGTCGGTGACGAAATTCAGATCGAGCATCGCGCGTCATTGTAGCACCCCCTTGCTTGCGCGACGGCCGCGAGCCGTGCGAGCCTAGAACGAGCTTCCACTTCCACCGCCCGAAAGGACGAACCTAGAGAGCATGAAGATCCGAAAAGCGGTCCTCCCCGCGGCCGGCCTGGGGACGCGGTTCCTCCCGGCGACCAAGGCGCAGCCGAAGGAGATGCTGCCCCTCGTCGACAAGCCCCTGATTCAGTACGTCATCGAAGAGGCGGTCGACGCGGGAATCCAGGATGTCATCCTCGTGACCGGGCGCGGCAAGTCCGCCATCGAGGATCACTTCGACGTCTCCTTCGAGCTCGAGCGCTTCCTCGAAGACAAGGGCAAGGGCGAGGAGCTCAGAATCGTGAAGGCAATCTCCGACCTCGTGAACGTGTCCTACGTGCGCCAGAAGGAAGCGCTGGGCCTCGGGCACGCCGTCTCCGTCGCGGAGTCGCTCGTGGGCGAGGAGCCCTTCGCCGTTCTCCTGGGCGACGACCTCGTCCGAAGCGACGTCCCCTGCATCCGGCAGATGATCGACGTCTACGAGAAAGTCAAGGCCCCGGTGCTGGCGGTGATGAGGGTGCCGGCCGAAGAGATCTCGAGTTATGGCGTCATCGACGCCGAGCCCGCGTCTGGCGGCGACCGAAGGCTCCACCGCGTCACCCGGCTCGTGGAGAAACCCCGGAAGGAGGACGCCCCTTCCGACCTCGCGATCATCGGCCGTTACATCCTGACCCCCGCCATCTTTCAGCACGTTCGCGCGACCGCGCAGGACGCGCGGGGAGAGATCCAGCTCACCAATGCCCTCCAGTCGCTTCTTTCGGAGTCGCCCGTCTACGGCTTCGAGTTCGAGGGCGTCCGGCACGACTGCGGAAACAAGCTCGGCTTCCTGATGGCGACGGTCGAGTACGCGCTCGACCGGCCCGACCTCGGCGAGCCGTTCCGCCGCTACCTGAGGAGCCTCGGTCTCGGCAACGTCGAGGACTAGACCGCCGATGGGGGACTTCCTCGAGGTCGTCGTGAGCCACCTCAGTCGGCTGACGGGCGTCCTCCGCTGGGAGAACCTGAAGCTTCTCACCGGGGCCGTCGTCCTCCTCTGGGCGGCCCTCGCCCTGAACCGAAAGCTCGGGCTCGTTTCCTGGCTCCGCGGGATGTCGGCGCTCGTTCCCGATCCCGTCGCCGCGCTGAGGTCTTCGAAGGAAGCGGAGGCGGCGATGAAGGCAGGGGACTTCCTCAACGCCGGGCTCCAGTACGAAAAGCTTTCGGAGTGGGATAAGGCGCTCGAGTGCTACGAGAAGGCGGAGGAGTACCACCTCGCGGGACAGCTCTGTCTTCGGCTCGGACACAAGGAGATCGCGGCAGAGTGGTTCCTGCACTCGGACGAGAAGCTCCGGGCGGCGCAGCTCTATCGCGAGCTCGGAAAGCACGACAAGGCAGCGGACGCCTACGTCAAAGCGGGCGCCTCTCTCGAGGCCGCAGCCGAATACCTCGAAGCGGGAAAGCACGAGAAGGCGGCGGAAATCTACGAGCGCTCGGGAAACCTCGTCCGGGCATCGGAGGCGCACGAGCGCGGAGGGGACCTGAGGCGTGCGGGCGAGTGTCTGAAGCGCCAGGCGACGGAGCTCGACAGCCGCGGGAGCCACTATCGAGGGGCGGCCCAGGATCTGGAGATCGCCCGTTTATGCCACCGTGCGGGAAGGCTCTTCGAGAAGGCGGGCGAGATGAAAGAGGCGCTCGAGCTCTACGAGCGCGGTGGCCAGATCCGCCTCGCCGCCCAGCTCGCCGAGAAGCTCGAGATGCACCGGAAGGCGGCCGAGCTCTACAAGAAGTCGGGCGCCATCGAGAAGGCCGCGGAGCTCTACGAGCGGGCGGGCGACGCGCGCGAGGCAGCGAACCTGGTGGGCGATGCCAGGCTTCAGAGGGGAGACACCGCCGCCGCGGCCGAGGCCTTCGTGAAGGCGGGCGACTTCCTGCGCGCCGCGGAGGTCTTCGAGAGCGCCTCTCTCCTCACTCGTGCGTCGGAGTGCTACGAGAAGTCGGGGGCGTTCCGCGAGGCGGCCGAAACGTCGCTTCAGGCAACTTCCGCCGGCTCGACCGGCCGCGCGGCCGGTCTGTTCGTGAAGGCGAAAGAGCCGCTCCGCGCCGCCGAGCTCTACTTCGAGCTCGGTGATTTCGAGATGGCGGCGATGCTCTTCGGAAAAGCGGGGCGGCATTTCGAAGCGGCCAAGGCCGCTGCCGAGGCGAACTCCGAGACCCAGATGGTGGAGCACCTCCAGCGCGTTACCCCGGATGATCCGAACTACCTCACCTCGGTTCGCGAGCTCGCCCGGGCCTTCGAGCGCCGCGGGTGGGCGTCGCTCGCGCAGGAGAAACTGCGCGCGGTGCTGGCCGAGAAGCCGATGACGGCGGGAAGCCTCGAGCTCTGGGACCAGCTCGCCCGGGCCGAGGAAGCCCAGGGAAACCTCGAAGAGGCAGCGGGAATCCTTCATAAGATGATGTCCGTCCAGTACGGCTATCAGGGGGCGAGCGACCGCTACGCCTTGCTCCAGAAGCGCATCGAGGAAGAACGGAGGCGCGCGGAGACGTTCCGAAGCAAGGTTCCGCCCGTCGTGCGCCACGAAGGGAAGCGGCGCTACGAGCTCCTGGGCATGCTCGGGAAGGGCGGCATGGGCGCCGTCTACCGGGCGTACGATCACCTGCTCGGCCGACACGTGGCGTATAAGGTCCTCGGGGAGGCGCTCGCTCGAGACGAGGCGGCACGCGATCAACTGCTCCTCGAAGCGCGGGCGGCGGCTCAGCTCAACCACCCGAACGTCGTCACCGTGTACGACCTCGGCGTCGATCAGAGCGAGACCTTCATCTCGATGGAGCTCGTCGAGGGCGAAAGCTACCAGTCCCTTCTGCGGGGGAGAACCTGGCTCGACATCGATTCCGCTCTCCACTGGCTGGTCTCCGTATGTCAGGGGCTCGACCACGCGCACGGCCGCGGTATCGTGCACCGCGACCTGAAGCCCTCGAACGTGCTCTTGGCCGTGGACCGCCGGGTCAAGATCCTCGACTTCGGTCTCGCGCGTCGCGCGGACAACGGGGGGAGCGGAGAAGGGATCGGCCAATCGATGTCCGGGACTCCCAGGTACATCCCCCCCGAGGCGATCCAGGGAGGACCGATCGACGCGCGGTCCGATGTCTACTCCCTGGGAGCGACTCTCTACGAGCTCCTCGTGGGTGCGGCTCCCTTTACCGAGGGGAACCTGCTCCTGCACCATCTCCACACGCCCCCTCCGCCTCTCCGGAGTCGGCGGAGCGAGATTCCGGAGAAGCTCGACGAGCTGGTCCTGCTCTGTCTTGCGAAAGCTCCCGGCGATCGCTTCCAGTCCGCCGGGGAGATTCTTTCCTTCGCCGCCGCCGCACGCCTGGTCTAGACTCTCCACTTGCACCCAGATGGTGTGGGATGTACACTAACTCCAACTTCCATGACCGCGCCACCGGTTCTCCAGAACGTCAAGGTCGCCGTCGACAACTGCATCTTCACCGTCGACGGCGGGCGTCTCCAGGTGCTCCTCATCCAGATGAGGAAGAAGCCCTTCGAGGGAATGTGGGCGCTCCCCGGGGGGCTCATCGATGAAGGGGAGAGCCTCCACGACGCGGCCGCTCGGATCCTGAAGGAGCAGACGGGAGTCGACGGCCTTTACCTCGAGCAGCTCTACACGTTCGACGGAAGGACGCGCGATCCGGAAGGCCGCGTCGTCTCCGTCGCCTACTACTCGCTCGTTCCTTCCGTTGGGCTGTCGCTTCGGACCACGCCGAAGTACGAGGCGGTGCGATTCTGGGACTGCCACCGAATGCCCCGAGAGCTTGCCTACGATCACGAGGCGATTCTCGAATACGCGCAAGCTCGGCTGCAGTCGAAGGTCCAGTATACGAACGTGATGTGGTCGCTCCTTCCCGAGCGGTTCACCTTGCGCGAGCTTCAGGCGGCCTACGAGGGGGTCCTCGACCGGGGTCTCGACAAGCGGAACTTCCGAAAGAAGATTCTCTCTCTCGGGCTTCTCCGGTCGTCCGGAGAGAAGTCGACGGGAGGCCGGCACCGGCCCGCGATGCTCTACCAGTTCCAGTCGCAGGCGCCCACGGTGGTCGAGGTGTTCTGATGCGCGAGCTGCCGTTCCCAGAGCACTTCAACCCGGGAAGAGCCGGCGAGGTCTACCGCGTTCCGTACCAGGAGCGGGCTCGCGAAGCCGCCGAGTTTCGTAGGAGGCACGCTGTCACTCCCGCTTCCTCGGATATCCGCACCGTGGGGCTTCTGCTCGTGGACGTGCAGAATACGTTCTGCAATCCGGACTTCGAGCTCTTCGTCACTGGCCGCTCGGGACGGGGCGCCGTCGACGACGCGCGCCGCCTTTCGGAATTCCTTTACCGCAATCTCGGACGTATCACGCGAATCCACGCGACGCTCGATACCCACAGCGCCTTCCAGATCTTCCACCCGGCGTTCCTTCTCGACGAGCGCGGCCGGAATCCCGCTCCCCTGACCGCGATCTCACTCGAGGACGTGGAGGCGGGGCGATTCCGGATGAATCCGCAGACCGCGGGCGCGCTCGGGTGGGAGGGCGCGGTCGATCTCGATCGCCACCTCCTTCATTACTGCCGGCTTCTGAGCCGCGAGGGCAAGTACCGCCTGATGGTCTGGCCCTATCACGCGATGCTCGGCGGCATCGGGCACGCCCTGGTCTCGGCCGTCGAGGAGGCGATCTTTTTCCATACCATCGCGCGGGAGAGCCAGGCCTCACTCGAGCTCAAAGGGGCGAGCCCGCTGACCGAGAACTACTCCGTCCTGAGGCCCGAGGTCCTCGAGGACGAGGAGGGGAACGAGATCGCCCCCCGCAACGACGCTCTGCTCGAGAAGCTGATCTCGTACGATGCGCTCCTCGTGGCGGGGCAGGCCAAGAGCCACTGCGTGAGCTGGACGCTCTCGGACCTCCTCGCTGCAATCCGGGGCCGAAACCCGGAGCTCGCGAAGAGGATCTATCTCGTGGAGGACTGCATGTCCGAAGTGGTGGTACCGGGAGTCGCCGACTTCACGGACGACGCGGAACGGGCGTTCCGCGAGTTCGAGGCTGCGGGGATGCATCGGGTTCGCTCCTCGGAGCCCATGGAGAGCTGGCCCGGATTTCCCGGAGGGGTTTGAGCCATGCCGATCCTCTCATCGCTCCTCGACCTCGACTTCTACAAGTTCACCATGGGGCAGCTCGTCTTCCTGAAGTACCCGGATGTGCCCGTCGTCTACTCGCTCGTGAACCGGACCCGGAGCGTTCGACTCGCGGATCTCATCGACCAAGGGGAGCTTCGAGTAGAGCTCGATCACGCGAGAAGCCTCCGCTTCAACAACAGCGAGCTGCATTACCTCCGGGGCACGAACGAGTATGGAGACCGGATGTTCCGCGAGAGCTACCTCGAGTTCCTGCGCGAGCTCCAATTTCCCCCGTACGAGCTCGAAGAAGTCGATGGCAGCTTCCGCCTGCAGTTCGACGGCCTCTGGTCGAAAGGCATCTACTGGGAGACGGTCGCGCTCGCCATCGTGAACGAGCTCTACTACCGGAGCCTGATGAAGCCCCTCAGCCGGTTCGAGAAGGACCTGGTTTTCGCCCGGGGGAAGATGAGGCTCGCGGAGAAGATCCGCGTTCTTCGAGGACACCCCGAGATCTCGTTCGTCGACTTCGGCACCAGGCGCCGCTTCAGCCGCGACTGGCAGCACTACGTCGACCGCACGCTCGCCGAGGAGATGCCGCAGCAGTTCCTCGGGACCTCGTCCACGGAGTCGGCGATGCTCCACGGTCTCGTGCCCATGGGCACATCGGCCCACGAGCTCACGATGGTGATGTCGGGGATCATGCACGACTCTGAGGACCTCATCCGCGCTTCCCACAACCGCGTCCTTCAGGACTGGTGGGACCTCTACGGATGGGGACTCTCCGTCGCCGTCACCGACACCTATGGCTCGGAGTTCTTTTTCCGGGACATGGATCAGCAGCAGGCCCGCGACTGGAAGGGACTGCGGCACGACTCCGGCGATCCGTTCGAGTTCGGCGAGAGGGCGATTCGCTTCTACCAAGACCACGGGATCGATCCCCGGGAGAAGCTCCTGATCTTCAGCGACGGTCTCGAGCTTCCGATGATCCTCGCGCTCTGCAAGCGCTTTCAGGGCCGCATCAAGGTCTCCTTCGGCTGGGGCACGAACCTCACGAACGACCTCGGCTTCGAGCCCATCTCCATCGTGGTGAAGGCGGTCGAGGCCGCGGGCCACCGCACGGTGAAACTCTCGGACAACCTCGCGAAGGCGACGGGAAGCCGCGAGGACATCGAGCGGTTCAAGCGGATCTTCGGCCACTCGCACGAGCACGAGGAAGCAGTCAGGTACTGATGCATCTCCTGAAGGTCGGCCTCGTCAATCTGAATCCGACAGTCGGAGCGATCCACCGCAACCTGGAGAAGATAATCCGGGTAGCAGGCGAGACCGCGGAAGCGAAATGCGGCCTCGTCGCCTTCACGGAGCAGGTGCTCCCCGGTTATCCTACGGAAGATCTCGTGCTGTGGCCGGGGTTCGTGACCGCTCAGTTTCGAGCGCTCCGGGAGTTTGCGAACGCCACGAGAGAGCTCCCGTTTCCCACGGTCTTCACCGTGGGGCTTGCCGTCACCGATCGCGGCCTCCTCTACAACGCGGTTGCCGTGGTGGCGGCGGGCGAGATCGTCGGCATCGTCCCCAAGGAGAATCTCCCGAACTACGATGTGTTCTACGAGCGCCGGGTTTTTGCTCTCGGAATTCCCGGCCTGGTCTCGACCGTCGACTCCATTCCCTTCGGCGACCTGCTGTTCCGCTTCCCCTTCGGAACTCTTGCCGTCGAAGTGTGCGAAGACCTCTGGGTTCCGGATGGCCCGGCGCTTCGGCGCTCGGCGAGCGGGGCAGAGATCGTGGTGAACGTTTCCGCGTCGCCGTTCCGGGGCGGCGTCGTCGAGACCCGCAAAGAGCTCATCGCAACGCGCGCAGCGGACCACGAGGTCACGTTCGTCTACGTGAACCAGTTCGGAGGCCAGGACTCACTCGTCTTCGACGGCGGGGGCTATGTGAACCAGAACGGCCGGATGCTCTTCGAGGCGGAGCGTTGGCGCGAGGGCTGGGCTTCGGTGGTGGTCGACGTCGACCGCACCAGGAGGAGAAGGCGGGAGAACACGACCTTCCGCGCGCACGCCGAAGCGTATCTCGAGGCGCACGAGCCCGCGCGCGTCATCGAAACGTCGCTTCCCGGCTACGACGCGGTGTCTCTCGAGTATCCCGCGCCCGCGGGGAAGAGTTTCTTCTTTCCGGCGGCGGGACCCGCCTTGTCGCCCGAGGTTCTCTGGTACGAGGACCTCTTCTCCGCGATGATAACCGGCCTTGCGGGCTACTTCGAGAAGACCGGCGTCTTCGAGCGACTCGGGATCGCGCTCTCCGGGGGAAAGGACTCCGCGCTCGCGCTCCTCATCGCATGGCTTTATGGCCGCAAACGCGGAGTCAATCTGAAGAACTTCATCCACTGCTATTCCATGCCCACGCACTTCAACTCCGAGACGACGAAGGGAATTGCGAGAAGGCTCGCGGAGGAGCTCGGCGTCTCGTTCTGGGAGATTCCGATCGAGGACGCTTTCGAGCGGGAAGTGACGGCGGCGGAAGCGATGCTCGCACCCGGCGAGGAGCTGACCCCTTTCACCCGGCAGAACATCCAGGCCCGGATCCGCGGGATGCGCATGTGGAACTGGGCGAACGCCAGCCGCGGGATGTGGCTCCAGACCGGGAACATGAGCGAAAAGGCCGTCGGCTACACGACGGTCGGAGGCGACCTCATGGGCGCCTACTCGCTCCTCGGGAACCTGCCGAAGACGGTCGTCATCCGCCTCCTCGATTACCTCCGGAAAAAGCACGGCATCGCGGCGCTCGAGGAGCTCATGAAGACGGAAGCATCGGCGGAGCTCGCCGAGAACCAGGAAGACGAGCGGGACCTCATGCCCTTTCCTGTGCTGGACCAATGCTTCGCGCTCTTCGCGGGCGAGAAGATGATGCCCGTCGAGCTCTACCGGGCGGTGCGCGCGACCTGGACGGACGAGGAGCTGAAGAAGATGCGCTCCGATTACCGGCCGGGGATGCTCAAGGAGTGGGTGAAGCGCTTCTGTCGCCTCTTCCTCGGTTCGATCTTCAAGTGGGTGCAGGCGCCCCAGGCCGTGCACCTGGGCGCCCTCGACCTCGACCGGGAGCGGGCGCTCCAGATCCCGGTGGTGCAGTCGCCGGAGTGGCTAGAGATCGACGCGATCGACGCGCTTCCGGATTGAAGCTCTTGAGACCCTCACTGCCGACTCTCGCCGCCGTTCTCGCGTTCGGATGTTCCGGCCGCGGCCTCGAGCCCGTCAATATCGTCTTCATCTCCATCGACTCCCTTCGCGCGGATCACATCGGCGCCTACGGATATTCGCGCGAGACGTCGCCGACCCTTGACCGGCTCGCGGCGGAAGGAGCGCTCTTCGAGAATGCCGTCGCTCTCTACGACGGGGAGATCCTCTTCACCGACCAGCACATCGCTTCCGTCATCGAGGCGATCGAGTCGAGGGGCCTCGCCTCCAATACCCTCGTCGTCGTCACCTCCGATCACGGGGACGAGTTCTTCGAGCACGGAGGAAAGGGCCACGGGCAGACGCTCTACGACGAGGTCTTGCGCGTGCCCCTCATCGTCCGCCTTCCGGGGCGCATCCCCGCGGGGCTTCGGGTTCGAGAACAGGTGCGTCACCTCGATATCGCCCCGACGCTTCTCTCCTTCGCCGGCATCGATGCTCGCTTGAGAGGCCACGACCTGGGCCGGAGGCTGACCGGCGGCGAGGAGGTTCCAACCCTCGAAGCCCTCTCCACACTTCGTCGAAACGGAGATTGGTTCTCCTACCGGACGCCGGGCTTCAAGTACCTGGTGCATCGAGAAGGCTCGCAGGAGGAGGAATTTCTCTTCGATCTCGATCGCGACTCCGGCGAGGAGCAGCCGCTGGTCCGCACCGGCGAGACGTCGGCCACAGGACGAGAGGCCGAGGTGCTCGCGCGGCTGCGGGAAGGACTGAGGAAGGAGGAGTCGGTCGGAAGGGCCCGCGGCAGCGGCCGGCAGGAACGCATGGAAGTTCCATCCGACGTTCTCGAGCAGCTCCGCTCCCTGGGCTACGTCGAGAAGCCGTGAACGCTTGCCCGCGCCTCGCTACAATCAGGACGGGATGATCGACCGGGGAGAGATCGAAGCGGCCTATAAAGTCATCGGTCCGCACGTCCGGCGAACACCTGTCCCCGCCGTCGATGGGCCGGACTTCGGTCTCGACACCGAGTCCCTCGTTCTCAAGCTCGAGCTCTTCCAGCACTCGGGCTCGTTCAAGGCGCGGGGCGCTTTCGCCAACCTCCTGATGCGCGACGTTCCCAAGGCGGGGGTCGTTGCGGCCTCGGGTGGAAATCACGGGGCCGCGGTGGCGTTCGCCGCCAGGAAGCTCGGAATCCCCGCGAGAATCTTCGTCCCCAAAGTCTCCTCGCCGTCCAAGATCGAGCGCATCCGCTCCTACGGCGTGGAGCTGGTGGTCGAGGGAGAGCGCTACTCGGATGCGCTCGCGGCGAGCGAGGCCTGGGCGATGGAGTCCGGGGCGCTTCCCATTCACGCCTACGATCGAAGAGAGACTCTCCTCGGGCAAGGGACGCTCGCTCTCGAGCTTTCGGAGCAGGCCCCCGAGATCGAATTCTCTCCTCGTCGCGGTGGGAGGAGGGGGTCTCATCGGGGGAATCGCCTCGTGGTACAAGAATAAAGTTCGCGTCGTCGGTGTCGAGCCGGAGCAAGCCCCGACCTTGACCTGGGCGCTCGCCGCCGGAGAACCCGTCGATGCTCCGGCGGGAGGGATCGCCGCCGACTCCCTCGCCCCGAAGCGGGTGGGCGAGCTGATGTTCCCGATCGCGCGCGCGTTCGTCTCCGAAGTGGCACTGGTCTCCGACGAGGCGATCGTAGCGGCGCAGAAGGCACTTTGGGACGTCGTCCGGATCGCGGCCGAGCCGGGCGGAGCGGCGGCGCTCGCGGCGTTGCTGTCGAGAAGGTATATTCCCGCGTCCGGAGAGCGAGTGGGAGTGGTCGTCTGCGGAGGAAATACCGACGCCGTCGCCTTCGGCAAAAAACGGTGAACCAGGAGAAGTCATGTCCGTCTACGACACGCTGAAATCACTCGGTATCACGCTTCCGCCCCTGACCCCGCCGATCGCGGCGTTCGTCCCCTACACCATCACCGGAAACCTGGTCTATCTCTCGGGCACCATCGCCCGCAGGAACGGCAAGCCGTGGGTTGGCAAGCTCGGCCGCGAGATCGATACCGCGGAAGGCAAGGAGGCGGCGCGGGCCGTCGCCATCGACCTCATGGCAGCGCTCCATGGCGCGACGGGAGGAAACCTGGATCGGGTGAAGCAGCTCGTGAAACTCCTGGTGCTCGTCAATAGCGACACGGCCTTCACGGAGCAGCCTCAGGTCGCGAACGGCGCCTCGGAGCTCTTGAAGGAAGTCTTCGGAGAGAGGGGCCCCCACGCCCGGAGCGCCATCGGGGTAGCACAGCTCCCGCTCGGCTCCTGCGTCGAGATCGAGATGATTGCGGAGATTGGCTAAGCTCCTTCCGGGGCCCTCGACTCCGCGTCCGTCCGAGACCGAGGGCTCCCATGCCCAAAGCCAGTAGGAGAAGGACCCCAGGCTCGGGAGCGTCGGTCGAGACAAGGACGTTATCGAGGCCCCAGCGCTCGGTGTCGCCGCCGAGGCCGGCGAAGTTCAATCCGAGCCCCGAGAAGTTGATGGTGAGACTCGAAGCGGCGTGGGGAAGAAGAAAGGAGAAGTGGTAGACGGAATCCCCGAACGGGGTGTAGCCGAGAGTCCCCACTTCGGAAGCCCCCGTGAACGCGGGGTTGTTACCCCCTGGATAAGACGCAGGATAGGTCTGCGTGAAGTTCGTGAAGTTGCTGAATGTGGCGTGGACCAGAGTGGGCCCTCCGCTGACGCTCGCGTCCCACACGTCGGGTCCGAAAGTCGTGTTGTTACCATCCCAGGACTGGATGACGTACAGGTCGAACTCGACGGAGACGAACGTGTGAGACGGAATCGAGCCAAGCGTCAAGCTCACAAGCTCGTTTGCGAAACGGCCGAGGAAATCACGCCCGGATGGAGTGGTATCGATTACGGGGTTGGACCATTCCGGTCCGGCGGCCACCTCGAAGTCGTTCTGATACAGCACCGTTGCGTGAGAGCGCGTCGCGAGCCCCCCGAGTAGGCAGCCGAGAAAGGCGAGCGATTTTCCGTTCATGTCCTATCGTCCTCCTTCGCGGTGACGTGCGAGAGTCGTGCCATGGCGACTAACGCCTTGAATCGAGAGGACTCGAGGGAGCCCGCCACCCGTCAGAAAGCGCCAGATTCTCCGACGGGAAATCGCTACCTTGTTCGCGGAACGGGCATAAGCTGTTGATACAGAGGGTCTTGTCGCCGTGCGAGAAAACGTCGGAGGTTCTTACGCCGCCGTTGCTCGGTCAGGCTTTCGGGTGCGACTTCTCGTACACCTCGAGAAGCTTGCGGGTCGAGAGCTGCGTGTACTTCTGTGTCGTCGAGAGGCTCTCGTGGCCGAGGAGCTCCTGGATCGAGCGGAGGTCGCACCCGCGCTCGAGAAGGTGGGTCGCGAACGCGTGCCTCAAGCTGTGGGGTGAGAATCCCGAGCGGAGCGCGGTGAGCTTCAGGTAGCGGTCCATCAACCTCCGGACGCTTCTCGCCGTGAGACGTCCTCCGCGGTGGTTCAAGAAGAGCGCATCCGTGCCTTCCCCGAGTGCCACGAGCGCCCGCCGGTCACGAAGGTACGTTCGAAGCGCCTCCTCCGCGGGCTCGCCGAAGGGAACGATGCGCTCCTTGTTTCCCTTGCCGAGCACGCGCAGGAGGCAGGAATCCAGATCGCACGTCGAGAGGTCGAGCGCCACGAGCTCGCCCACGCGAAGGCCGGAGCCGTAGAGGAGCTCGAGAATCGCGCGGTCCCGCCGTCCGAGGGGGTCCGAGCCGTCCGGAGCGTCGAGGAGGCTTTCGACCTCCGCCTCCTCGAAGCGGGCCGGGAGCTTCCGATCGAGCCTCGGGGTCGAGACGAGCCGCGCGGGGTTCTTCTCGATCGTGCCCTCGCGCAGGAGGAACTTGAAGAACGTCCGGAGAGCGGCGAGCTTCCGGGCGATGGACGCGCGCGAGAGTCCCCGCTGGTGCAAGTGGGCGAGGAACGAGCGGATGGCGAGGACGTCGACGGAAGCGGGCTTCGAGTTCCCGAGCTCCTCCTCGAGGAAGAGCTGGAACTGGATGAGGTCGGTCTCGTAGCTCGAAACGGTGTTCGCCGAGAGTCCGCGGCGGTGCTTCAGGTCGTCGAGGAAAGCGCGGACCGCGCGGCGCATTTACGTTCTTGGCTCGCGCTCGATCTCCGTTCGGAGGTAGTGCGCCACCTCGCCGACGAATCGGTGGACGGAGGCTTCCGCGATGCGGTGCCCGACGACGGCGTTGACCGCGGTCCCGAGCCAGCCGAGCGGAGGCTCGTACTTGCCGGAGAAATCGAGCTGGGTCTCCGTCGCGGTCAGGGGGTAGATGGCGAGCTCCGCCTTCATCATGGGAAAGAGGCCCGGGGCTTTCGCCGCCTTCCAGTCAAGCTTCAGGCGTGTGACGGAAGCGCTCGGCGTTCTCGGCTTCAGCTCCTTGACGGCGATCTCGATTTCCTTTCCGAACTGGATTCCCGCGATCTCGACCTTGAGGGCGGATGCGACGGAGTGCGTGCGTCCGGCCGCCGCCTGTGTCGCCGCGCGAAAGACGGAGGCTGCGTCCTTGGTGAGAGCCGCGCGGACGCGCGCGTAGGCAGAGTTCACGTAATCGAAACTTCGGATCTCGCGACTCATCGCAACTTCTTTCTTGGGCCTTTTGAGCGGGATCGTAACACAGGCAATTCACCGCGAGCCGCACGCTGAGTTCGTAACGCCGCTCACTCCTTGTACAACCACGCGCCGGCCACGGTCGCGAGCGGCACCTCCATCAAGCCCCAGAAGACGGGGAGCCACGTCAGCTTCGCCGGGTAGATGACGATCCCGGCGTACAAGTACACCCCCGCGTAGAGGAACGACATCGCCCACACGGCGAGCCCCGCGCAGATCGCCGTCTTCGGGCCGGCTCCGAAGCGCGGGCGGATGGCGGCGTAGGTCCAGACGGCGAGAAATCCGAGAGCGAATGTAATCAAGACGAGCCACGCCAACATCATGGGGTCGGGTTGAACGTTGAACCCCTTCTCGTTCCAATCCTCCATGAGCTTCTGCCCATCGGCCCCGAGGACCACCGCGTGGAGAAGGAACTCGCTGACGTTCATGACGAGCCCGGCCAATAGCCCACCCAGGACTGCTCGCCCCATATTGATCTTGCCCATTGTAGAACCCCCCTTTCACCTGCTTCGAGTGTGGACTTCTACCACAGAGAGCATCGTTTCTCGATCAGGCGGCACGTCCGGTGAGAACCGGATTATCGAGTTTACTTCGAGAACACGGGGAGAGGTATTTGACACCCCTTCATGTGGTCATTAAGATCTGACCAGTAGGAATCCATGGCGACCATTCCGGCAACGAAGTTCAAGGCCCAGTGCCTCGTGCTCATGGATCGAGTTTCCGAGCGGCGCGAGTCGTTCACCATTACCAAGAGAGGCAGAGCCGTCGCCCGGCTGGTACCGGTGACGCGGAAACAGACCGAACCGCTCTTCGGTCGGCTGCGGGACGTTGTCGAGGAGCTAGGGGACATCGTGGACCCGGTGACGACTTCGGGTTCTTGGAATGCTCTCGAGGCGCGGAACGAGCTCGAGACTCCCCCTCACGCGCGACGGACGGCATCGAAGTCGGCGCGGAAGTCCCGCCGGCGGAAGTGATTCTTCTGGACACGCACGCCGTCTTCTGGCTCAACGGAGCCCCAGAGAAACTGTCGCCCGGCGCGACGCGCGCGATTCGAAGAGCGTCATCCACGTCGGGTCTCGGTCTTTCCACCATAAGTCTCTGGGAGCTCGCGATGCTCGTCGAGGGCGGAAGACTCCGGGTCAAGAACACGACGACGCAGAGATTCCTCGAGGCGGTCGCGCAAACGCCCGGCTTGTCCCTGTTCGAGATCAATCCGGAGATCGCGGCCATTGCCGCCCGGTGGCCGCCCAGTTTTCCAGGCGACCCCGCCGACCGCATCATCGCCGCAACCGCCCATGCCAACGACGCTCCCCTGGTGACGAAGGACCGCAACCTGCAAGAGAGTCCTCTCGTCCGCACGATCTGGTGAGACACGTCGACCCGTCGCTCGCCGCTCGCTAGGGGATGTTCGCGAGCGCGAACTCCTCCATCTCCTGGAGCGCGCGCTCGACGAGCGCCTGGCGCCGCGCCTTGCGGTTGGCGATGGGCGGGTCGAGGGGGGACAGGAGCCCGAGGGCGACGTTCGTCGGCTGGTAGCTCTTCGCCTCCGCGTTCGAGATGTAGTGGCAGAGCGAGCCAAGGGCGGTCGTTGGAGGCGGGGCGACGGTCGGCTCCCCGTGCGCGAGGCGGGCGGCGTTGATCCCGGCGATGATGCCCGAGGCGGCGGATTCGGTGTACCCCTCGACCCCGGAGATCTGCCCTGCGAAGAACAGGCTCCCGCGCTTCCTCGTTTGGAACGTCGGGCGCAGAACGGTGGGAGAGTTGATGTAGGTGTTCCGGTGGATCATCCCGTAGCGGGAGAACTCCGCGTTCTCGAGCCCGGGGATGAGCCGCAGGATGCGCTTCTGCTCGCCCCACTTGAGCTGGTTCTGGAATCCGACGAGGTTGTAGAGCGTCGCCGCGAGGTTGTCCTGACGGAGCTGGACACAGGCATAGGGCTCGCGCCCGGTCCGGGGATCGGCGAGGCCCACGGGTTTCATCGGGCCGAACCGCAGCGTATCGACGCCGCGGGCGGCCATCACCTCGATCGGTAGGCAGCCCTCGAAGTACAGGGCGTTGTCGATCTCGTTCAGGTCCACGGCCGCGGCCGAGCGAAGGGCTTCGTAGAACCGCAGATACTCCACGCGATTCAATGGACAGTTGATGTAGTCGTCGGCGCCCTTCCCGTAGCGGGAGGCGCGAAAGGCTTTCTCGGAGTGGATGCTCTCGACTTCCACCACCGGGCTCACGGCGTCGTAGAAATAGAGATAGTCGCTCCCGGTGAACCGGCGGATCGAATCCGAGAGCGCGTCCGAGGTGAGGGGCCCGGTCGCGAGAATCACGATGCCGCCCTCGGGAATCTCCTTCACTTCCCCCTCGATTACCGTGACGCCCCGAGCTTCGCGCACTTTCTCCGTCACGCGCCGGGAGAACGCGTCGCGGTCGACGGCGAGAGCCTGCCCCGCGGGGACGCGGCTTTCGAGAGCGGCGGAGAGGACGAGCGAGCCGAGCCGCCGCATTTCCTCCTTGAGGAGGCCGTGGGCGTTCGTGAGGGAGTCCGAGCGAAGAGAGTTGCTGCAGACGAGCTCCGCGAAGAGGTCCGTCTTGTGGACGGGGGTCCGCTTCGAGGGCCGCATCTCGAAGAGGCGGACCTCGACTCCGCGCCGGGAGATCTGGTAGGCCGCCTCGGCGCCCGCGAGCCCGGCGCCGACGACGGCGACGGGTCTCAAGCCGGGGCGGCTACGGCCTCGCGATCAGGGCTCTTTCGATAGCCGCACCCCTCCTCGGTGCAGGCGATGAACGTCCCGTCCCGCTTCGTCGTTTTCTCGAAGAGGATCGGGTAGCCGCACTCGGGACAGGGCTCGGCCACGGGCCGATACCAGCTCGTGAAGTCGCACTTCGGGTACTCGCTGCAGCCGAAGAACACCTTCCCGCGGCGCGAGCGCCTCTCGACCATTTGACCCTTGCAGTCGTCCTTGGGGCAAGCGGCACCCACTTCCTTCTGCTTGATGTGCTTGCAGTCGGGGTAGTTGCTGCAGGCCGTGAACTCCCCGTACCGGCCGTGCTTCACGACGAGATGGTTTCCGCACTTGGGGCACTTCTCGTCGAGAACCTGGTCGCGCTTGGTCTCGAGCGCTCCGTCCTTGCCCTTCAGGATCCGCCGCGTGTTCTTGCACTCGGGGTATCCGGAGCAGGCGAGGAACTGTCCGTAACGGCCCTTCTTCAGCACCATCGGCCGGCTGCACTTCTCGCAGGTCTCGTCCTGGAAGACGTCGGGATCCGCGGATTCCTTGTCGGCGTAGTTCTGGATCTCGCGCGTGTTCCGGCAGTCGGGATACCCGGAGCAGGCGAGGAAGTGGCCGAACCGCCCCCACTTGATGACCATGGGCTTTCCGCACTTGTCGCAGACTTCGGAGGTCGGAATCTCCATCGCCTTGACGTTCGTCATCTTCTCTTTGGCTTCGTCGAGGTCTTTCCGGAACTTCTGGTAGAAGCCGTCGATGGTGGTGAGGTAGTTCGCGCGGCCCTCCTCGATCTCGTCGAGCTGCTCCTCCATCCGCGCCGTGTACTCGATCTCCATGATGTCCGCGAAGCTCCCCATCAGGAGATCGGTCACGAGAAAACCGAGCTCCGTCGGAAGGAATTTTCGCTCCAGCTTGTGGACGTACTGCCGGTCCACCAGGACGGAGAGGATGCTCGCGTAGGTCGAGGGCCGGCCGATGCCTTTCTCCTCGAGCTCCTTCACGAGCGACGCCTCGGTGAACCGGGGCGGAGGCTGCGTGAAGTGCTGCTCCGGCCGCAGCAGGAGGAGCGCGAGCTTCTCGCCTTCGGAAAGGGGCGGGAGCTTTCCTGTTGCATCCTTGTCCGGCTCGTCGCCTTCCTCGCTCTGGGCCTCCGTCGTCTCTTTCTTCTCGGGCTCCTCGTCGCGGCCCTCTTCGTAAAGGACGAGAAAGCCGTTGAACTTCATGACCGAGCCCCGGGCCCGCAGGAGGAACCGCCCCGCCTCGATCTCGACGATGGTCTCGTCGAAGACCGCGGGCGGCATCTGGGAGGCGACGAAGCGGGTCCAGATCAGGCGATAGAGCTTGAGCTCGTCCCGGTCGAGGTAGGGAGCGACGGAGTCGGGATCGCGGAAGACCGACGTCGGCCGGATGGCTTCGTGAGCGTCCTGGGCCCCCTTCTTGCTCTTGTAGAAGTTCGGCTTCTCGGGAAGCATCGCATCCCCGTAGCGCTCGCCGATGTAGCGCCGCACTTCTTCGATCGCTTCATCCGCGATGCGTGTCGAGTCCGTGCGCATGTAGGTGATGAGTCCGACCGGTCCCTCGGAGCCGACCTCGATGCCTTCATAGAGACGCTGGGCCACCATCATGGTGCGCTTGGCGGTGAAGCCGAGCTTCCGTGCGCCTTCCTGCTGGAGCTTGCTGGTGATGAACGGGGGAACCGGCCGGCGGCGTCTCTCCTTCGCGGTGACCTTCTGGACGACGAACGGGAGCTTCTCGAGCTCGCTCACCACCGCCTTCGCGGAGACTTCGTCCTTGAGCTCGGCGTTCTCGCCGTCGATCTTCGCGAGCTTCGCCGTGAACGGCGGGGGCTCGCTTCCCTGGACGTCGGCCTCGACCGACCAGTACTCCTCGGCCTTGAACGCCTGGATCTCCCGCTCCCGCTCGCAGACGATGCGGAGCGCGACCGACTGGACTCGCCCCGCCGAGAGACCCCTTCGGACTTTCTCCCAGAGGAGCGGGGAGATCTGATACCCCACGAGCCGATCGAGAACCCGGCGGGCCTGCTGGGCGTCCACCTTGTCTTTGTCGATCTTCCGCGGGTGCCGGATCGCGTCCTCCACCGCCTTCTTCGTGATCTCGTTGAAGAGCACCCGGTGGATCTTGCCGTTCCGGCCTCCCAGCTCTTCAGCCAGGTGGAAGCTGATGGCTTCCCCTTCGCGGTCGGGGTCGGGGGCGAGGAAGATCGCGTCCGCCTTCTTTGCTTCGGCTTTGAGGTCGGAGAGGACTTTCTTCTTCTTGGGGATCACGACGTAGTCGGGCTCGAACCCGCGCGCGACGTCGACCCCGAGCTTGCTCTTGGGCAGATCGCGCACGTGCCCCATCGAGGCGCGCACGACGTAGCTCTTGCCCAGGAACTTGTTGATCGTCTTCGCCTTCGCGGGCGATTCGACGATGACCAGTGATTTCGGCATGGCAATAGTGTAGCGGAAGGATCCAGGCGCGCCAACCCTGGTCAACGCCGGGCATGGTAGGCCCCCCCCGGAAGTCGCCGAACGCAGCCACCGAGCTCGAGACGGCTGAGCGTCGAGAGCGCGCGATCGATGGGAAGGGAGAGCGCGTCAAGAATCGAATCGAGGTCGAGAGGCTCGTGGCGCGACCGCAGAAGTGTGAGGACGGCCCGCTCGTCGGCGTCGAGAGCCTCGGGCACCCGCTCCCCGATCGACCGTTGCTCCAAGGCCGCCCGAACGTCGTCGCGGAGCTCTTCGAGTACGTCTTCGGCACGAGTGACGAGCCGGGCGCCGTCCCGAAGGAGCGCGTGGACTCCTTCGCTACCCGGAGAGCCGATGGGGCCGGGCACGGCGAAGACCTCCCGGTCCTGATCGAGGGCGAGCCGTGCTGAGATGAGAGAGCCGCTCTTCGCCGCCGCTTCCACCACCAGCGTCCCGAGGGAGAGGCCGGTGATGACGCGATTGCGCCGGGGGAAGTTCCGGGCGTGGGGCGGCTCGTCGAGATCGAACTCGGAGACTACCGCGCCCTGTTCCGCGATCCTCTCCGCGAGCTTCCGGTGCTCGGGCGGGTACAGATTCTCGAGTCCCGAGCCGAGGACCGCGAGGGTGCGTCCGGAAGCCGCGAGGGCGCCCTCGTGTCCGGCGGCGTCGATTCCCCGGGCGAGGCCGCTCACGATGGTGAGCCCCGAGGATGCGAGATCCCTCGCAAGCCGGCGGGCCGTGTCGCGCCCGTACGGCGTCGCGCGGCGCGAGCCCACGATCGAGATCGAGAGTGCGTCCTCGCGCAGAATCTCCCCGCGGATGGTGAGCGCGATGGGGGGATCGGGGATCGCCGCGAGCAGGGGAGGGTAGTCGGACTCGCCGAGAAGGAGGAGCCGGTAGCCCCGCCCGGCGATGCGCTCGAGGGCGGCTTCCGCCCCCGCTCGAAGCCTTCCGTCGGGGTTCACGCCGATCCGCCTGAGGGCCGAGAGGAAGCTCCCTTCGTCCCTCAGGAGGGTGAGCCGGTCGCGAAGGGGGACGTGCTCCGCTCGGGCGAGAAGCCACGCTTCGATTCGGGACATATCTGGATAAGACGAAATCGGCCTCCCCTTTCCTCCCTCTCGCTTTCCCGGCTTGCACCGCTGGGGGGGGTGGGCTACCATACCGAAGCCGCCGCCATCACGATTGTGATGGAACCTCGTTCATCGCGTTTCTGGAGGAGAGGTAGGCTTGTCCTCTTCAAAGCGTCCTTTCACAACGGTTCCGGCGCTCCTGGCGTTTCTCCTCGCCGGGGCGACCGCTGTAGGGTCCGAGGAGAAGCCCGTCGAGCGGTCGAGAGAGCAGGTTGCCTTCGGCATCGAAGTGGCCCAGCTCGGCCTCTGGAAGGAGGCCACCTACCGCTGGGAGAAGGCCGTCGGGCTCGACCCCGAGAACGCCCGGGCCAGGAACAACCTGGCCGTGGCTTACGAGCAGATGGGCGATTTCGACCGGGCGAATCAGGAATACGAAAGAGCCCTGGAGCTCGAGCCCAACAACATCTATATACGTCAGAACTATGAGCTCTTCCGGGAAGCCTATGAGCGAAAAAAGCGCACCGACCGGCGGTCGGGGTCGAACTGAAATGGGGCGCGGGCTCAGCGCTGCGGCAGCATACGTTCTCGCCGTCTCGGCTGCCTGCACCAGCTATTACGAGGTGCCCATCGAGGTCCCCATCTCCGCGAAGCTCGACGTCGAGAAGTACAACCGGATTCTCGTCGCGAGCTTCACCACGCAGTCGAACGAGAACATCGACCTCGACGCCGAGACCGTGCGACTCCTTCGCAATCAGCTGCGCACCCGCAGCGCCCTCCAGGTCCTCGATGCGGATATCGAGCCCCTCGGAGACTTCTCCGAGAAGACGCTCGAGCAGAGCGGGATGCTCGACAAGTTCAAGGAGATCGAAGAGCAGGCGAAGGCCGAGGGCGAGGAGCAGATCTCGCGCCAGGAATGGGTCGACCTCGAGCAGGACAAGATCCTCGAGGACGAGGAGTTCTGGCGGGAAGTGGGGGAGGAGTACCAGAATCCGCTCATCGTCGCCGGAAAGCTCGCTTTCACTTCGGAATCGCGTTCGGGCCTGGTGCGAAACGACCGCTACACGCGCGACGCCTTCAATCGGCCTCAACTCGTGCGCTCGAACACGTTCCAGGAACGGACCGGATTCGTCCTCAATGCCGAGTTCTACTTCATCGACGGCGAGACCGGCCGCAGCATCCACCGTGAGCGGTTCACCGAGGAGGTCATCTACGGCCGGGACGAGCAGACGTCCGCCCTCTCCTCCTACTTCGAGCTCATGGATCGGCTCCTTCCGAACTTCCTCAGCATCCTTTCGCCGCAGACGTTTCGAGGCACGAGGATTCTTCTGAAATGACGTGGTGAGGCTCCATTCTCGCGACCCGAAGGCTCCCTGCCGCCGAGCTCCAAAGTCGCCGGACGAACGAGATACGAGGTAATCGATGAGGATCGTAAACCAGGGACCTTCGACAACAGCGGCTGTCCTTTTCACCCTTCTCGCGGTTCTTCCCGGGTCAGCCGGGGTAGCGCTCGGCCAGGCGTCCTTCGCTCCTTTCTACGGCAAGAACAAGGTCAAGTACGACAAGCACAACTGGCAGGTCTACCGCTCGCCGCACTTCGAGGTCTACTACTACCCGGAGTTCGAGCCCGAGCTCGGACGCCTTGTGAGCTACGCCGAGAGCGCTTACGAGAAAGTCTCGAACGACCTGAAGCACGAGATTTCGTTCGCCATCCCGCTCATCCTCTACAAGACGTTCAGCGAGTTCGCCCAGACCAACCTGTTCCCCATCGAGATCCCGGAAGGGGTGGGGGCTTTCGCCGAGCCCGCGCGCGATCGGATGGTGCTTCCCATCGACTATCCCCCCGATGAGCTCCAGGAGCTCTTCATCCACGAGCTCACCCACATCTTCCAGTTCGACATCATTCCGCGATCCCTGGTGAGGCGCTCCGTTCCCGTGTGGATCGACGAGGGCATGGCGACCTACATGGAGGACGAGTGGGACCCACTCGACGCCATGATGGTGCGGGACGCTGCCGTGACCGACCAGCTCCCCACTTTCGAAGCCCTCGACGTGGGCTTCGTCCGCGCCACCTACAGCTTCGGCGCCGCCATCTTCGAGTTCATCGAGGAGCGCTTCGGCAAGGAGGGCGTCCGCCAGTTCGTCTTCGCCCTGCGCCGCGCGGTGGTGGGAGGGGTGGGCGCCGAGGTCTACGAGCAGGCGTTCCGCATGACCCCCGAGGAGTTCTACCGCGAGTGGAAGCGGTGGCTCACGGAAAAATACAAGCCGTTCCGCGACAAGGAGATTCCCGACGACTACAGCCTCGATCTTTCCCCCAATCCCCAGAGGGGGAACTTCGTCGCCGCTCTCTCCTCCGCTCCGTCTCCCTCGAAGGAGATCATCGCCGTCATGAGCGTGAACCGGAAGGAGGGGGAGTTCGACGTCGTTCTGATGTCGGCGAAGGACGGGAAGATCATCAAGAACCTCACCCCCGGCTATACCGGGGCGTTCGAGAACATCGCAGCGCTCGTTGGTGAGGACTCCCTCATCGGGCGGAACCTGTCGTGGACCCCCGACGGCGACAACGTGGTGTTCTTCGGCCGGTACAAGAAACGGCGGGCCCTGGTCCTGGTAAACGCCCTCCAGAGCGAGGTGGTGAGACGGATCGAGGTGCCGGTGGACCTCGCGGCCTTTCCCACGGTGGATCCGAAAGGGGAGTGGGTGTACTTCACGGCGCTCCAGGATGGAATCAGCGACGTCTGGCGGGTGAGCCTCGAGACCGAGCAGTTCGAGAACGTCACCAAGGACAACTTTTACGACAAGTTCCCCGCCGTCACTCCCGACGGAAAGTGGCTCTACTACAGCCGCCGCATCAGCGGCTACGACAAGATCTACCGCCTGAACCTCGAGAAGCCGGACGAGAAGGAGCAGGTCACATTCGGGACCCACGACGACGCCTCGCCCATGTTCTCCGACGACGGCAAGCTCATGTTCTACACCTCGAACGAGGACGACGAGATCTATAACCTCCGCTCTCTCGACCTCGAGACCGGAGACATCACGCAGTACACGGACGTCCTCGGCGGCAATTTCTCCCCCTCGATCGTGAAGGATCCAAAGAGCGGCGAGGACGTGCTCTTGTTCACGAGCTACTACAAGGGGAACTACGGCCTCTACCGCCTTCCCATGGACGAGCCGGTGAAGGAGTTGACCGCCGACATGATCGTGCGCACGGCGGGGCCGGTCATCGATTTCGTGCCGCCCGTGAGCCACCAGATCATCTCCGAGAACAAGCGGAAGAAGAGCACTTTCGAGAAGTTCTTCGTCGATGGGGCCCCCCCCATCGCCGTCGGCGTCACCTCCGGCGGAGACTTCTTCGGAGGAAGCGGCATCAGCTTCTCCGACGTTCTCGGGGACCAGAACTTCACGTTCCTCGCGCTCTCCGTCCGTGAGTTCCGGCAGTACTACGGCTCCTACACGAACCTCTCGGGAAGGTTCCAGTACTCCCTGGCGGGGTTCGACTCCACGAGCTTCTTCTACGCGAATCCCTACGGGAGCTTCCTTCCCATTCAGACGCGGGAAGACGCGCTCGCCACCATCCGGTCGACCGGCGCGACCATCTCCTCGATCTATCCCCTGAGCCGTTTCCGCCGGTTCGAGCTTTCAACGGGAGTCATCAAGCAATCGACGCGCTTCGAGGATCCATTCCTCGATCCGACGCTGAACCCGAACTGCATCGGACTTCCACCCGGCATCACCTGCGAAGAGTACGTGCAGCTCCTCGAGCAGAGGTACCCGAACGGCACCGTGCTCCCGATCGAGGCCGCGTTCGTCCAGGAGACGACCCGCTTTCGCAACTTCGGACCCATCGCCGGGAGCACGATCTACGGGGGCTTCACGTTCTCTCCCGGAGGGGCGTTCCTCTCGCGGCGGACGTTCAACCTCGACGCGCGGAAGTATTTCCAGCTCACGTCCGGAGGGCTCTTGGCCGTGCGCTTCCGCGGGCTTTTCAGCAACGGCGACAATCCGGACATCTTCTGGTTCGGCGGAAACGGCGACATGCGCGGATTCGAGTACCTCTCGTTCGTGGGAAACAAGGGGTTCTTCGCGAACGCCGAGCTGCGCTTTCCCATCATCGACGCCGCCATCACCCCCATCGGGTTTTTCGGTCCCCTGCGCGGGCTGTTCTTCGTCGACATGGGAGGGGCGTTCTACAACGGCGAGACCTTCAAGCTCTTCTCGAGCGAGCGGCGGTTTTCGTCGCTCGGCGCCCGCTGCGGGCCGACGGGCGCCGCCCCCTGCGTTTCGGACGGCTTCGGCCTCGACGACGCGGTGGCATCATTCGGCATCGGTCTCACCTTCAACTTCTTCGGCCTGCCGATGAACGTGAACTGGTCGCGGCTCACGGATTTCACGACCACCATCGACGGTTGGAAGACGGACTTCTGGGTTGGATATACGTTCTAAGTGCGCGCCTCGCTCTTCGCTCGGCGCGCTCCCCCTCGCTCAGCGTTGATGAGTGCCGCGGGGACCCCACCCCCGCGGCTCGTCGCTACGCGGTTCGCGCTGCGCGACAGCTGAAGGCTCCTCGGGGAGGAGGGGGCCCTCCGGGCCCCGATGCTTTTTCTTCGGTTCTTCCGTCGCGTTCCTTGACACGAGCCATCGGGCTCGCTACAGTAACGGGATCGGCGGACTTGCCACAGGAGGCTTCACGGTGTACGCGATCGTAGAAACGGGCGGAAAGCAGCAGAAAGCGGTTCCCGGAGAGACGCTCAAGATCGAGCGGCTCGAGGCGAAGGTCGGAGAGACCGTGAAGCTCGATCGCGTGATGCTCGTGAGCCGCGAGGGACAGGTCTCCCTCGGCAGGCCCTATATCGACGGCGCCTCGGTGACGGCGACCGTCACCGCCCAGGATCGCGGGCCGAAGGTGCTGATCTTCAAGAAGAAGAAGCGCAAGGGCTACCGGCGCACGAAGGGGCACCGCCAGTCGTACACGTCGGTCCGCGTGGACGCCATTCAAGCTTGAGCAGGTGAGAGGAAGAAATGGCTCATAAGAAAGGCCAGGGAAGCTCCCGAAACGGCCGCGACAGCAACTCCCAGCGGCTCGGCGTGAAGGCGTTCGGGGGAGAGACGGTCACGGGCGGCTCGATCCTCGTGCGCCAGCGGGGCACCAAGTTCCTTCCGGGACGAAACGTGGGCCGCGGCAAGGACGATACTCTCTTCGCGAAGATCCCGGGAGTCGTTCAGTTTCAGAACCGGGGCCAGAGGGGCCGCTTCATCCACATCCAGCCCCTCGCGAGCGGTTGAGCGCCAAGCTGCCATTCCGAGAATCTGCTACTTTCCTTCACACTCCTTTGCGCCGATAATTGACCCGTGTGGGTCGACGAGGTCACGATCGAGGTCGAGGCGGGCCGCGGAGGAGACGGAGTTTCGAGCTTCCGGCGCGAGAAGTTCGTTCCGCGGGGCGGCCCCGACGGCGGAACCGGCGGTGACGGCGGATCGGTTCTTCTCGAGGCCCGCACGGAGCAGAACACCCTCGCGGGGTTCCGCTACCGTCCCCACTATCGCGGCGAGCGCGGGAGAAACGGCGAGGGCGCGACACGAACCGGACGCTCGGGCGAAGATCTGGTGGTTCCGGTTCCGCGGGGCACACTCGTCTTCGACGAGGAAACGGGCGAGCTGCTCGGGGATCTGACGGACGAAGGACAGCGGGTGCTCGTCGCTCGCGGCGGTCGGGGCGGACGCGGAAACGCCGCTTTCGCTACCGCGACGAATCGCGCGCCCCGCCGTTGCGATCGGGGAGCGCCCGGCGAGGCGCGGAAACTCCGGCTCGAGCTGAGGCTGCTCGCGGACGTGGGGCTGGTTGGCTTTCCCAACGCCGGAAAATCCACGTTCGTATCCCGGGTGAGCGCGGCGCGGCCCAAGATCGCAGACTACCCGTTCACCACTCTCGTCCCCCACCTCGGAATGGTGGACGTCGCCGAGGACGCGTCGTTCGTCATCGCCGACGTGCCCGGGCTCATTCCGGGGGCGAGCGAAGGAGCAGGCCTCGGCGATCGCTTTCTGCGGCATCTGAGCCGCACCGCGCGGCTCGTGTACTTCATCGACGTCTCGGAAGCTTCGGAGCGGGAGCCGGCGTACGACCTCGAGGCCTTGCGCCAAGAGATTCGGGCCTACGGCCGGGGCATGGACGAAAAGCCGGCAGCCGTCGCCGCGAACAAGATCGATGCACTCTCGGACCGCGGCCGCCTCGAGCGGCTCGAGGCCGTCGCTCGCCGGCTCGGGCTGCCCTTTTTCGCGGTCTCCTCGGCGACGGGTGAGGGCTGCCGCGAGATGGTCCGGGAGCTCCATCGGCTGGTAGGGCTCGATGGGGAGACCCGGTTGGATGCCGGTGAGCGCGCGAGCACCCGAGGATGAAGCGAGTGGACCGGCCGGTGGCGGGAGCAGCAACGGGCCCGGAGGGCCCGTCCTCCCCGCGCGGGGAGCGCGGGGAGCGAGCGCGCGGTGAGCGCGCGAGCACTTGAAGAT
>Ga0187893_10002916_pt1 | contig 36153 bp, 36 predicted proteins | sample MA1701074metaG_FD_139574 | JGI IMG/M metagenome (GOLD analysis project Ga0187893, IMG submission 139574) | White microbial mat communities from a basaltic lava cave in the Kipuka Kanohina Cave System on the Island of Hawaii, USA - MA170107-4 metaG ... | reverse complement strand
TCTCAATACCGATAAAGCCTCCGACACGCAACCCATCCCGTTCAAGCGCCTTGCGCTCTTCTGCGCCCCGGTCGCGGCGACCTTCCCAGCCGACACGGATCAAGGCGCGCATCTCATCATCCGAGACGCTGGCGCGAAGGGGTTTGCGCAGATCCGTTCCCGTCGTGGCGTACAGACATCGGTACCACATACCGTCGGCGGTCACCCGGCTGCGGTCGCACGTCGCACAGAACGGCGTGGTCGTCGAAGGAATAATCCCAAAGGTCGTCCCATCCGGCAGCAGAAATCGTTGCGCCGGCGCGGCTCCCCGTTCAGGCATCGGCTCGATCGTCCCATAGTGCTGACTCAACAGGGTGAGCATCTCGGCTCGGGAGAACACTTTTTCTTGAGACCACTCGTTCGCGCCACCGACGTCCATATATTCAATAAATCGAACCTCCGCCTGCACCTGCTTGCCGAACTCGATCAGTGCGATCAATTCATCGTCGTTGAACCCACGAATCGCCACCGTATCGAGCTTTAAGCCGGTGAATCCCGCCCGAGCCACCGACTCAATCCCTTCTACCACGCGCGCAAACTCATCATGGCGGGTCAACTGAAGAAATCGTTCCGGTCTTAGCGTATCGAGACTGACCGTGACGCGGTGAAGTCCTGCCTCATGCAGCGCCTCAGCCTGATCAGCCAAAAGGATGCCGTTTGTCGTCAGCGCGATATCCGTCACTCGTCGGTTTTGGAACAACAGGCGAATCAGCCGAGGCAAATCGCGTCGAAGCAACGGCTCTCCGCCGGTCAACCGCACCCGATCCACGCCGAGGTCGGTGAAATAGCCGGTCAGGCCCGCCATTTCCTCATAGGTCAGGACATCCTCGCGCGGAAGCCAGAGATAGTCCTGCTCCGGCATGCAGTACTTGCAACGGAGATTGCATCGATCCGTCACGGACAAACGCAAGCTGCGAAGCGGCCTGCCGAATGTATCAGCAACGGGAAGAAGAGCCGTACTTGTTGATAGCTGGTCAGCCAAGACTTCCTCGATTTCTTCTGAACGTTTTACGTTTCACTTTTTACGTCTAACGCTTCTAGGGATGTTCTTCCACCCAGACTTCGCCTTCCGGCGTGTGCTCGAGTTTCCAGATCGGCGTGATTTGTTTCAATTCATCAATCGCCCACTTGCAGGCACGGAACGCCTCAGCCCGATGCTCAGCGCCCACGACAATCAACACAATGTTTTCACCGATGCCTATTTCGCCATACCGGTGGAGGATCGCGGCCTCGATGATGTCAAAATCCTTCAATGCCCGCTCGCGAATTTCGCACAATTTCCTTTGTGCCATCCCTTCGTAGTGCTCGAAGGTGATGCTGTCCACATCCCGCCCCTTAGACCGATCCCGCGCCGTCCCCAGAAAAATCGCAATGCCGCCGATGCGCTTCGACCGACCTCGCACCCGGTTGATCTCCGCATCCACGGAAAAATCTTCCCGTTGCACACGGACAAACTGGGCATCATCACTAACGTGATCCGTGTGTGTTCCACCAGCAAACGGTGGCAACAATGCAATTTCGTCACCGTCTCGAATTTCCGTTTCTTCGTGGGCAATTTCCTGATTTACCGACACCAGAACTTTCTTTTTATGGATCAACTCCCCGATCGCTGGATACCCGGCATCCAGTAGGCCAACCAAGTCCTTCACTTGCTTTCCATTATTCAACACAAGCGACAGAGACTCTTGATTCCCCGCCAGCGACTTTGTCATTCCGAAGAGCCTGATCGTGACCACAATGAACAGACCTTTTCCGTTACACAAACATCTATAGGTTAACGCCTTGTAAAAGTTCCAGACTTTCCACCAGACTTCGAGAGCAAACACACCTCGCTAAAGCTCATCCCTCGATCAATCGCCTTGCACATGTCGTAGATCGTGAGCGCCGCCACCGAGGCTGCCGTCATGGCTTCCATCTCCACCCCGGTTGGTCCCGTCGTCTTGGCCGTCGCCAAAATGGTAATCGAACAGCGGCCGTCGCGATCAGGCTGAGATTCTTCCTTAAATGAGATATCGACGCTGGTGAGGAGAATCGGATGGCACATGGGAATGAGGTCCGGAGTCTTCTTGGCTCCCATCACACCGGCAACCTGCGCGACGGACAAGACATCGCCTTTGGCAATCTTGCCACGTTGAATCTTATCAAGAGTTTCTGGTTGGAGAAAGATTATGGCCTGAGCCGTCGCGGCCCGCTCGGTCGAGTTCTTGACACTGACATCAACCATCCGCGCCCGCCCCGACTCGTTAAAGTGTGTAAATTCTGCCATTTTGTGAGCTGAATCAGCGCGTTGCAGGAAACGTGAGGTGATTATAGGAGCCGGTGGAAAGGGCAGTCAAGGGAGGGAAAGTGCAGGCAAGATGGGAGGTCCCCTTCACTCGCAGAGGCCCCACTTGGGAAAGTGGTCCCTTGATACGCGCGGTTAGGGACCTCCCATCTCGCCTGCTGAGCAAATAAATAAGGTGTTCGGAGGAAAGGACATCCGAGAGGGATGGAGAAGGAGCGTCCAGGTGCCCTTATTACTCGCAGAGCCCCACGATGAAACGGTGGTCGCTCGATGCGCGCAGTTGGGGATTCAACCAGGCCGCCCCCAAGAGGGAGGAAGAGAGATTGGGAAAACCAGTGTGGGCCCATTGCTTCTGGAGCGCGACCGATCAGAATGTGCTCACCCAACGGAGGCAGTGGGACCACCCCAACCGTCCCTCCGAGGAAACGATTTGAGGAGTCGACAGCCCAGATCCGGTGGGTGGAACAGGACGAAAGATTGAACAAGTATTGGAAGTTCGAGTAGACTTGCCTTCAATCAGCATGTTGAGAGGACCCTGCAATGCTGTACGGTCGATCGCAACAGAGTGATTAGTTGGGAAATGACGTGATGGCAAGCAGCAGGAGCAACGATGACCAGATTCTGAGAGCGTATGCCGCCATCACCTCGATTCGGGCTAATGTTCCTGAACGCCACGAGGTTGAAGAGAGATGGGTCAACGAGTTCAACGCCGCGATCGAGAAGCTTGAGAAGTCATTGGACATTGATCTGCAGGAATTCAAGGTTTCGCAAGACGCGCTCAAACGATTCGTTGCTTCGTGCAACAGCCAGACCAATGACGTGACCTATCTTGAAGGTCTGTGGTGCGAACGGGCCATTCTGATGCAGAAGCTTGACTCGGTCCTTATGTACTTCACTGGCTTGCAAGACCGGGAAGACAATAAGATCGGTTTTCACCCATTTAAATAGGCATTGCAAACAGCGGTAGGCGGGGTTCCCACTCACATGTGCCCCATTCCTCGCGCTTGCCGCGCGCCACTTCGCGCTTTCGCGGAGAACCGTTATAAATAATGCGGGCTTAGGATAGTCAATCGCGGTTTATCTCCGAGCACTGACCCCGAAGTAATGCGTTCAAGCTGACTGCCTCTCCTCTCTGGGAACGGCATCTTGGAGGTCCAACTACACCCGTCGAGCGAGCAGGTTTCCATACTGTGCGTTCTGCGCGCAAGAAAGCCACCTGGGCATACCCCTCTCCCCTCGCGCACCCTGCTAACGATTGGTTGACAGCTGGAAATCCAATCCTTGAGAATGGCGGCATGGCCTATCGTGTGGTGATTGAACGGCTGGAATTTCAAGGGCGTTGCGGGGTCACCCCGGCGGAGCGGCGGAGACCGCAGCCGCTGGCGATCGATTTGGAATTGGACTGTGAAGGAACCGCTGCCGAAGCTGCAGACCAGATCAACAAGACCGTGGACTATGCCCAGGTGACTGAGCGGATCGTCGAATTGGGTGAGACTCAGGACTGTGCGCTCCTCGAAACATTTACGGAACAGGTCCTTGCGATGTTGTTCACGGAATTCCCCGTTGAGAAGGTCTCACTCTGGCTCAGAAAGCTGGCCCCTTCTCTCTCACAGATGACCGGATCGGTCGGCGTGAAGGTGGAACGGAACCGTATGGCACATCAGCCGCAACAGATTGACCCAGCGCCCTCGTTATTCCTAGCGCAGCAGCTTCAGCTCCATCGCTTACCGAAAGGCAAAGTGCTCGACGTGGCAGCCGGATCGGGACGCAATGCGCTCTATCTGGCCTCGCATGGATTTCAGGTCGAGGCGATGGATCGCGATGAACAGGCCATGGCACAGCTCGCGGCCACGGCGAAACAAAGAAACCTCCCGAACCTCACTGTCCGGACAGTGGATCTCGAGCGAAAGACAGAGGGACGTCCAGAGTTTCCGAATCAAGAATATGATGTGATCGTTGTGTTCTTCTATCTCCATCGCGCGCTGTTCCCTGCCCTCATCGATTCCTTGAAACCGAACGGGGTCTTGATCTACGAAACCTTCACCATAGACAACTATATGCGCCATCGCCATCCGCGCCGATGGGAATTTTGCCTCGCGCACAACGAATTGCTCCGGCTCACATCCACTCTCCGCGTGCTGTCGTACGACGAAGGCGAACACGCCGGTAGCCATGGACCCGGTTCTGTCTTCACCGCGCGACTCGTCGCTCAACAAGCAAGTCCCGGTAGCCTTGCGCACGAGTCGACATGAGCCGTATTGATCTCCACCTCCACACGACACACTCCGATGGAAGCCTCTCTCCAGCTGCGGTCCTACAGCTTGCTCACAAGGCAAAGGTGACGGCTCTGGCCATTACGGACCACGACATTGTCACCGGCATTCCCGAAGCCATCGCAGTCGGAGCGGAGTTGGGGATTGAAATTATTCCCGGCGTGGAAATCAGCTCCTGCGTCGGCATTAGTGAGCTCCATATCCTTGGCTATTGCATAGACTGGCAAGACGCAGAACTGAATCGACGCTTAGCCGTTTTGCGCGAGAGTCGGCATAACCGCAACCCACAGATCATCGAACGGCTGCGCTCACTGGGACTAGACGTGACCTACGAAGAGGTGCGGATCTTGGCCGGCACGGATTCGGTCGGCAGGCCGCATATTGCGCGGCTCTTGATGGACAAGAAATATGTCACATCTGCCAAAGACGCCTTTGACAGATATCTGGCAGAGGGACGCCCGGCGTATGTGGCGCGTGAACTGCCCCAGCCGGCGGATGCCATTGCCTGGATCAAAGCCGCCGGCGGCGTGGCTGTACTGGCCCACCCTACATGGGCCAAGGTGTCTGGAGAAGGGCTGAACGCACTCCTGACGACATTGAAGACTGAAGGCCTCGGCGGTATCGAAGTCCACTACAGTACGCACACGAAGCGACAGACGACGGAGTATCTCGATCTGGCCAAACGCCTGGACATGCTGGTGACTGGTGGCAGCGATTTCCACGGGATCACCAAGCCGGACATCGAAGTGGGTATGGGCCGAGGCGACTTGAAAGTCCCCGAGAAGTTGCTCGATCCCCTCAAGACAGCCGCCCTCTTCGTTTGAGGTTCATCTGGTTCATCTTGTTTCTCTGGTTAATCTCGTTCAACCAAATAAACGAGACAAACCAGAACAACCAGTCGGTTTCCACGCCTCACGAGTATCGAGAATACCTCATGGGAACAGGTGCGTTCGTGGGCAAAGCGGCTGTCTTGGCAGACTCAGGCCGGGCGGGCAAGTCACGCAATCTGTTCGGCATCCTACCAGTCTGTTCTCTCGTACAACGCTGCTCATTTCTCCCAATTCATTGACTCTCCTCTCCCATCCGCTACACTCTGAGGCATTCACAGACCTTCTCAAGAACTCCTATGTCGAAATCCTGGACTTGGATCGCTCCCTATATCTTTACCATCATGGCTGTGCTCCTAGCCGGCCCCTTGCTGAGTAACCTGGCATTGGTCCAATCTGTCTCAGTCCCGTATCTGCAGCTTACTGGGACTCACGCCATTCGATTGGCTGTTAACCTCCTCGCGCTCATCATCCTTTGGATTTTCGCCCTCGTTGCCTCTCAGCAAATCCCCGACAACGGCCGAGGGTCGAGCTTTCTTCGCCATCTCGTCCTCCCGCTCACGACTCTCATCGTCGTTCTCTTTGCGAACAAAGCGTTCAGGACCATGGGCCTGCCGCTGATCGAACAGATTGGCCCATCTCGATTCGCGATGGCATATGCAATCGGTCTCGTCGGTTCCGGTCTCTGGTTCACGGGAGCTTGGATTCTTAATCGGCGTTCGCTGCGCGAAGCCTTCGTCCCTCCAAGACAGACACGCCGCCAAGAGGCGCAGGGAATCTCCGATGATGAAGACGCAGAACAGGAAGAAGCGGCAGTGGCTCTGCCAGAACCAACAAGCGCAGCCGCCACATTATCGATCAATGGCGCCACACCGGGCATGCTCGGGCGCTACAAAGTGTTAAAAGAGCTCGGACGGGGCGCGATGGGACTCGTTTATTTAGGGAAAGATCCCAAGATCCAGCGTTTCGTGGCGATCAAGACCATGCGACTCGATCAGCTCGACCACGATGAGAAGCTACAAGAGGTCAAGGCACGATTCTTCCGCGAAGCAGAATCCACAGGGCGGCTCTCTCATCCCAACATTGTCACCATCTATGATGCCGGAGAAGAAGACGATTTAGGATACATCGCGATGGAACTCATCGAAGGGACCCCCCTGAAACAGTGGGCACGGAAGCCCAACCTGATGCCAGTCAACCAGGTCCTCCTGACTGTCGCCACCGTCGCGGATGCGCTGGATTACGCCCATCAACAAGGCGTCGTCCATCGTGACATCAAGCCGGCGAACATCATGCTCACAAGAGATCGCGTCGTGAAAGTCATGGATTTCGGCATTGCGAAGATAGCCTCGAGCAGCAAGACACAAACGAATATTGTATTGGGCACGCCGACTTACATGTCACCTGAACAAATCGCCGGCAAGAAAGTGGACGGTCGGTCGGACATTTTTTCACTCGGCGTGGTGCTGTTCGAACTCCTCACTGGACAACTGCCGTTTGCCGCCGATAACTTGTCGGCCGTGCTGTTCAGCATCGCTCATCATCCGCATCCCGCCGTTCAGACCTTGAGGGCAGACCTTCCTCCAATGGTGCAAGAGATCCTGGATCGCGCGTTACAGAAAGAATTACCTCACCGCTATCGGCGCGCAGAAGAATTCGCGGGCGAGCTCCGTGCCTGTATGCAGAGTCTCGCGGCATGAGGGAGATGTCGTCTGGCCTTCGAACGATTACATAGCGCCAAGTCCGATACTGGCCGTAAACGATCCCATAACGAGGATCGCTTTGTGGTCGACCAGACACTCGGACTGTATGTCGTCTGTGACGGCATGGGGGGCGGCAACGCCGGCGAGATTGCCAGTGCCCTCGCTGTCGAGAGAATCCACGCGCATCTGATCGAGGCAGCCCGGCATGCAGACCTGCCGCTGGTGGGCCCCTGCGATACCACAGTGTCTGTACCTGCCAATCGTCTTGCCAGCGCGATTCGTGCAGCCAACGAAGCCGTGCATCGCGAATCATGGAGCAGGCCTGCATATGCCGGAATGGGTACCACCGTGGTCGCCGCGCTACTCCGTGAGGAAGTGCTTGCCATCGCCCATGTCGGAGACAGCCGGCTGTACCTCGTTCGAAACGGGACGATCCAAGCCCTCACCACAGATCATTCCTGGGTCGCCGAACAAATCCTCAAAGGGTTCATCACGGAAGAAGAGGCTGAATGCTCCCCACAGAAAAACATCGTGACGAAAGCCCTCGGCGTCGAGAGCACCGTCGACGTGGAACTAGCGGAGGTTCCGGTCAGGAGCGGAGATATGCTGTTGTTATGCTCAGACGGACTGACCCGTGGTGTCCACCCGAACGACATTCTTCACATCCTCAGTGGATCGGAAAACCTCCCCGCCATGTCTGATCGCCTCATCGTCATGGCAAACGAGGCCGGCGGTGACGACAACACGACCGTGATTGTCGTGGCCTTGCGGGATGAACTTCAAGCCGGATTGTGGGAACGGCTAAAAAAACGATTCGTCGCGTAACGGATCAGAGAGGCCTTGCACAGGAGGGAACACCATGCCCGAAACTTTGCCACAACCAGCCACACTGCTCGTCAAACTTCACGGACAAGGCTCCCGACATATCGAACTGACCCATGAGACCTTGACGATCGGTCGGAAGGCCGACAATACCCTCGTGATTGAAGATGCCGCCGTCTCGGCGCATCATGCGAGGATCGTGAAGGTTCAGGCCGTCTTCTTTCTCGAAGATTTGATGAGCACGAACGGCACCACCATCAATGGCCGGCCGATTACGCGCCACCAACTTCATGACGCAGACGTGATTGCCATCGGTCAACATCGACTGGTTTTTCAAGAGAATGCGGTAGCCAGTACAGCGGCGCCGACTCCATTTGTCGATTTGGATCGAACCACGGTGCTCAGAGGAACGAACCGAATACCGGACAGACCGATGCTCACTGTCAATGTCCTCGTGATCGGCGGGAAAACCGATAGAGCGGAATACTCACTCACCAAACAGGTGAATGTTATCGGGTCACAAGACGGAGCAGTCATTCGGTTGACCGGCTGGTTTGCCCCAAAATCTGCGGCGACGATCGCCCGACGAGGCCACGCCTATTCCATCAGCTCTTCAACAGGCGCAAAGTCTCTGCTCGTCAACGGCACGGAAGTTGACGGACAACAGGAGCTGAAGGATGGGGACCAGATCGAGGTGGCAGGCGTGACGCTGAAGTTCTGTGTGCAATCAGAAAGCAAGAACACCGCTCGCTAACATCCCACCCGACTACTTAAAAAAGAGCGTGCCCTTCGGCAAGGTTTGGTAACATCGGTCGGTGACCTCCTGATCATGCGATTGGAGACACTGGAGAATCTGCCCGCTCCCAGGTTTGATCGTTCTGCAGAATCGTTTGACATCATCGTCGCACGCCGCCATCAATCGATTTCGATCTTCCTTCCACTTTACAAATCGCTCATGCAACTGGTTTTGGCATAGCGGCGGAAGTTGTTTGGCACGCTGTTTCAGACAGCGCGTGCGGGCAGAACCGTCCAGAGAATCGGGGCACAATTGTTCGATGTCCGCTTCACACTTCAGCTTCGTAGCCTGAAGAGTGTTAGGATCCAATCGTGTGACAACCGGAGCATCGACACTTATGTCGCGCGACCGATCATCCTCCGGCCTCGGCACGGCTGCCTCTGAAGGCAGCGGAGGAGAGGTAGGAATGGTTAAATCCAGCGCGGATGGCTCAGACATGGGAGATGGAGAAAGCGCAGCCTGACGAGTCTCAGGAGGCATGGCGGCCGCAGACAACTCTTCTTCTGACGGGAAATTGGCAGCAACCGTGGCCCACACGAGCGCAAGGCCAAGTAAGGTGAGTGCGCCGGCAATGATCCCACTCGAAGACTGCTGCTGAGCCATAGTCGCTCCCTATCTCTCGCCCGCATTATTCATGACGCTTTTGCTGCAAGCGAGGATACGCGGCGGCACGCTTTCGCGACAAAATTTCATGATTAATGCGGACTAACCAGATCCAGCATAGGATATGGCGTTGAAAAAATCGACGAATTGTCTAGTTTCTGCCAGAAACCTTTCCGGCATGATGGCTCATCGAGACATTGTGTAGTCGCATGGCGAGGGAGAGGTATGGAACCGCGAGAGAATGAGACGAAAACGCAAGCAGGACAAAGGCCAGCCCGGTCTAGTTCTCTGGAGCTTCGACGATGTGGTTTTCAAACCTGGTACAGCCCTCGGCAAGCAGCCGATTCGTGAGCATTTCTCCAGGCCATTCGATGGGCAAGTCAGCCGTGAAGATCCACACATCAGGAGAGGTCCACACGGGACCGTGGTCTTCCGGAAGTTCGGGATCAAACAGATCAGTCCAGACCGGCATGTACACGCCGTTCCCGCATTGGGTATGCAGGTGCACGATCGTGCGCGCCCGCACGAGCGGGTCCAGATCGCGCCAGACTGCCGCAGTCTCATCCGCCAACCGATGGAGCCGAACGGCATTTTGCGCATCGAACATGGCATAGGCCGCGTAGACCGGTGCTTCGATCATATCGGGAGCCAGCGCCAACTCGGGACATTGCGCCACGAGGCCTTCAAGGAGGGCCCGACGATGCCGGTCCTCCAGCGAATCGGGCAGCCCGGAGTCCGGCACACCGATCAATTCAAAGAAGAGAAAGGCGGTACTCTCGACGGGCGGATACAGCCGGGCGGCAATTGAAGTGGCCCGTTGGGAATCCGCCACCGTACTCAAATGATCGTTCAAACCCTGGAGGCTGAGCGGCTCCAGTGTCGAATCGGTCAATAGGCGCGACTCCACACGCACAACCGTTCCGGCTGAGAGCCGGAGATGTCGATGCAACAGTTCCGCTGTCGCAACCGGGTCGATCTTCAACTTGAGAGGATGGGCCAAATTGGCTTGGAGAGGAAGTTCCAAGGCCGCCATAATGGCATAGGACAATTTTTCATCGGCCGGCCCATCTATAAGCACGGAGCAGGATGCCTCCGCGAGAAGATCGAAGAGCCATTCAGCCATGTCCTCGTCCAGCGCCGCCAACACGGTTAGGAGATCGTACTCCCGTCCCTGCTCCAAGAAGGCCTGCAACGTATCGATTGCCGCTTCAGTATCGCCATGGTCATGGCGGCGAGCATTAATCAAGTGCACAAGATCTCGTGTAAGGGGGTCGGGGCGAGACCAACTCAACATATCGACAGACTCCTACCACACCACCGTACAGCACTGCTCCCCATGTTGCCAAACTTTTCCTGTGGTAGCAAGCGCTCCAGCAGTTTATCTCCACAGAATCCGGGCCACCTATCGAGTGACGTTACGCTCACGATCCAATCACCTTTACCAACACGCGTTTTCGTCTCTGCCCGTCGAACTCCCCGTAGAAAATTTGCTCCCACGGGCCGAAATCCAATCGGCCTTCGGTAATCGCAACCACGACTTCTCGCCCCATCAGCTGACGCTTGATGTGGGCGTCGCCGTTATCTTCTCCCGTCTCGTTATGCCGATAGGTCGCGTTCTGAGGAACGAGCGTATCCAAAAATCTGTCATAGTCTTTGAGCAAACCTGGTTCGTCGTCATTGATATAAACACTGGCCGTGATATGCATGGCATTGACCAGCACGAGCCCCTCTTGGACACCGCTCTTCTTAACCGCTGCCTCGATCTGCTCTGTAATATTGAGGTAGGCGCGCCGCGTCTTCGTCTCGAACCAGAGCTCTTCGCGATAGGATTTCATGGTCGTCGGTTCGTGGGCGCTCATTTTGCCGAACTGGACACTCAAGATGCAAGCCGCGCCATCTCTCCCCCACACCGTCAATCAACCAGCCTGCTGCCGGTATATGTATATAATGATACCGTTGTGTCCATTAATATGACGGCCATGTCCCTTTCGCTCACTGCTCTCCCCACGGCTTCGGCTTTCAGCCCATGCCGAGATACTCCTCGTAGGCGCTGTCTAGCAAAGAACGTTGCGGAAACGATCATCGAGACGCCGGCACAACTATTCTGTCGCGTCACAATCGACATCACACAAGCCGAACGACTCTATCCTGCAGCCCTTCGTATCCCTGTTGAAGCTTGCCGCTGGTACGCGCATTTCCTCAACAGAATTGACACAATTCGGCGATGGTGATAGGTCTTTTCACAGAATAGTCCACGTGGGAATGGATCGCTCAGTAGGGAGGTGCTCGATGGCTGCGCTCGTTGGGAACCTGACATCAGTCTGGAGTCCTTTTGATTGGACCCTTCTCTTCGCCCGCCAACCAGAACCGGATTTGGAATTCACGGAAGAGGAGCTCGATCAAACGATCACCACGAAACCCAGAGGCCCGCTGAATCCCCGCAAGAAGCCCAGTGGGGGAAGCCCGATACTCTGGGTACTTCTCCTAGCTCTGGTCGGCGGCATTGGCTATGTCTCGATGGAACCGGAACTGCTGACAGAATGGTTGGGCCCCTACCTGGGTGAGAGCACCCCACCGCCGATGACCATGAAACCGAAGCCGGCAGCCCCGGCTCCCATGGCGCCACCGGCACCCACGCCACAAACGGCTCCCAGTCCGAGTACCCAAGCCCCAGCCTCCTTGGCTCCAGCGACTTCTCCCGTTACCGCCGTCGCCCCTACTGCCCCCGCAGTCGTTTCACCACCGCAAACGGCAGCGAGACCCGCGGCACCAAACGTACCTCCGCTTGATCCGATGTTCGGCGAAGGACAGAGAGTAACAGTCACGGCAAACGAAATGACATCTGGCGGAAACATTCCGTTGTTCGCAGATTCATCAAGCAGCAAGCCCGGGGCACTTGTTCGCCCAGGGGTTTCACTGACCGTCATGGACGGTGATCTACAGCCCGGCGGCTGGATGTATTTGGTACGCACGGACGAAGGCGCACAGGGTTGGGTATCGGAGAAGCGTCTTCGTTTGAAGTTCTAACCCCCGCACATTCTCTTACACGAAAAGCAGACGCATTCTCGCCTGTTCAGACGAGTTCCCTGTGCTATAATCCGCCCGTTTTATATCCCATAACCAAACCTACAGTATCGAGACGAGTCCATGGCCACGCTCACAGGGATTATCTTTGACTTTGATGGAGTGATCGCGGACACCGAACCCCTCCATTTCGCCGGTTTTCGCCAGACTCTGGCTGAGATCGGCATCAGTCTGACTGAATCCGACTACTACGCAAACTACTTGGGGTACGATGATCGGGACTGCTTTATCACAGCGCTCGCCGCGCACCAGCGCCCCACGAACCCAGCCGCCCTCGAACAGCTGATGCAACGAAAAGCCCTTACCTATTTGGAATCGGTGAAGAATCATCTGGCCATTTTCCCCGGGGTGCGCGAGTTCGTGCGTGAAGCCGCCGCCGCCTACCCTCTGGCCATCGCGTCCGGCGCGCTCCGCCATGAGATCGAAGTGATCCTTGACCAGGCAGGGCTTCGAAAAGAGTTTCTTCACATCACCAGCGCAGAAGACGTAACCAGAGGAAAGCCCGATCCGCAACCCTTTCTCCATGCCCTCAATGCGTTGAATCGACAATGCCGAGAGCAGGCCATCACCGCCGGATCCTGCTTGGTGATCGAGGATTCAATCCCGGGTATCCGCGGCGCGATAACCGCCGGGATGAAAGTCCTCGCCGTGGCGAACACACACACGATCCAAGATCTGTATGAAGCCCATGCGGTCACCAAGAGCCTTTCACAGGTTCGCCTCAGTGAACTTCGCGAACGCTTGTGGCCGGCCGCCTAAGAACCGAGTGGTATGAGAATCTGCTCTCTGCTTCCCAGTGCAACCGAAGTGATTGCCTTGCTCGGCTTGAGCGACGCGTTGGTCGGGATCAGCCACGAGTGCGACTATCCACCATCGGTCAAACACGTGCCGGTCATGGTTGAACCGATGATTGCTCCTCATGGACTTGCGAGCGCCGACATCGACAAACAAGTCGGTCAGCTGGTGGCGTCAGGACAACGGCTCTACCGCCTGAAAGACCATTTGTTGCGGGAGGCGCAACCCGATCTGATCCTATCCCAAGATCTTTGTCATGTCTGCGCTGTCACGCCGGACCAACTACACGACGCCCTTTGCGCTATGCCTCAGCAACCAACCGTGCTCACATTGAGCCCTGGTACGGTCCATGACGTAATCGATGACGTCGTTCGGATCGGCGACGCTGCCGGTCGGTCGACGGAGGGCCGCCGTCTCGCCAAACAATTACGTGATCGACTGGACGCCATCCGGACTCGAGTCCGGGACATCTCGGATCGCCCTCGCGTCGTCTGTATCGAATGGCTCTCTCCACTGTACGTCGCAGGCCATTGGGTTCCTGAAATGGTCCAGCTTGCCGGCGGCCAGGATGTCCTGGCACAGCCTGGTAGCCCGTCGCGTGTTGTGACGTGGGATGAGGTCCAGGCCGCTGCCCCAGACATCCTCATCGTGATGCCCTGCGGATTTTCGGTTGCCCAAACGCAAACAGAGCTGCACCGGATGAGACAACAATCGGACCAATGGAGCCTGGCCTCCAACCTGGTGCAACGCATATTCCTGGTCGACGCCTCTTCCTATTTCAGTAGGCCGGGCCCTCGCCTGATCGACGGCATCGAACTCTTGGCTGCTATCCTGCACCCGTCAGATCACGAACATATTCATGAATCCATGGCCTGTCGCCTTGGACCACTGCCAATTCACCAACACCCATGACTTCACGCTCCGTCGCCGACGCGCAAGCCTACTGCACGGCTCTCACCAAGAAGAGCGGAAGCAATTTCTACTATTCCTTCCTCTTTCTTCCGAGAAAACGGCGCGCCGCGATGTACACGGTCTATGCGTTCTGCAAGGAAATCGACAATGCGGTCGACGAGCCGCCGGCAGGAAGTAACCCCCAGGAGGAACTGCGACGATGGCGGGCCGAACTCGAAGCGGCCTATCGCGGCACGCCGACCTTTCCGGTGACCATTAGTTTGGCCGAACATGCGAGACAACTTTCTATCCCGCAGGCCTATTTCGAAGAACTGATCAAAGGGGTCGAAATGGATCTCATGGCGTCACGATATGCCTCGTTTCAGGACCTCTCGCTCTACTGCTATCGTGTTGCGTCGGTCGTGGGACTCATCTGCCTCCATATCTTCGGCCCCACATCGGCCAGGGCACAAGACTATGCCGTCTCTCTCGGCCTCGCGTTTCAACTGACGAACATTCTACGAGACATCGGAACCGACGCAGCCCAAGGCCGCATCTATCTCCCCCAAGAAGATCTCGACAAGTTTGGCTGCACCGATCAGACAATCCTCCAGCGGCAGGAAAGCGGCGCAATCCGCGAACTGTTTCATTTCGAAACCGCGAGAGCCCACGAGTACTATGCGAAAGCGCAGGCGGCGTTCGAATCCCTGCCTGCGAGTGACCAGCAGGCGTTGACTGTCGCTGAGATCATGCGCGCCGTGTATTTCAGAATTCTCAAAAAGATTGAGGAACCGAAGCATCGGATATTCGGCCCTCGTGCCCGACTCGCAGCGAGTCGTCGACTGGCTGTGGCCGCCGGAGTTTGGTTCCGCTCCCGATCCACGTGACGTCCACTACCGCTCAATCCGTCGCGATTCTTGGAGGAGGCCCCGCCGGTCTCACTGTCGCCTACCGTCTCGCCCACCGTGGCTATCGAGTCACGATCGTCGATTCCCACCTTCCTTCTAAAAACGCCCTCATAGGCGAAGACCATCAGAACGACCCTGAGCCCTTCACCATTCTCGGCTGCCATCACGCGACACAAGCCCTGCTGCATTCACTGCATTCCACCTCGCGGCAGCCGGCGGACATTGCAATCTCACTGGAATTTCGTCTCCCTGACAGCTCCCTCGTTCATTACCCGCGCACCTCCTTCCCTGCTCCTCTTCATACCTGGGCAAATCTCCTGAGATTTACCGGCATCCCCTGGAAAGAACGATGGCTCTTGGCATCATGGATGGAACAGGTGTGGGAAGGCGATGCGCAGTTGCCTGCCGACCTTGAGCAACGCATCGCAGACGAGTGGCTTGCTTCGATCGGGCAACGCGAGCAGACACGTCGTGTCGTCTGGAATCCACTCGCGCAATGGCTGACCGGCAATGACCTCTCGACGATGTCTGCCGATGCCTTCGTACAGTCGCTGAAACCCGTATTCCTCAGTACTCGTCCGGACAGCCGTATCTCGGTCGTACAGGACTCGCTTCAGACCTGTTTCGTTCAACCGATTACCGAAGCCTTGACCCGGGTTGGCGTCACCATCCTGTCCACTGCCGAGGCTGTAGAGCTCCGCTACGAACAAGACTGCATCTCGGGCGTCCTGCTGAGTGATGGTTCCCTGTTACAATCCGATTGGTATGTGGCAGCCTTGACCCTGCAAGATCTCACACCCCTGCTTCCAGAACGCTGGCTAACCCGCTATGCCTACTTCCAACATCTCACGGAGTTGCGATCGATCGACAGCACAATCCTTCACGTGGATGTCGAGCAACCCTGTGCCACCCCTCGCCTCGTCCTGCTGAGCGACACATACTTTCACTCGGTACTTGTGACAGCCACGACACCTGATCGCACAAGATTCTCTCTCATCACGACCGACAACCAATTCGCGCAGGTTCGGCCGGACTCAAATCTTGATATCGGTATCCCTGACCTCCTCAGATCATGGGGGCTCCTCACGCCTGAATGCAGCGTTGTCTCGACCCGCCATCGAACGATCCCCAACGCCCTACTCTCACTCAGACCTGGAGCCAAATTACATCGACCCATCCAACGTAGTCCCATTGAGAACTTGCTGCTGGCTGGTAGTTGGACCGATACAGGCTGGCCTCCCAATCTCGAAAGCGCCATTGTCAGCGGCAACCACTGCGCTGAAACAATCGCGCGCTGATAGGTCAGCTTGCCGATATAGTCGGAGCGCGAGTACAAAGCCCGATCGGTGAACGAACAACACTTCTACAGCCAGTGATCTCCATTCCCAGGAACCGTGCAACGTCAGATGTGAAATGTGAAACGAGGGTCAAGCGCGGAGCTGTGGCGTTGCATGGGACAGGGCACGTCCTATGGTAAAGAGTCTATCTTGGCAAATTCGGGGCGCGGGCGGGTGAGTACAGAGACCTTTTTGATCACCCCGAGGAATAATTTACCGACCTGCCATTCGCAGATAGCATCGATCTTCGAACTGTTCGCCACGTAGATATTTTGTGATCACGATCCATTCAACACGCCCATCCGTCAAACTGAGGTACGTGCTCCCGTCTACTATGAAGGGCTGAACTGTAAAAACCCCGGTCAATGGCATCGGACTCACTCCTGTTTCTTCTACAGAAAGTTGGGTCAACGGATAGATTCCGCCGGTCCGTTCGAACTTATCAGGTGTCGCCAGCAGCGGCGACAGGTCTTGCCAGTTGGCTTGCTCAAGGACCGCGCTACCGGCAGGAAACTTATAGAAACTGTCGCTCGGACTCCCCTTCATACAGAACGTCGACTTGACCACCAAATCCGGCTGCCCATCGTTATCCAAATCAAACATCGCCTGAATGAGACTAGAACAGCGGCTCGTCTTCGGCCCTTGCCCGCTCAGTTCGACCGGTTTCCAGGTAATCTGCCGAAAGATCTCGTGCTGGTATCGTAGCCGGCTTCGATCGTCCAGATCCTCACGAAAAGCCTCCAGCACTTTTGCGCAGAGCTTGCCGTCCCTTCCCGCAACAAGCTGATACCCCCGCTCACCAGCCCAGACCACGCCGGCGCTCATCATAAAAACGAGAAAACCGAACACGAGTCGTTTCATGAATGGCATATTTCTCCTCCCTGACTCCTCTCACACTTGGCGATGTGGGCAACTATTGTTCCCACGTTTCTCATCCATTGACAAGAAAAGTCGGCCCGCCTAAAATCCGTTCAACTTTTCAACAGCTCCATTTCACCATCATGTCCCTCCTCGAACTCAGCAAGTCTCTGCACAACTGCCAGCGCTGCAAGCTGGCCAAGCTGGGCCGCAGTCAAGTGGTGTTCGGCGTCGGAAATCCGCACGCGAGTGTGATGTTTGTGGGGGAATCCCCTGGTTTCCATGAAGACCAGCAAGGGGAGCCGTTCGTCGGGGCGGCAGGAAAACTCTTGAACGATCTCCTGCAATCGGCAGGATTGTCACGCAGCGATATCTACATCGCCAATGTCATTAAATGCCGCCCACCGAACAACCGCGATCCGGAACCGGATGAAGTCGAGACGTGCAAACCGTTTCTGATGCAACAGATCGCGATGATCTGCCCGAAACTGGTCTGCACGTTGGGGAATTGGGCGACGCAAACACTGCTGGAACGGAAGGTGGGGATTACCAAGGTACGTGGCCAAGCGTTCTACTTGAAAGACTTTGTCCTCTTTCCCCTACTGCATCCGGCCGCAGCCTTGCACCAAGGCAGCATGCTCGAACCACTTCGTGAGGACTTCAAGAAGCTAAGAGAGTTTCTAGATCGCCAGGCGAAACCGGTCAACCCCGCGGAAACCGCAACTGCACCAGTTGTTCCTACACTACAGATCGACCCGCCCCAACCAGCACAGATGGAACTTTTTTGATAGACCCGGAAAAATGGCAGAAGTCCATTCCTGGAACTAGGATTCTCGAAACGACCTTACGCCGTTCCCGCCGTCGCAGAAGAGGCGGACTTAGGATCCGTCGCCGACTCACCTTCTAATTCAATCGGTTTTTCTTCCTCCGGCACATCGAACCACTGCACGAGCATCTCATCCCACCAGACTTCGTCGATCTCTTTCCCCGGATCGCTGCCCAAAAAATTGACATCGTCCTTCGTGATGTCTGGGCCCACCAGCTGAGGCTGGAACTTTGCTCGTTCGACGAACTCCCTCGTGGCATACCCTCCGACGATCCAAGAATCCGGATCGGCGCGACGCGATTTGTAGGCCTTGAGTCCGATCTTGAGATACATAAAGATCTGCTGCTGCACAGGATCCCCAACACCAGACTGCGGCAAACCCAAGGTCTTTTCAATCTTCTTACGCCAATGGCGATCGTCGTATCGCGACGTAATCAATTGGAGCATGGTCTTTCCCTGTTCGGCATCAAGCGGCATGATATTCGTCACTCATACGGTCTCAGATGCTGTTTGAAGAAAACTGTGGCACGCGCCCAGGCGTCTTTGGCTGCCTCCGGCCGATACACGGTCTTATCCGTATCCCGGAAAAAAGCATGAGGCGCGCCCGGATAGGTTTTGATCTCACCAGGCTTATTATATTTCTTGAAGCCTGCCGCAAGCCGCTGAACATCCGCCTTGGTAATCCAGCCATCATCCTCCCCATATATATACAGGACAGGAGCAGATAGCTGTTGAAGCGGCGCATCGGGGTTCGGCACTTGACCATAGAACGGCGCCGCGGCTTTGATATCTTTATTCACACAAGGCAGCATGAGCGCATAGGACCCGCCCATACAGAATCCGGTCACTCCGATTCTCGTGGCGTCGACTTCAGGAACGGACTTCAGATAGGCGACGGTGGCATTGAGATCCTTCAGTCCATCCTCCTGCTGCAGCGTATTCATCAATTTGCCCGCCTCGGCAGGATCGGTGGTAAGGGCGTTCCCCAATCGGGAGTACAAATCCGGAGCGATTGCCACATACCCTTCAGCGGCATAGCGGCATGACACGTCCTTGATGTGGTCGGTCAGTCCCCACCATTCCTGAATCACGATAATCGCAGGGCGGCGCTCTTTGGTTTGGGGCGCTGCGACATACGCCCGCACCGTGACCTTGTCGCTGGGATACTGGACCAGCGTTTCTCTGATTGATTCGGCCATAAGGCACCTCCTTACAGGTGCAAGTTTTGAGTGTTAAGTTCTGAGTGCTGAGTTCCTCTTTAACTCAGAACTCAACACTCAAAACTCAGAACTGGTAGCTAGCCGCTGATCGCGCTAGCTGCCCGCCACCATCATCTCTGCAATCTTCACAGTTGGACTGGCAATGCGCCCGCGAAATACGAGGTCGCTGCCGATCATCTCCATTCCCGCAAACATATCTTTCAGATTGCTTGCAATCGTAATTTCTTCCACGGGATAGACCAACTCGCCCCCATCGATCCAAAACCCGGAAGCCCCCCGTGAATAATCACCGGTGACCATATTGATGCCGAAGCCGATGAGGTCCGTGACATACAAACCCTGCTTCACTGTCTTGATAATGTCTTGTGCGGCCTTCGTTCCGGGTGCGAGATAGAAATTCGTGGGACCGACCGATGGATTTTCGCCCACGCTGCGCGAGGCGTTGCCGGTCGAGGCCAACCCGAGCTTCCTTCCTGAATACGTATCGAGCAGGTAGCTCTTCAATACCCCTCGTTCCACCACTGTCGTCTTCCTGGTCGGCAGACCTTCGCCATCAAACGGCCGGGAGCCCAGCCCTCCGACCACTCGTCCATCGTCATAGACCGTGACATACTCGGGGGCCAGCGGTTTGTCCAATTGGCCTGCCAAGAACGACGCACCTTTATAGAGGGAATACCCTGACACCGCGCTGCAGAGATTTCCCATGAGACTTCCAGCCGTTTCGGGATCGAAGACGACAGGAACTCGTCGAGTTGCCACTTTCCGGGCTCCGAGCTTTCGGACCGTTCGCCGCGCCGCTTCCAGCCCCACCGCCTCCGGAGAATCCAGCTTGGCGAATTTTCGTTGCACGGCGTACCAGGAGTCGCGTTGCATGGCCCCGGTCGCTGGGTCCGTGGCAACGGGCGATGCCGACATTGAGAAACTCGAACTCTGGTACTCTCCCAGGAATCCGTGACTGTTGCCCAACACGACGCGCCCCAAAGAAGAGTCGAAATCGCCCCCTTCAGAATTCGTCACGCGTTCATCCGTAGACATGGCGGCAGCTTCCACCCGTTTGGCCAGTTCGATCTGCTGTTCCGTATTCAGTCGAGTGGGGTCAAAGAGATCCAAATCCAGCTTCTCTCCCGCCATCTGATCTGCCGCAGGCAAGCCGGACACCTGATCTTCCACGACAGCCTTCGCCAAGGTACAGGTCTCGGCGACAAGTTGATTCAGGGATTCCGCTGAGAAGTCTGAGGTGGAGGTACTGGCAGAACGTTTCCCGACGAAGACACGCAAGCCGAGATGTTTTTCCCGCGCTTTCGTGAGACGATCGACAGCACCCAACCGGACTTGCACCGAGAAGGTTTCGCCATCGGCGATAATGATATCCGCTTCTGTCGCCCCACTATGCTTCGCCTTGGCCAAAAGATCCACGGCGAGCTGGCTATACCCATCGCGCTGCTGTACGTGTTGATTCATCCCTGCGTCCCGCCCACGGTGATTTCGTCGATTCGAATAGTCGGCAGACCGACACCCACCGGAACGGACTGCCCATCCTTGCCGCAGGTACCAATGCCTTCGTCGAGCTTGAGGTCGTGTCCGACCATCGAGACTTTGGTGAGAATCTCCGGCCCACTGCCGATCAACGTCGCACCCTTGACCGGCCTCGTCACCTTTCCCCCCTCGATCAAGTAGGCTTCGCTGGCGGAAAAGACGAACTTCCCGTTGGTGATATCCACCTGCCCGCCACCGAACGACACGGCGTACAGCCCGCGATCAACCGAGCGGATGATCTCTTCGGGGTCAGAGACTCCGGCTAACATAAACGTATTCGTCATTCTTGGCAGTACCACACTTTGGTAACTTTCTCGCCGACCATTGCCGGTCACGGGGATGCCCATAAGGCGCGCATTTAATTTATCGGTGATGTAGCCGCGCAGAATCCCGTGCTCGATGAGCACCGTACGACCAGTCGGGGTTCCTTCATCATCCATGTTGAGCGAGCCTCGTCGGCCCGGCAGCGTCCCATCATCGACGATCGTGCAGACGTCCGATGCCACCCGTTTACCGAGAAGCTGCGAGAATGCTGACGTTTTCTTGCGATTGAAGTCCGCTTCCAGGCCATGGCCAATGGCCTCATGCAGCAAAATCCCCGGCCAGCCTCCGCCCAGCACAACAGGCATGACACCCGCCGGCGTTTCGATGGCGGACAGGTTGAGAATTGCGACACGTGCCGCTTCACGTGCATAACCCAGATACCGGTCGCCTTCGTGATAGAACTCAAACCCAACACGGCCACCACCGCCGAACGACCCGGCTTGGTGTTGACCATCCTCTTCGGCGATACAGGTCACTTGTAGTCTCGAAAGCGGCTGTACATCTCCGATCAACGTGCCATCCGACGTGGCCACCATCACCACCTTATATTCCGTATTAAACGACGCCATGACATTCTTGATCCGCGGATCGTACCGGCGTGCTTCGGCATCGATCGCATTCAATAAGGACACACGATCCGCCGTGGCGACTTCGGCTTGTGCCCGTTCGATTGGATAGAGATCTCGCGATGGGCGTTGGCACACAGGCACTGAAACCGCCGCCCCGTCCCCGCTCGGGGAATTAGCAATGTAGCGGGCCGTATCGGCTGCGAGTTCGAGATCCTTCTTCGTCAGTTCATCGGAGTAGGCAAATCCGGTTTTTTCCCCCGCCGTCGCTCGTACTCCCACGCCCTGCGACACACTCTTCGTCGCGCGTTTCACGAGGGATTCCTCCATCGAGACGGATTCGGATACACAGGATTCAAAGTAGAGATCGGCATAGTCGACATCACGCACCTTGACTCGACCGAGCGCCCCGATCACCTCGCCTTCGGTCAGACCAAAGGACGTCAACTGAACAAGTTCACCCATGGTGTACGAATCCTCACGACGGTTGGCCTGCGGATTGACGGGGAAGTATAGCTGATCGCTTTCCACAGGCGCAATGACAATTCATCCAACTCACGGCTTTTACAGGACTTTTACGAAAATTTGTTTGACATTCTTCACCCTCACCAGTAGACTTTGCTCACCTACCGCACCATCCTGTAAGAAGGGATCTATACCAACCCCACTCTTTATGGACACAAAGGACCCGTCGGCCTTGAACCAGCTATCCATAGAAGAGCTTGTCGCAAAACTTGAACCCGACCTCTTACCCAAGCACGTCGCCATTATCATGGATGGCAATGGCCGCTGGGCAGAACTACGAAGCCTTCCCCGCATTGCCGGTCATCGGGAAGGGATCAAGTCCGTCCGGGAAATGATCACGGTCTGCTTGGAACTGGGCATCCACGCTCTAACAATTTACGCGTTTTCACAGGAAAATTGGAAACGGCCTATTCAGGAAATCTCCTCGCTCATGGGCCTGCTCGAATACTACCTTTCAACGGAACGATCCAAACTCATTGAGCAGGGTGTCCGGTTACGCACGATTGGACGGCTCGACTCCCTCCCGGCCTCCGCCCTCCAATGGGTTCGGGCCGCTGAACAGGAGACCGCCCATCTGGACAGACTGCACCTCATCGTCGCCCTCAGCTACGGCGGCCGCGCTGAGATCGTGGACGCAGTGCGTGATCTCCTTCACGAAGCACAAGATGGAAAGTTGCAGCCGGACGATGTGGATGAATCCCGTATACAACAATGTCTCTACACCCATGACCTACCCGATCCCGACTTACTCATTCGGACCAGCGGCGAAACGAGAATCAGTAACTTTCTCCTCTGGCAACTCGCCTACACCGAGCTCTATTTCACCCCGACGCTGTGGCCCGACTTCCGTCGCCGTGAACTCTTGCTGGCCTTGCTGGAATACCAGAGACGTGAGCGTCGATTCGGTCGCGTCCTCAGTGCCATTTCGTCATAGTGATCGATCTCAACCTCCCCATGCAGGAATACAAAACCACCGGCCAACAACAGGCTGAACCCGTACCCGCGGCGGCGTCCCGATTCGATCCTCGTCGGATCTATACCATTCTGGTCCTTGCTCCACTCGTGTATGGCGTCATTCGCTACCTCCCACCCCTCGCATTTTCCGGCGCCGTGGTGCTGGCAGGGGGGCTCGCTCTCTTCGAGTTCTACCGCATGTGTTTCGGCGGCCGCAGCCATTCCTTGCTGATAGGGATCGGTCTGACGGGATTCGCCGCGCTGATTCTCGTAACACACCGGCCGGATATCCTCGTTCCTATCCTCCTGGCCACACTGATCGGCATTATTTCTGTCCCGCTGCTGAGCCGCGTTTCCCTCGAACAGAGCCTGCGGGATAGCGCCGTGACCTTGTTCGGCGTGCTCTACTTAGGCCTCACACTCAGTACGCTCTCGATGACGAGGCTCCTGCCTCAGGGTGAGTGGCTGATCTTCTTTCTCCTGCTGGTCACCTGGGCTTCCGATACCGGCGCCTATTATGTCGGCACACTGTATGGGCGACATCGCCTGGCCCCCACGATCAGTCCCAAGAAAACTGTGGAAGGTTTGGTGGGCGGTTTTTTCGGTGCCATAATCGTCGCGTATGCGGCTCGTTGGTGGTTTCTTCCTGAGTTGTCCAGTCTCGATTGTCTGATCTTGGCTACCCTGCTGACCATCACAGGTCTCTGGGGCGACCTGACTGAATCAGCCATGAAACGAAGCGTCGGCATGAAAGACTCCGGCGGGATACTGCCGGGGCACGGGGGCATGCTCGACCGTCTGGACAGTCTCTTGTTCACAGCCCCCGTATTCTACTACTATGTCACGATGGTGAGCCGGTTACGTGTCATCGAGTGAAGGAGTCCCTATGAAAACGATCGTCATCCTCGGGTCGACTGGGTCCATCGGCACCAGCACCTTAGATATCGTAGACCGGTTCCCCGAAGAGTTTCGCGTGGCAGCACTGACCGCCGGCAGCAATGATGAGAAACTCGAAGAACAGATCCGCCGCTTCAAACCCCGCCTGGTGGCCCTATCGGATGGCTCCGCTGCCGCCCGGCTCCGGCAGCGCTGTGCTGGACTGCCTGTCGAAATCCTAGCCGGGGAAGAGGGTTTGATTCAGGCCGCCTCTGCGCCAGAGGCGGAGCTTGTCATTTCCGCCATCGTTGGTGGAGCCGGTCTCTTACCCACCCTTGCGGCGATCCGAAGCAGAAAGCAAATCGCCTTGGCCAATAAAGAGCCGATGGTCATGGCGGGAAAGTTGATGCAGGACGAAGCGCGAAGATATGGCGTTCGCATTTTTCCGGTGGACAGCGAACACAGTGCGATCTTCCAATCGTTGGAAGGCCATCGCAAAGAGGATGTCCGCCGTCTGATCTTGACGGCGTCAGGAGGAGCCCTCTGGACCCTGGGCAGTGAGGAGTTGCAGGACGTCACGCCCGAACGCGCACTCCAACATCCCAATTGGAAGATGGGTGCAAAAATCACGATCGATTCTGCGACTCTCATGAACAAAGGGCTCGAAGTCGTTGAAGCCCGATGGCTCTTCGATATTCCGGAAGCCCAGATCGAGGTCATGATCCATCGGGAAAGCATCATTCATTCTCTGGTAGAATATGCGGATCGTTCAATGATCGCGCAATTGGGATTGCCGGACATGCGAACACCTATATCCTATGCGATGAGATATCCGGGGCGCATGACACTTGATCTGCCTTCGTTGGATCTGACGGAGATTGGGAACTTGACGTTTTGCAAGCCGGATCACGACCGGTTCCCCTGCTTGGGGCTAGGCTATGAATCACTACGGATCGGCGGTACGATGCCGGCCGCAATGAATGCCGCAAATGAAATCGCGGTCGAGGGATTCTTAAACGGGGGCATCCGGTTCACTGACATTGCGGAGGTCATTCACAGCACAATGGACCTCCACACGACCAAAGACATCGAGACGTTGGAAGACGCGCTGGAAGCGGATCGCTGGGCCAGAGAGAAAGCCGAATCGTTGGTTGTGGCGTTGGCACGCTAGCAGTACACGAAGGAGCATACACTGTGTTCACGGCATTTACCTGGTCCCCCGATACTGTCTGGTTGTTATTGCAAAAGGCGTGGTGGTTCCTGATCGTTCTGGGCGTGTTAGTCGCATTCCATGAACTCGGGCATTTCTTGGCCGCTCGCTGGGTCGGTGTCAGAGTCCTCAAGTTTTCTCTTGGATTCGGACCGAAGCTCTTCGGCCGAAAAATGGGCGAAACAGAATATCTCCTCTCGGCCATTCCGCTCGGTGGCTATGTAAAACTGTTCGGCGAAGATGAGACCGAGGCGACCACGCAAGAAGATCGTGCGCGGTCGTTTGCACACAAAACATTGTGGGGCAAAGTCTTGATCGTCGCCGCAGGACCTGGGTTTAACTTCATTCTGGCGTATTTTATTTTTGCCGGGTGGCTCGCGACCGGAGCTCCGCTTTTTGTGCCCACGTTTCAGGATCTCACCCCCGATATCGAAGCCATGGTTCCCGGCTCCCCAGCCGATACCGCAGGCATCCGAGTCGGAGATCGTGTCAGCCGTGTCAACGGGCAAGATATCTCCACCAGAACCGAACTATTCGATGCCGTAGCGAAGAGCAATGGACAGCCGCTGACGCTGGAGATCAAACGAGGCGACCAGATTAAAACGCTGACGGTCACGCCCACAAAGACCCCCGGACAGCAAGCCTCAGTACAAGAGCCCGGATACTACCTGGGTGTCGAAGAAACACCACCTCTCGTCACGTCAGTCGTGCAAAGTTCTCCGGCAGCAAAAGCCGGACTTCAAGCCGGGGACCATGTGGTCAACATCGATGGCCAGACGATCCATACGTGGTCCCAGATGACTGGTGTCGTGAAAGAAAATCCCAACCACCCGCTCCAGATGGAGGTCTTGCGAGAGGGGCATCGCGTCTCGCTGACCGTGACGCCCACTGCTGAGAAGGCAACGGTCAACGGCCAGATGGTCGAAGTCGGCAAGATCGGCATCTCAGGACCAGGCCGATCGATCATGCGCTCCAGCACCCCTCTCCTGTCGCTCTATGACGGCTTGGGAGCCACGTGGGGGTGGACCGAACTGACCGTAATCGGCCTGTACAAAATGATCGTGGGGGACATCTCCAGCAAGAACATCGGCGGCCCGCTGACGATTGCCAATATTTCCGGAGAAGCCGCTTCGCAGGGTGCTTCAAGTGTGGTCTTTCTCATCGCCATTCTGAGCATCAATCTGGGCGTCCTCAACTTGCTCCCCATACCTATTCTCGACGGCGGACATCTGCTGTTTTTTCTGATCGAGGGCATCCTCCGGAAACCCCTCGGTGAACGCCAGAGGGAACTCGCGCAACAGGCCGGCCTCGTGCTATTAGTGGGCGTGATGATTTTTGCGTTCTGGAATGACCTTGAACGTATCTTCTTGCGGTAGATACTGAGTCGGAAAGTCGAACGTCGTCGTATCAGCACGACATTTCCCCGCTCACCGGCGCCTCGGACATGATGACGTTCGACTTTGATGACGTTTTGACCTTTCTCACAGAATCATGCGGACTTCCCAAATCTTAATCCCTACATTGCGAGAAGATCCTGGCGAAGCGGAAACCGTCAGCCATAAGCTCATGCTTCGAGCTGGTCTGATTCGCAAAGTGGCAGCCGGTATCTACACCTACCTCCCGCTCGGCCTCCGGGTCATTCGAAAGGTCGAACAGATCGTTCGTGAAGAAATGAACCGGGCGGGGGCGCAAGAACTGCTCATGCCGATCGCCTCTCCGGCTGAGCTCTGGAAAGAAACCGGGCGGTGGGAGTACTACGGCAAGGAGCTGCTCCGTTTCAAAGATCGACATGAGCGGGATTTCTGCCTCGGTCCTACCCACGAGGAAGTCATCACCGATCTCTTCCGGCGCGAGGTCCGCTCCTATCGCCAACTCCCGTTGAACTTCTATCAGATCCAAACAAAGTTTCGCGACGAAATCCGCCCCCGCTTCGGATTGATGCGTGGACGGGAGTTCATCATGAAAGACGCATATAGCTTCGACATCGACGAAGCCGATGCCAAGGTAAGCTACCAAAAGATGTACGACGCCTATACCCGTATTTTCTCCCGATGTGGGCTGACATTTCGCGCCGTGGAAGCCGACACCGGTTTGATCGGCGGGGACGTGTCCCATGAGTTCATGGTGCTCGCGGAGACCGGCGAGGCCACCGTCGTCTACACCGACAAGGGGACTTACGGCGCGAATCTTGAGCGGGCTGAAGTACTGCCGCCAACAGAATCTGATACAACCCCATTACGGCCGATCAAAGCTGTTTCAACGCCGAACAGACGGACAGTCGAAGAAGTCACCAGCTTTCTGAATATCTCTCTTCGCCAGCTCGTGAAGACACTCCTTTACAAAGCAGGACAGGAAATCCTCATCGTATTGATTCGCGGAGACCACGAGGTCAATGAAGTGAAACTGGCACGCCTCCTAGGCGTGAATGAAATCACGCTTGCCTCCTCTTTAGAAGTACAAGTCACAACCAATGCTCCTGTAGGATTTGCCGGTCCGGTTAACCTAACAACCAAGGTTCGTATCCTCGCCGATCATGCCATCAAGGCTACAAGAAATATGGTTGTCGGGGCCAACCAGCCTAACGCGCACTTTGTGAACGCCAACTGGGACCGGGATTTCAAGGTTGACCAGTTTGCCGATCTACGCAACGCCCAGACGGGCGACCCGTCGCCCCGCGGTGCAGGAACCTTGACGCTCGCGAAAGGCATTGAGGTGGGACAGGTCTTCCTGCTCGGCACAAAATACAGCAAGAGCATGAACGCCACGATCCTTGATGCTCAGGGCCGGGAACGTTTGGCCATCATGGGGTGTTATGGTATCGGGGTCGGACGCACAGCCGCCGCGGCCATAGAGCAAAACCACGACGGCAAAGGCATTATCTGGCCCTTCCCAATCGCGCCGTTCCATGTGCATCTCCTCCCGCTCACCCAATCGGCACAGACCGCCCAAGTCACCGCGCAGCTCTACGATGAACTGCAGGCGGCAGGGCTCGAAGTACTCTGGGATGATCGGGACGAACGAGCGGGTGTGAAGTTCAACGATGCGGACTTGATGGGAGCTCCGTTCCAAGTCATTGTCGGGGACAAGGGCCTCGCAGAAGGGGTCGTAGAGGTCAAAACTCGAAAGGACGGGGTCAAACTCACGCTGCCTCCGACGCAAGCCGCCGCTCATCTGATTCGCACACAAGCACGTTGAAAACACCGCCACCCGCCAACGATTTCACTCCTATTTTCACTCCCGTAAGCACCTCAGTCTGAAACCGCCTTTTCCTTGCCTTCCATCCCTGATCAGCTAGACTGGGCTTCAATCGCTGATCAAGGTGCGGGTGGTCACGTGAATCGTATGCACACTTCGTAGAGTATACGCGGATCCGGCGATGGCCTTCGTAGTCGATGCCAGGAGCCCATGTAATGCAAGCCAATCCCATCCCACAAAACCTTCAGGAACTTCAACAAAAAGTGGCCTTCGCCGAGAACGTCAAGCGCATCACGGACCAAATCCATGCGGCCAGTGATCTAGACCATATTCTCCTTGACCTGCGCAAGGAAATCCTCAGCATTTTCGATGCCGAAGACCTCACCATTTTCGCGTTCGATTCCGAAAAGAAAGAGATTTTCTCCAAAATCCCCCACATCGACAGCGTCGAGGAAATCCGCATTCCCATCACTGAGCAAAGCCTCGCTGGCTTCTGCGCAAAGTATCTCCGGCCAGTGAGCATTGCCGACGCCTATAACCTCGCCGAGTTGCAAGGCGTCCATCCCTCACTCGTCCACGACACATCCTACGACAAGCGGACTGGGTTCAAGACGAAACAGGTCCTGACCTACCCGATCGTGGCGGATAACAAGTATTTGATGGGTGTATTCCAACTCCTCAACAAAAAGAGCGGCGCAAGGTTTACGAGAAAAGACGAAGAGTCCGTCGCGGAGATTGCAAAGGCACTCGGCATCGCCTTCTTTAATCTCCGCAAGATCTCGAAGAAAAATCCGACCAAGTTCGATCGCCTGGTCACGAACAACCGCATTACTCAGAACGAATTGGACAATGCGATTGCCGAGTCCCGAAAAGGCACGTCGGACTTCGAGAGTATCCTGATTGAACGATACAAGGTACCGAAACTCGATATCGGCAAATCGCTCGCTCAATTTTTCAAATGCCCATACATCGAGTACAGCGATCGAACAATCGTCGATGTCGAACTCCTGAAAAACCTGAACGTCGACTACCTCAAGAAAAACCACTGGATGCCCCTCAAGCGGGACCGAACCGCCATCGAAATTTTGACGGACGACCCCGGCGATCTCGACCGCGTGGCGGATATCAAGCGAACCTTCCCAGGCCTTAATATTCGCTTCGCCATCAGCCTCCGTCGTGATATTGCCCAGTTTCTCGGCTCCGCCACAGGACAGGGAGACCTCGGGGGTACCAGAAAGTTAGATGAAAATGTTTCCGATATTCTCGGCGAACTCGTCAACGAAGCTCAAGAAGCGGCGGTGGAAGATGCCGGAGGCGGACTCGACGAAAATGACAATGCCATCGTGCGTTTGGCCAATCAGATCATCGCCGATGCCTATCGGCAAGGCGCCTCCGATATTCACGTCGAACCTTATGGCGAAAAGCGTGAAACCCTTGTCCGCTTCCGGGTCGACGGCGACTGTTTCGAATACATGAAAATTCCGCAAAGCTATCGGCGCGCCATCGTGTCGCGTCTGAAAATTATGGCCAGCCTCGACATCGCAGAACGGCGAAAACCCCAGGACGGCAAGATCAAATTTAAGCTGTCTGAGAACAAGGAAATCGAATTGCGCGTCGCGACGATTCCCACCGCCGGATACAACGAAGACGTGGTCATGCGTCTGCTCGCGGCCAGCGAACCGTTGCCCCTCGACAAGATGGGGTTCTCTGATCGGAATCTCACAGCAATCAAGGTGATCGCCGCAAAACCCTACGGCATCATTCTCTGCGTCGGACCGACCGGCTCAGGAAAAACCACGACCCTTCACTCCGTCCTCGGCTTTATCAATACGCCCGACCTAAAGATCTGGACAGCGGAGGACCCCGTCGAAATCACACAATATGGGCTCAGGCAGGTTCAAGTCCTGCCAAAAATCGACTTCACGTTTGCCGCTGCCATGCGCGCGTTTCTGCGGGCCGACCCGGACGTGATCATGGTCGGTGAAATGCGAGATAAAGAAACGGCTGATATCGGCATTGAAGCCTCACTGACCGGACACCTTGTTATGAGCACGCTCCACACAAACAGCGCGGTGGAAACCGTCACCCGGCTTCTCGATATGGGCTGCGACCCGTTCAGTTTTGCCGATGCCATGTTGGGAGTCCTCGCCCAGCGCCTCACTCGCCGGATTTGCAAGGACTGCAAGGAACAGTATGTCGGGACCGCGATAGAATACGAGGAAATTCGCCAGGGCTATGGTCCTGAACATTGGGACAAGCTCGGCATCCCACAAGACAACACATTCCGCCTCGTTCGCGGGAAGGGATGTGAAACCTGTAACCGCACCGGCTATAAAGGACGCGTGGCCATCCATGAGTTGCTTCTGGGATCGGACAAACTCAAACGGATGATTCAGACGAAGGCGAGAACTGAAGAGATGCTGCACGCGGCGATTGAAGAGGGTATGACCACACTCATGCAGGATGGAGTTCAGAAGGTCCTGCTTGGCCAAACCACTTTCAAGGAAGTCAAAGCGGTAGCCATCAAGTAATCTGACTCTAAGAGAGCGGTCACGCCAAAACCGACATTGATCATCCCGGTTTGATTCGACTTGCACAGACTAATCCGAAGCTGAACTCTCAGCCCCATGGAGCCGGACTCATCGCTATCGCACCCTTCAATAAAACATCGCGTACCACGCCGACCACGGTTGCAAACCGATGCCTGCACACGAACAGGCGAAGGGTGTGGCACAGCACGCCTCTTCAAGCAACACACGATGGAGAATGGCAGGACGTGGCGGAGTGGGACGGAACTTAGGCGGCAGTCGTTGAAACGACAGCTACGTACTTTTTCAGGCGATTCCGTGCAGCAGCAGATAATTGCGTGAAAGCCAAGCCGAAGAATTGATCCTTCGCCCACTTCACAGTGGCAACGGCGATGTCGGCAGACTTGATTTGCTTGGGAAGCAGCAGGCTCAATGTGATTTCATCCCCTGGCTTGATCTCAGCCTGGGTACTGACGCGGGCGCCACGTATGGAAAGATCGTAGACCACGCCTAAGTCGATTCCAGGTCGCTTCAACCAACGATGAGACTGACAATGAGACAGGGCGCAGACGAATGGAGCAGCGATACGGACCCGGGGGTGCCGGCGAAATCTATTTAAGAGAGAGGATCGATGCGGAGTCTGTGCCATAGAGCGCCTCTACCGTGTTTCTACCGTACATCAGAACGCATCTATCACAAATACAATTTCACAATCACACCAATCGAATCGCAGTATGCAGTGAAGAACTTATCAGCAAGTCCATGAGTTCAAATCTCGGCCGGCGCGGCTATTCCTTACAGGTCTCAGCCGTCCAATTACCCGCCCCTCTCAATGTCGTCGCAACTTCCACGAACGCTTCGAATACGCAACACTCACAGGTTGCGTGATCGAATTCACCCAGCCGGAAAATTCCTCCTTGACCCCCGCAGCACTGTCAACGACTCAAACAGCGTTGAACCCACGATGAGTATGACCGCAGAATTTAGTCGGCTTCCGTATCCGACGATCAACATATCCCGCATATACGACACATGATTTGCACATTGCCGCTCGACGGTCGCCGCGCAACGCGGGCTGATAGGCATATCCATCATACATAATTATGTAATTAGCTAAATACCCTATTTGACTCTCGCCATGGCCCATGGTACGCTCTAGCGTCAAACGAGCAAGCACTGGCCTTCGCACAGTTCGAATCTCATTGACTGGTTCAACGCGATTTCTCTTGTAATAGAAGCTGCTCATGCGTTCCATCACTTTCCGCACGTAGACGGCCCGCGGGAAGATGGACGGAGTGATTGTGGCAGTTTCATCCGACCCCCTCATCTCCATCGAGCGGTTTACCACGTTGGAGATGCCAAGTTCTATAAAGGAGCACGTATGAAGCTATCCGCTGGGTGGCGAGCCGACAAGACGAGAAAGAACCGAGCACGGGCGACCCGGAAACCGAAAATTCGATGGGATGTACTCGGTCTTCCAGGCCCTCTTGACGCCAACCTGACGACCTCAATGGAGGACATCCGTCGGCAAGTGTCGAACATGGCAAGCCGTGGGTTCGGCCAGGGAACTCGCTCCCGCACGGCTGAACGAGAATCCAAGACCCCCAACCATGCCCCAGATTCTAACGCTAAGAGACGCCGTGGAGCGAAGGAATCGTCGCAATCCTCATTGTAGAGAAGATAGGACCATAGTAACCAGCAAGCGATCGGTGACTCGATATGAGTCGCTACGCAAAGGAGGGCACCATCGGACGAGCAGGAAAAACAACCATCGCAAAGCGAGACCGTGAGAAAGCGAAACAAATTCAGCGCCGTGAGAAAGACGCCCGTCGAGAACAGCGCAAGACCGAGAAGCCCGCTCGCCCTCAGAACACAGAGGGAGAAGATCCGGATTTGGCCGGGCTTCAGTGGGGTCCACAAGAGCCGCTGTATTAGGGATAGAGTGAGCCCCGCGCTTCACTCCCGCCCTACGCCGCCCTCACAAAACGGTCAGCGCCAAAGACTGCCTGCAGTTGTTGGGTGACCACACGGCGATACTCGCCCTTTTGTTTTACCATTAGCACAACACCATCCGCATCAGTCAGGACCAGCAAATCATCCTCAATCGCTAGTGTCCGGTCAGGATCTCCGATATTGATGCGATACTGCGTCCGGCTATCGGGATTTCGGCCAGGGCCTATTACCAATTCCGTCAATCCGTCGATAATGCCCTCACGGCCGTCTCCACGAAACTTGACCTTCGTGCCATCCGGAATTCTCACCCATCTCTTCCCCGTATGCAGCCCGGCAGCCTTTGGGTTTGTCACGATAATACTCCTCTGATCGATCACAACTCTGTACCTGTCAATAGCTACCCGTCGCTGACATCATCCTAGTCGTTAGACTCAGTCCTATGAAGCCTGGCTCCCCTCCGGTATGACGGGGAGCTCGGCTGATGCTGGCTTCGGTCTTCGCCTAGGCGCCCCCACCGTCGGCGATCACCTCTAGAACGTTCGGCCCCTCCCCGCAAGTGCGGACGATCATTAGGGTAAGGGCTTCCCTCTGCCAACGGCACGGAATGTCCCAACAATGTTTCGATCGCGCACAGCTGATCCCGTTCCTCAAAGGTCACGAAACTGGTGGCTCGCCCGGTCATCTTCATCCGAGCTGTCCGTCCAATGCGATGAATATAGTCCTCCGGACAATTCGGCAAATCATAATTCACCACGTGGCCGATATTTGCCACATCAATCCCGCGGGCTGCGATATCTGTCGCGACGAGGATTCTCACTTGTCCTCGTTTAAATCCGTCGAGAGCACGGAGGCGCTGTGGCAGACTTCTGTCTCCGTGGATCACTGCGACGCGGTGACCGGCCTGTTCAAGCGTCTGACCGAGCCGATCGACCCGACTCTTTGTTCGAGCAAATACGAGGACGGTCCCTCGTTCTGCTGCCAGCAGCGAGACCAACAATTTCGTCTTTTCCTGAGAGGTCGTATGATGCAACGCCTGAGTGACACCGTCAGCCGTCGTCGAGGCAGGTGTCACCATCACACGAACGGCGCCGTTCAGGCTCGTTTGAACCAGCCTGGTGACATCCGTCTGAATCGTGGCGGAAAAGAGCAACGTCTGTCGCTCCACCGGCAACGCATCAAGAATCTGATTAATCTGTGGTGCAAAGCCCATATCGAGCATACGGTCGGCTTCATCGAGCACCAAAATTTTAATCGGGACCAAATTGATCGTCCCGTTCCACATGTGGTCCAGCAACCGCCCCGGTGTGGCAACCAGAATATCAGGTCGTTGGCGCAATCCTCTTATCTGCGCCTGCATATCGCTCCCGCCGACAATGACCGTAGCTGAAATATGGTGGCTGCGACCAAGCTTCTCGATTGAAGAGAAAATCTGTAATGCTAACTCTCGCGTAGGTGCGAGGATCAAGGCTTGTGGCTGACCTTTCGGCAGGACCGCGAGCCGTTCGATCATGGGGACGACAAATGCTGCCGTTTTCCCAGTACCGGTTTGTGCACAACCGATGACGTCCCGGCCCTCAAGGGCTGGTGGAATGGCCTGAGCTTGAATGGGAGTGGGAACCAACAAGCCCGCTGCCGTTAAATCCCGCAAGAGCGGTTCAGACAGACCAATGGTATAAAAACTCGTGTGAACAGAGGTATGCAATGCACTATCCTTTCAGTGTGATCGCATTAAGACGGGATCAGAGAACCGAGGGGAGAGAAACCAGGAAGGCTCAACTCCGACAGGACCTGGTCGCGATGCGATCGCGAAGTCCGTTATGGTATATACAGCCGCGCCGCCGGACTACTGCGACAACGATGTGAGGGTTATCGTACAGTAAGCCCCTCCCGGCGTCAACTCTCTTGAATTAAGACGGGCTCGATAGAGGCGAGGGGGAACAGTGATTCTACGGTGCGAATATTGGGCTTTTATCCTGTTATGACAGACCAACGCCCTTCGCTATCTTAGCAAAACTGTGCTATGGTAGCCCCAGATGAAGTCCGGTCACTACTCTATCCCTCGCGCCTTCGGTCTCTCCCTCTGGATCCTGCGCGATCGATGCTCTAGTTTCCGCCCTGCGCTGCGCACAGGTTTCCTCAGAGAAGCGCAGAACAGGATCAGCCTGTGTCGAAGCGGACAAGTTCGTACATCGAAGACTCGCGCGCTCGACCAACTGATACGTCACGAAGGGAATCTCGATGGGGAAACGAGTTCTGTACGTGGGAGGACTCCCGGAGGAGGTTTCGGACTGCGAGCTACGCGGCATCTTCACCTCCTACGGTCTCGTCGCCAGAGCGTACGTGGTCCGATTCAAACATACAGGAAAGTCAGCCGGATACGGATTCGTCGAAATGGGATCCGGCGAGCAGGCCTTGAACGCCGTGGTCGCCCTTGAAGGAACCGAATGGGATGGCCATTTCCTCAGGCTCTATGTAACTCCCTACGCAAACCAAACCGTATAACATCACACGCGTGACGGGAAAGGAGTTGGTATGAGCCATACGAATTTGGACCCGATCATGACCTTCCCTGATGGATCACACCTCCTGATCAGCACCGCCTGCTCAAAAGAAGGGAGCTTTTCCTGCGCCCTCTATACGGCAACCATCGAAGCGAACGATCGAGGGAACTTCCACATCATCTCCAACTATCTCGCCGCAACCACTTGCTTGATTGCGCAAGAAGACGCCTGCAGTTACGCCCAACGTCTCTACCCTCGTTCAGCTGAGACGATGAAGAAGCCACCCTATCTGATTTGGGCAGGCCCGGGTCCCACCGGCAATGCGGATGTGTAGGATAGCCTGCATGCGCCGCAAAAATGTATGAAACTAGGGTGTATAGCTTTTCATATGCCCCTCTGCTAGGATATCTCTGTTTCATACGGCGGGCCTCGCATGAAACAGCAAATTGAACGGCCCATCACCGATATTGTTGTTACCGAGAATCTGATCGGAAGCTCGACCCAAGTCGCTGCACTGTTCGCGTCTTCGGCCCGTTCCTTCCCCTCGTACATTCGTTCTCGAGTCTCAAACAATATCAATTTTCAGAAGGAGGAACCCCCATGGGTTCAAAACTTTATGTCGGCGGGTTGCCCTATGCGGCAACTGAATCACAGCTCACCACCCTCTTCGCCGCGCATGGCACCGTCGAGTCTGCGCGTGTGATCACGGACAAGTTCAC
>Ga0187893_10002915_pt1 | contig 36155 bp, 35 predicted proteins | sample MA1701074metaG_FD_139574 | JGI IMG/M metagenome (GOLD analysis project Ga0187893, IMG submission 139574) | White microbial mat communities from a basaltic lava cave in the Kipuka Kanohina Cave System on the Island of Hawaii, USA - MA170107-4 metaG ... | reverse complement strand
CCGAGCTCGCGCGCCGCGACGTAGCTCGTGCCCCAGTCCGCGATCACCGTCGCGTACAGCGCCGGCTCGTAGAGCTTGTGCTCGATGAACACGCGCCAGTCGTCCGGGAGGCCCGCGTAGATCGCGCGCATGCTGTCGAGGTAGCGCTCGAAGGCGCGCGCGAGGTGCTGCTGGCCGGGAAAGTTCGCGCCGTCGGCGATCCAGACCGTGAGCGCGCGCGAGCCGAGCGCGCGGCCGATCCGGATGCAGTCCAGGTTGTGCGCGATCGCCTGCTCGCGCACTCCGCTGTCTGTGTGCGCGAGGCTGCCGAACTTGTAGGAGTGCGCCTGCCCGGGCAGGTCCTGGAAGGTGTTCGAGTTGACGGCGTCGAAGCCGAGCCCGAACGCGGCGGCGCGCGCGCGCAGCTCCGCGGGCTCGTCGACCGCGTCCCAGGGGAAGTGGGGCGAGAGCGTGGGCGTCGCGCGCGAGAGCTGCCAGATCGCGGCGCAGTCCTCGAGCTTCTCGAACACGTCGCGCGGCTCGCCCGGAACCGGGAAGCGCGCGAAGCGCGTGCCGCCGGTGCCCACGCCCCAGGTCGGGATCGCGACGCCGAACCGTGTCACGCGTTCGAGCACGGCGTCGATCGCCACGCCGCGGCGCGCGAGCGCGCGGCCGAGCGCGCCGTAGTCGTCGTCGAGCGCGGCGCTCCGGGCGCGGTTCGCCTGCGCGACCAGCTCCGGATCGATCGGCCAGTCCGGCATCGGCGGCTCCTCAGCGCGTGAACGCGGCGGCGTTGCCCGCGTCCACGTTCAGCACGTTCCCGGTCGAGATGCGCGAGCGCGGTCCGAGGCGAAGAACGCCACCGCCTCGGCCACGTCCTCGGGCGTGACGTCGCGCTTGAGCAGGCTGCGCTCGCGGTAGAAGGCTTCGATCTCTTCGACCGGGACGCCGTAGGCGCGCGCGCGCTCCTCGCGCCACGCGCCCGACCAGATGCGCGAGCCCTGCAGCACCGCGTCGGGGTTCACGGTGTTCACGCGGATGCCGTGCGGCGCGCCCTCGAGCGCGAGGCAGCGCGCCAGGTGCAGCTCCGCCGCCTTCGCCGAGTTGTACGCGACCGCGCCCGGTGTGGCGACCAGCGAGTTCTTGCTGGCCACGAACACGATCGAGCCGCCCAGCCCCTGCGCCTCGAGCACGCGGAACGCTTCGCGGCTGACCAGGAAGTAGCCGGTCGTGAGCACGTCGTGGGTCTTCCGCCAGGTCGCGAGGGTGGTGTCGGTGACCTTGGCGGACGAGGCGAGACCCGCGTTCGAGACCACGATGTCGACGCCGCCGAACGCGAGCGCGGTTTCGGCGAACGAGGCCGCCACCGAGGCTTCGTCGGTCACGTCCATGGCCACGTCGTGCACGCGCTCCGCGCCGAAGCGCGCGGCGAGCTCGGCGTGCGCGCTCTGCAGCGCGCGCGCGTCGATGTCCGCCAGCACCACGTGCGCGCCGTCGGCGAGCAGCCGCGCCGCCGTGGCGCGGCCGATCCCGCCCGCGCCGCCGGTCACGTACGCGACCCGCCCCGCGAGCGGGAGCGGCGCGGGCCGCCGGCGCAGCTTCGCGTCCTCGAGCGCCCAGTACTCGATGTCGAAGCACTCCTGCTCGGGCAGGCCGGCGTAGCGGTCGACCGACTCCGCGCCGCGCACGACCGCGATCGCGCTCCGGTAGAACTCGGCCGCGATGCGCGCCTCGCGCGCGTCCGCCGCGAACGCGAACAGGCCGAGCCCGGGCACGAGCGCGACCACCGGGTCGGCGCTGCGCATGGCCGGGCTGTCCGGCCGCTTGCAGCGCTCGTACCAGGACGCGTAGTCCGCGCGGTAGCGCGCGAGCGCGGCGTCGAGCGCCGCGCCGTCGCCGTCGAGCCAGGCCGCCTCGAGCACGATCGGGCGCACCTTCGTGCGCAGGAAGTGGTCGGGGCAGGACGTGCCGAGCCGCGCCAGCTCCTCGAGCCGCGTGCTGCCCGCGAACGCGAGCGCCTCGCGCGAGTCGTCGTAGTGCGCGACCACGCGGCCGTGCGCCGAGAGCTTGCCGCGCAGGACCGGCAGCGCGCGGGCGGCGCGCGCGACTCGCTCGCGTGCTTCGAGCGGCTCGACCCGCGGCGGGCCGAACGCGCGCTCGTCCGAGACGCGCGGCGCGAGCCAGGCTTCCGCGCGCGCGACCAGCGCGAGCGTGTTCGCGTAGCAGTCGGCCGAGGTCCGGCCCCAGGACAGCAGGCCGTGCCCGGCGAGCACGATCCCGCGCAGCGCGGGACTCGCGGCGCGCAGGTCGCGGACGCGCAGCGCGAGATCGAAGCCCGGCCGCTGCCAGGCGAGCCAGCCGACCTGGCCCGCGAACACCTCGCGCACCAGCGCCTCGGAGCTCGCGCAAGCCGCCAGCGCGATCACCGCATCGGGGTGGACGTGATCCACGTGAGTGTCGGGGAGGAAGGCGTGCAGGGCGGTGTCGATCGAGGGCGGGCGCGGATTGCGCGCGAACACGCAGTGCTCGATCAGCGCCACCAGCTCGTCCTCGTGCGCGCGGCCGCGGTAGCGCTTCTCGAGCCCGAGCAGCGGCTCGAGCTCGAGCGTCGCGAAGCCGTCCTGCGCGATCGAGCCGAGGTCGCCGCCCGAGCCCTTCACGAACAGCACGCGCACGAGATCGCCGCTGCGCGGATCCTCGACCACGAGCTTTGCCGAGGTGTTCCCGCCCCCGAAGTTCGTGACGCGCAGGTCCGTGCCGAGCAGGTTCGAGCGGTAGACGAGCAAGCCCCGTTCGTCCATGCGCGCTGCGCGCGCATCGTCCCAACGGTTGATGACTGCAGCCGCGCTGATTGCACGGCTCGTGACTCCGGTTTCGGCCATCTCGGTCTCTCGCGCGAGGCTATCATGGGCGGGTGCGCGTGAGCGTCGTCCTCGACGTGGGCAAGACCAACGCGAAGCTCGTCGCGGTCGACGAGGACGGACGGGTGCAGGTCGAGCTGCGCCGCGAGAGCGCGGTGCTCCCGGGCCCGCCCTATCCGCGGCTCGACTGCGACGGCCTGTTCGGCTGGGTGATCGAGGGCTTGGCGCGGATCGCTGCCGATCGCGACGTGCGCGCGATCGTGCCGGTCGCGCACGGGGCGGCCGCGGCGCTGCTCGCGGGCGAGGAGCTGGCGCTGCCGGTGCTGGACTACGAGTTCCCGGGCGTCGAGGAACTCGACGCCGAGTACGAGCCGCTCGCGCGCGACTTCGCGCGCACGCGCTCGCCGCGCCTGCCCGCCGGCCTGAACCTGGGCCGCCAGCTCTTCTGGCTCGCGCGTCGCTTCCCGCGCGAGTTCGCGCGCACGACCGACGTCCTGCTCTGGCCGCAGTACTTCGCCTGGCGGCTCTCCGGCGCGCGTTGCAGCGAGCTGACCTCGCTCGGCTGTCACACCGATCTGTGGCAGCCCGAGGCGCGCGCGTTTTCGCGCCTGGCGCGCGAGTGCGGCTTCGCCGCGCTCCTTCCCCCGCTCGTGCCGGCTTGGACGCGGCTCGGTCCGATCCGGCCCGGGCTCGCGCGCGCGACCGGCGTGCGGCCGGACTGCGAAGTGCTGGCCGGCATCCACGACAGCAACGCCTCCTACCTGGCGCACCTCGCGCGGCGGCGCGACAGGTTCACCGTGGTCTCGACCGGCACCTGGTTCGTGTGCCTGGCGCGCGGCGCGAAGCTCGAGCAGCTGCGGCCGGAATGGGACATGCTCGCGAACGTGGACGTCCACGGAGATCCGGTCGCGACCGCGCGCTTCATGGGCGGGCGCGTGCATCGCGAGCTGCGCGCGCGCGGCGAGTCGGAGCAGGAGGCCGCCGCGATCCTCGCGGCCGAGACCGATCGCTGCCTGGACAGGCTCGCGGCCGAAGGCGAGCTGATCGTCGAAGGTCCCTTCGCGCGCGACGCGCACTACGCCGCGGCGCTGGCCGCGCTGCGCGCGCAGCCGGTCACGCTCTCCGCCGACGCGACTGGGACGCTGGCCGGCGCACGCGTCCTGCTGGATTGGCCGCGGTGAAGAAGCCGATCCGCGAGGCGGAGCTCGGCTGGGAGGTGTTCGCCGCGGGCACGCGCGAGGAGGTGCGCTTCAAGGCCCTGTGTGACGTGGGCGGCCGCTCCAAGCTGGGCGTGGCGGTGATGGAGCTGCCACCGAACTGTGACACCGCGCCCGCGCACTGGCACAGCCTGGAGGAGGAGCACCTCTACGTGCTGGCCGGCCGCGCGACGCTGCACCTCGGCGCGGAACGGATCCCGCTCGAGCCCGGCTCGTACGTCTGCTTCCCGGCCGGCCAGCCGGTCACGCACATGCTCGAGAACTCGAGCGGCGAGCCGTTCCGCTACCTGATGATCGGCGAGCGCATCCCCGGCGATCAGGTGCACCGCTCGTAGCGAGCGGTCACTCTTCGAACTGGACCAGCACCCCGTTCGCGCCGCCGGTGACGGCGAGCCCGCTCTTCTCGGTCGTCCGGAGCTCGACGATCACGTCGTTCGTGTTGCGCAGCCAGGTCGCGGTGCCCGTGCCGCTCGAGCCCGCGACCGCGCCGATCGACGCCGAGCTGTAGACGCCGGCGAAGAGGCCGATCTCCTTCAGGTTGTACACAGTGCCCTCGGCCTCGACCTTGGCGCCCCCGCCGGCGCCGACGCCCATGCCGTTGAACTTGAACTTGCGCGTCTTGCCGTCCACCGTCACCTCGCCCTTGCCCCAGACCGCGTCCGCGACGGCGATGCCGGCCTGGTAGGCGGTGATCTTCACCGTGCCCGCCTTCACGAGCTTGGGCGTCTCCTCGGCTTTCTTCGCCTCTTCCTGCTTCGCCTCTTCGGCCAGCGCGGCCGGCGCGAAGTGGAGCGACATCAGACACGACAGAGCGAGCAGCGCGGCTCGGCAACCGATTCGCATGGGCGGATCTCCTGTTTCGGGTGGAAGCGAGATCATACTCGCGCTCGGGCCGATGCACGCTAGTCTGCTGCGCCATGCGTTCCAGGCTCGAGGTTGCGATCCGATTCGGATCGCTGGCACTGCTGCTGAGCGGCTGCGCGACGCCGGTCGGCATCGAGATCGCGAGCCCGCGCGAGGTGCAGCGCTACCTGACGCGCAGCGCGCTCACGGCGGATCTGCCGAGCGACTTTTCGAAGAACGAGCTGCGCCGCTACTCGCTGATCGAGGAGTACGAGGACGAGCCGGTTCCCGCGCTCGCCGCGCTGCGCGAGGCCGCGATCAAGGACGGCCTGCCGGCGGCGACGCTGTTCGCGCTCGCGGAGCTGTGGTTCCTGCAGGCCGACGACGACGAGCTCCAGTCGAGCTACGCGGCAGCGGTCGTCTACGCCTACGCGTTCCTGTTCCCCGAAGGCGACCGCCCGGTGGGGAACCGGCTCGATCCGCGCGAGCGCATCGCGGCGGACCTGTACAACCGCGCCCTGACGCTCGCCTTCAAGCGCACGGATTCCGGCACGCTCGCGCTCGACGGCAGCGGCGAGATCGCGCTGCCCTTCGGCACGCTGCGCGTGGCGGCGTCACCGGAGACCCTGCGCAAGGCGGGCTACGAGCTGTTCGACCTGTTGCCCGTGGCGGAGCTCGATGTGAAGGGCTTCCGCAATCGCTACCGGCAGCCCGGCATCGGCGCGCCGCTCGCGGCCAAGGCGCGTCCGCTGCCCGGAACGGTGCAGCCGGTGCTGGTCGCGCCCATGGCCCGCACCCCGATCACCGCGGTGGTCCTGATCGACACGCCGATGGAAGGCGTCCGCACGGGCCAGCTGACGGGCCGGCTCGAGATGGTGGCCACGCTCGAGACCACGACCACCGAGATCGACGGCGCGCAGGTGCCGCTCGAGTCCGAGCCCACCGCCGCGCTGGCCGCGGGCCTCGCGGAGTCGCAGTTCTGGAAGGCCGAGCTCAGCGTGTTCCTGGGCAACGCGCTGGGCGTGAGGCGGGAGGCGAACCTGGTCGCGCTGCGGCCCTACAAGCCCAGCCGCATCCCGGCGGTGTTCGTCCATGGCACCGCGTCGAGCCCGGCGCGCTGGGGGAACATGGTGAACGACCTGCTCGCCGACCCGCGCCTGCGCGACCGCTACGCGTTCTGGTTCTTCAGCTACGACTCGGGCAACCCGATCGGCTACTCCGGGCACAAGCTGCGCGACGCCCTGACGCAGGCCGTGCAGCGCACCGACCCGGACGGGAAGAATCCCTGCACCGAGGACATGATCGTGCTCGGGCACAGCCAGGGCGGGCTGCTCACCAAGCTCACGGTGATCGACTCCGGCGACGCGTTCTGGCGCAGCATCAGCGACACGCCGTTCGACCGGGTGTCCCTGGCCGCCGCCGAGAAGGCCCGACTGAAGCAGTGGGTGTTCGTCGAGCCGCTGCCCTTCGTCAAGGAAGTGATCTTCCTGGCCACGCCCCAGCGCGGCAGCTACCTGGCCGGCCCGCAGTTCGTGCGCCGGCTGGCCGAGTACCTGGTGCGCCTGCCCAGCGACGCGGTGCGCATGAGCACCGACATCGCTACGGTCGCGCGCCCGGGCACCGGCAGCCTCGCGCTCGCGCGCATGCCGACCAGCATCGACAACATGTCGCCGGGCAACCGCTTCATCAAGACGCTGGCCTCGATCCCGGTCGCGCCCGGGGTGATCGCGCACTCGATCATCGCGGTCGACTCGGACGCTCCCCTCGACGTCGCGGGCGACGGGGTCGTGAAGTACGAGAGCGCGCACATCGCCGGCGTGGACTCGGAGGTGATCGTGCACAGCCCGCACTCCGGCATGCAGGACAAGTCCGAGACGGTCGAGGAGGTGCGGCGGATCTTCCTCGAGCACTCGGCCCGGTCCGCATGCCCGCTGCCGGCTCCGTGAGCGCGGGATGTCGTGCGCGCCCCGGCGTGCTATTTCGAGCAGGCGTGGCGGAGATCACACTGTCGATTCCGAAGGACGCCGTAGCATCGCAATGCGAAAGGGAGGTCGAATGACTCGGGTGGGAATGAAGAGCGCCCTCGCGGCGGCTCTGATCTGTACGCTCGCGGCTTCGGGCTGCGCGACGAGCTCTGACGTCTCGGCTGCGCGTTCGGAAGCGGCCGAAGCGCTGCGTGTCGCCAACGAGGCCAACCAGAAGGCCACCGCCGCCGCCGCCGATGCCGCGGCTGCTCGCGCCGACGCGGCCGCCGCCGCAGAGGAGGCGCGGAAGGCCAGCGAAAAGGCGGATCGGATCTTTCAGCGGTCGCTCCACAAGTAGCGCGCCGCCGGCCTCCGCAGATCCGAGTCCGACCCCGGTCGAGCGGCTCACGCTGCCCGGCAAGGCGGATTTCGTCCTGATGCTGAAGGGGCCGCGCCGCCTGCTGCTGCTGCGCGGAGATCGCGTGCTGCGCGACTACGCGGTCGCGCTGGGTCCCAATCCGAAGGGGCCCAAGCGCCGCAACGGCGACGGGCGCACCCCGGAGGGGCGCTACTGGCTCGACTGGCGGATCGAGGAGAGCCGCTTCCACCGCGCGATCCACGTCTCCTATCCGAACGAGCGCGATCGCGAGGTCGCGCGCTCGAGTGGCGTGCCGCCGGGCGGCGGGGTCATGATCCACGGACTTCCCAATGGCGAGAGCTGGGTCGGTGAGGTGCACCGCGAGTTCGACTGGACGAACGGCTGCATCGGGGTGACCGACGACGAGATGAACGAGATCTGGGAGCTCGTCGATGACGGGACGCCGATCGAGATCCGTCCGTAGCGCACTGGTCGCGCTCGCCGCGGTCCTGGTCCTGCCGTCCTGCGCCGGCTTCATCAACCTGGGTGGGAAGCCGGCGCGCACGCGCTACCTGCTCGAGGCGCCGCCGCCGTCGGCGGACCTGGTCGGCAAGCTGCGCTTCCGCGAGACCGTCCCCGAGGACACGCTGATCGATCTCGCGCCGGAGCTCGGCGTCGGCTACGTGGAGCTGGTCGCGGCGAATCCCGGCATCGATCCCTGGCTGCCGCCGAAGGGCACGCGGCTCGTGATTCCCGAGGCGCGGCTCCTGCCGAGCGGGCCGCGCGAGGGCATCGTCGTGAATCTCGCCGACCTGCGGCTCTACTACTTCGACCGCGCGGCCGGCGGCGAGTTCCCCGCGGTGCGGAGCTACCCGATCGGGGTCGCCAAGGACGGCTACGCGACACCGCTCGGCGACACCACCGTGAAGTCGAAGAAGGAGAAGCCGACCTGGGTGCCGCCCGAGTCCGCGCGCCGCGACGATCCGACGCTCGGCGCGCGCGTGCCGCCCGGGCCGGACAACCCGCTCGGCGAGTACGCGCTCTACCTGGGCTGGCCTTCGTACCTGATCCACGGCACGAACGATCCGCGCGGCGTGGGCCGGCACTCGAGCCGCGGCTGCATCCGCCTGTACCCGGACGACATCGCGGAGCTCTACCCGCTGATCGAGCCGGGCACCAAGGTGCGCGTGGTGAACGAGCCGGTGAAGCTCGGCTGGATCGACGGCGAGCTGTACCTGGAGGTGAACCCGAACGCCGAGCAGTCGCTCGAGCTCGACGAGACGGGCAAGTACCCGGCGTCGCCGCCGCCCGCCACGCTGCGCGAGCAGGTGAAGCGCGCCGCCGGCAAGCGCGCGAACGAGGTCGACTGGGCGCGCGTCGACCTGATCGGCGTACACCGCTACGGAATTCCCTCGCGCGTCACGAGCAAGCCGATCGGCCGCTCGCCCATCGGCCGCGTCCCCGCAGCGAGCGTGTCGCAGCGCTAGCCGAAGGCGAGCGAAGTCGATCGGTCAGAGAGTCTCGTACCAGTCGAACTCTGACCTTCGGATCCAGCCCGGCTGGTTCGAGCCCTTCTTCATGCGCTCGACCATGGCGGGGCGGAGCTTCTGCTCCTTGGCGAGCGCCATGAACACGGAGCCGGCGTTCATGTGGTCGAAGAAGTCGCGCTGCCAGCACCACTGCCAGTTGCCGGCGTAGCGGAACCACGAGCCGCCGGTGCCGGCGATCTCGATCGGCTTCCCGTTCGCGTCGCGCTCGGGCGAGAGCTGGCGCCAGATGCCGATCACCTCGCCCTGCTTCTCGTCGACGAGCGTGCGCACGTACGGGTAGTGCCAGTCCTCGAGCCCGGCCATCTCGGTGCCCATGACCCACTCCAGGATCTGCTTGCGGCCGCGCGCCACGAACTCCCAGTTCGGGCCGTTGTTCCAGGAGTAGACCGCGTCCTCGGTGTAGAAGCGCGCCAGCTTCGACCAGTCGCCGGTGTCGCCGCACTCGTCGTTCTGCGCGACGAAGCGGCGGATCATCTCCTCGAGCTCTTCACGGGGGAATGCGGCCATGTCTCTACCTCCTTCTAGTTCGGTTCCAAACGCAGCGCGCGCGTGGGGCAGTACTTGACCGCCGCCTTCACCGCGTCGCGCAGCGGTTCGTCGGGACTCTCGTTCAGCACCACGAGCCGTCCGTCGCGGTCGAGCGCGAACACGCTGGGCGCCTCGGCCACGCACGCGCCGTGGCCCTGACACAGATCCATGTCGACATGGATCTTCACCGCCTTCGATACCTCACGCGGCAGGGCTTGGCGAGCTGGACGACCATCCTCGAGTGGTCGTTGCGGTAGCTCTCGGGCTGCTGCGCGAGCTCGAACGCGTAGCGCTGCAGGAGCGTCGAGAAGATCGCCTTCAGCTGCATCATCGCGAACGCCGCGCCCACGCAGCGGTGGCGCCCCGCGCCGAACGGGATCCAGGCGAACAGCTGCGCGTCCTCTTCGCGGCCCTCCGCGTAGCGGTCGGGGTCGTAGCGGTCCGGGTCGGGGAAGCACTCGGGCATGCGGTTCGAGAGCGCGGGCGACACGCCGACCAGCTTCCCCGCCGGCACGGTCCAGCCCTTGTAGTGGAAGTCGAACTCCACCCTGCGCATCAGCAGGATCAGCGGCGGGTGGAGCCGCAGCGTCTCCTTGATCGCGTTCTCGAGCTCGGGGATCTCGCGCAGCGCCTGGTGGCTGACCTCGCGCCCGTCGGAGTAGAGCGCGTCGAGCTCGCCGCCCACGCGCGCGCCGAAGCCGGGATTGCGCAGCAGCTCGATCAGCGTCCAGGCCGCCGTGCCCGAAGTGGTGTGGTGGCCGGCGAACATCATCGAGATGAACATCCCGGTGATCTGGTCGATCGGGAAGCGCGGCGTGCCGTCGGGGTTTCGGATCGAGAGCAGCACGTCGAACAGCTCGCGCTTCTCGCCCGCGGCGGCGCCCGACGCCGCGCGGCGCGCGAACACCTCGGTGAGCAGCTCCACCATGCGGCGGCGCGCGCGGTCGCGCTGCCGGAACACCGGCAGCGGCAGGTACGGGTTCACGTAGGCCAGCGCGTCGGTGCCCTTCTCGAGCTCGTAGAAGACGCGAAACCACTCGGACGTCAGCTCCTCGCGGAACTGCTTGCCGATCAGGCACGCGCTCGAGGTGTACATCGTGAGCTCGGAGAAGAAGTCGAGCAGGTCGAGCTCGCCCGCGTCGCCGAGCGGCGCCATCATGCGCTCGGTCTCGCGCGCGATCACCTCGGCGTGGCCGCGCATGAACGAGTCGCGCAGCGACTGGTTGCGCAGTCCCTGCTTGCGCTGCTCGGGCGTGGCGTCGAACACCACGCCGCGCCCGAACACCGGCGTCATGAACGGGTAGGCCGCGGCCTGGTCGAGCTGCTCATCGCTGCCGCGGAAGAACGCCTCCTGCGCCTCGCTCCCGGTCAGGAGCACGACGCGGTTGCCGGCGAAGTTCAGCTCGCCGATCTCGCCGCACTCGTTGCGCACGCGCCAGAACAGCTCGATCGGCCGGCGCCGCAGCTCCTGCAGGTGGCCGAAGACCGGCCAGCTGCGCGAGAGCAGCGGCGGCGCCACGCCGCGCGGCTGGGCCGCGCTCGGGGCCGCGCCCGGCGTCTCGAGCGCGGCGCTCACGCGCCGGCCTCGCTCGGCAGGGCGATCACCTTGGTCTCGAGGAACTCCTCGAAGCCGAGCCGGCCGTTCTCGCGCCCGACGCCGCTCTGCTTGTAGCCGCCGAACGGGTTGTCGACGTGGAACCACTGCGCGCCGTTGACCGAGAGCGTGCCCGAGCGCACGCGCCGCGCGACGCCGAGCGCGCGCTCGACGTTCGCGCTGTGCACCGAGCCCGACAGCCCGTAGATCGTCGCGTTCGCGATCCGCACCGCGTGGTCGTCGTCGTCGAACGGGATCACGCACAGCACCGGGCCGAAGATCTCCTCCTGCGCGATGCTCGACTCGGGATCGACGTCCGCGAACAGCGTCGGCTCGACGTAGAAGCCGCGCTCGAGCTGCTTCGGCACGCCGCCGCCGGAGACCAGGCGCGCACCTTCCTGGCGGCCCTTCTCGATCAGCGCGAGCACGCGCTCCTGCTGGCGCTTCGAGATCTGCGGGCCCTGCATGTGCGCGGGGTTCGTGGGATCGCCGTACTTCCAGCGCTCGAACGACTTCCTCACGATCTCGAGGCCTTCCGCGTAGCGCGAGCGCGGCAGCAGGAGCCGCGTGGTGATCGCGCAGCCCTGGCCGCCGTGCACGCAGGTGAAGGACGACATCGGCAGCACCGCGGCCAGGTTCGCGTCATCGAGCACGATGTTCGCGCTCTTGCCGCCGAGCTCGAGGAAGACCTTCTTCACCGTCGCGGACGCGCGCTCCATCACGCGCCGGCCGGTCGCGGTCGAGCCGGTGAAGCTCACCAGGTCGACGCGCGGATCGCCGGACAGGATCTCGCCCAGCCCGTGGTCCGAGCTCGCGACCACGTTCACGACGCCCGCGGGAATGTCGGTCTTCTGCGCGATCAGCCGCCCGACGTGCGTGCCACACCACGGCGTGTCGGGCGCGGGCTTCAGCACCGCCGTGCAGCCGGCGCCGAGCGCCGCGCCGAGCTTGGCGAGGTTCAGGTAGAGCGGCGCGTTCCAGGGCGTGATCAGCCCGGCGACGCCGCCGGCCTCGCGCCGCACGATCCGGCCCTGCGGCCTACCGAGATAGGGAACATCGGAGAGCCGCTCCTCGTACGGGTAGCTCGCTGCGAGCTCGGCCCAATAGGCGACCATCTCGATCGGGTCGTCGATCTGCATGAAGGGCGTGAGCGACACCGGCGCGCCGCCCTCGCGCACCACGATCGCGCGCAGCTGTTCCTTCTCCTCGCGCAGCGCGGCGTGGAGCTGGCGCAGGCAGCGTGCGCGCAGGGCGGTGTTGGTCGACCAGTCCGTCTCGTCGAAGGCGCGGCGCGCGGCGGCGACCGCGCGCAGCATGTCCTCCCGCGTCCCGTCCGCGCACTCGCCGATCTGCTGCTCCGTGGCCGGGTCGAAGTTCGCGAAGGTCGCGCCGTTCGAGGCGGCGACGAGCTTGCCGTCGATCAGGTTCCGGGTCTCGGGCGCGAGCTCGGGGAGCGCCATGCTACGCCCGCACGATCTGGCCGCCGTCGACGGCGAAGATCTGTCCGGTCACCCACGACGCGGAGTCCGACAACAGGAACAGACACGCGTTCGCCATGTCCTGGGTCGTGCCGAGCCGCGCGAGCGGGAGCGACGCGACCAGTGTCTTTTGAAACGCCTCGGGCACCTGCTTGGCGAGCGCGTCGGTGTCGGTCGGGCCCGGCGCGATCGCGTTGACGCGGATCTTCGCGTGGCCGAGCTCCTTCGCCAGCGCGTGGGTGAGCGCGTTCATGCCTGCCTTCGCGAGCCCGTAGTAGCCGACGCCCATCCAGCTCGCGGTCGAGGACTGGTTCACGATCGCCCCGCCGCCGCGCTTGCGCATCGTGCGGAAGCAGGCGCGCGTGCACAGGAGCGCCCCGTTCATGTTCACGTTCATGAAGCGCTGGTAGTAGTCCCAGTCCACGCGCAGCATCGACTCCAGCTTCATGCCGCCGAAGATCGCCGCGTTGTTGACCAGGAAGTCGATGCCGCCGAAGGCCGCGACCACCTGCTCGGCCATCGCCGCCGTCGACTCGGGCGAGCCGACGTCGACCTCGACGTAGGCCGCTTCGTGGCCCGCCGCGCGCAGGCCGGCGGCGACCGCTTCGCCCTTGTCCTTGTCGATCTCGGCCACCGCGACTCTCGCGCCCTGCTCGGCGAGCGCGCGCGCGTAGGCCTCGCCGATGCCGCCGCCGGCGCCGGTCACGATCGCGACCTTGCCCGCGATGCCGTCGTACTTCGTCGTCATGGAGCTCTCTCCTTCGCCCGTCCGCCGGGCTGGATCTCGAGGATGGTCGGGTACGACTCCTCGACCGGAATCTCGACCACGCGCGCGAGCGCGCGCGCGACGCTGGTGCCGGGCATCCAGTGCAGGTGGCGCAGCACGCCCCAGTACTTCCAGGACTCGAGGATCGCGGGGATCTTCGCCTTGGGCATCTGGTTGCCGAACTCGCTGCCGGTCGGGCCTACACGCACCAGGATCGAGCGCACGCCCGTGCCCTCGGTCTCCATCTGGAGCACGCGCGCGAACGCCTCGAGCCCGTGCTTCGCGGCCGCGTACGCGCCCTGGTACGGACGCGGGTGCTTCGCGCTGTCGGAGCCGATGAACACCACGTCGCCGCGCCCGCGCGCGAGCATCGCGGGCAGCACGCGCCGGGTCATCAGGATCGCGCCGAGCAGGTTGATCTCGACGTCGGAGCGCAGCTCTTCGACCGTGGCCTCGTGGATCAGGTTGGCGCGGTTCTCGCCGGCGTTGTTGATCAGCAGGTCGATCGGGCCGAGCGCGTGCTCGGCCGCGGCACAGAAGGCGTCGATCGACGCGGGATCGCGCACGTCGAGCGGATGTGCGAGCACGCGCCCGCCTTCCTTCTCGATCTGCTTCGCGACCTCGTCGAGCCGCGCGGCGCGGCGCGCGCCGAGCGCGAGCGCGTAGCCGAGCCGTCCCAGCTCGCGCGCGGTGTCCGCGCCGATCCCCGCCGAAGCGCCGGTGACGATCGCCGTGCGTGTCGCGCGCTCAGCCACCGTGAAGCTCCAGCGCGAGCGTCGCGAAGCCGCGCACCGAGACCGAGTGCACGCGCGTGCAGCAGGCGGGATCGATCTGGTAGTCGGCGAAGCGGCGCCAGAACTCGACGAGCACGATGCGTGCCTCGAGCCGCGCGAGCGACGCGCCCAGACAGAAGTGCGCGCCCTGGCCGAACGAGAGGCTGGCCGTGGTGTCGCGCCGGAGGTCGTAGGCGTCGGGGTTCGGGAACGCGCGCTCGTCGCGGTTCGCCGAGCCGAGCAGGAGCAGCACGCGCTTCCCCGCCGGGACCGTGACGCCGTGCAGCGTCAGCTCGCGGTTCGCCACGCGCCCGAGCGCCTGGCTCGAGGTGTCGTAGCGCAGCGTCTCCTCGATCCAGCGCGGGATCAGGCCCGGGTCCTCGCTCACGAGCTTGCGCTGGTCCGGGTTGCGCCACAGCCAGTAGAGCGCGTTCGCGAGCAGCTTGGTCGTGGTCTCGTTTCCCGCGACGATCATCAAGTTGCAGAACGACTGGATCTCGATCGGCGTGAGCCGCTCGCCGTCGATCTCGGCCGCGAGCAGCGCGCTGATCAGGTCCGACTTCGGCGCTCGGCGCCGCTCCGCGATGCGCTCGCCGAAGTAGCCCCAGATCGCGCCGAAGGCCGTGCGCGCGGCGGGCGGCACGTCGAACACGCCCTCCTCGCGGTGCACGAGCAGGTCGGCCTGCTTGCGCAGCTCGGCGCGGTCGGGGGAGGGCACGCCGAGCAGCTCGCTGATCACGTCGAACGGGAGAACGCCGGCGAGATCGGCGATGAACTCCGAGCGCGGCCGGTCGCGCATGCGCTCGAGGTAGCCGACCGCGAGCGCGCGAATGCGCGGCTCGAGCTCGGCCACGCGCCGCGGCGTGAAGCCGCGCGAGACCAGCGCCCGCATCTTGGTGTGGCGCGGCGGGTCGAGGCCGAGGAACGACATCGCGAACTGCGCCGCCTGCGTCGACGCGGACGGCTCGACCGATACGCCGCAGGTGTTGGTGTAGGTCTCGGTGTCGCGGATCGCGGACAGCACGTCGGCGTGGCGGGCGTAGGCGTAGAAGTCGAGCGCCGGGTGGTGGTAGACGGGCGTTTCTTCGCGCAGCCGCGCGTAGGTCGGGTAGGGGTCCTCGTGGATCTCGTAGGCGAAGGGGTTGTACTCGAGCGCCGGCATCGCTCAGTCCTTCGCCCGCGGCAGCAGGTCGAAGCGCGACACGTTGCTGACGCGCACGGCAGCGGCCATCGGCGCGTCCGCGCGCGGCTCGGCCGCGGGGTCGATCTCGATCCGCCAGGCGCGGATCGGCTTGCGGCCGGGCGCGTGAACCGATCCGGTGTCGAGCGGCGTGCAGCGCGCGCGCGGGTTCACCGCGGCGATCACGGCGTCGAAGCCGGGCGACCCGGCGTCGTCGAGCAGGGCGAGCCAGGCGTCGGGCTCGCCCTCGGCGAAGGCCTCGCACTCCTCGATCCAGAACGCGCCGTGCAGAGCGTCGCCGAGCGCGACGCCCGTGCGCGCGTACTCGTGCGGGAAGCCGGCGTCGACCTGCAGCGTCTTCAGGATCGCGCTCATGTCGTCGCCCGCGATGCCGAGCGCGGCGCGGATGCGTTTCGTGTAGACCGGCGCGACCGCGGCCCACTGCTCGCGGGCCAGCTCGCGCGCCGCCGCCGCGCCCCAGCGCGCGCGGATCGCAGCGAAGGCCGAGCGCTGCAGCAGGTGCACGTCGAGCGTGAACTCGCGGCACAGCCGCGCCAGCACCGGGTGCGCGAACGTCTCGAGCTCGAGCCGCGGCACGAACGCGCCCGAGTAGTCGGCGAGCCCGGGCCCGAGCTCGCGCGGGAGAGCGGCGAACCGGAACGCGGCGGCGCGGCTCGCCTCGACCTCGTCGCGCACCGCGAGCGGCGCGAGGCCGCCCTCGGCGCCGGGCTCGAGGTACACGCGCCAGCGACAGGTCGGGCCGGTGTGCGTCCGCGCGAGCGGCGGGCGGTGCTCCGGGCGCACGCGCGCGCGCGGGTTCACCGCCATCGCGGTCGCGTCGAAGGTCGGATCCTCCATGTGATGGCAGAGCCGGACCAGCTCCGCCTCGGCGCCGCGGAAGATCGCGTTCACGTCCTGGTACGCGCCGCAGAACGGCAGCCAGAACCAGCCGGCCGTCTCGTCGACGAGCTCGTAGCGCACGTCCATGTAGCGGTGCGCGAAGCCGACATCGAGCTGCAGCGTCTTCAGGATCGCGGACACGCCGTCGCCCGCGATGCCGAGACCCTCGCGCAGGCGGCGGCCGTACACCGGGCTCGCGCCCATCCACTCATCAACGGCGAGCTCGGTCATCACGCCGCGGCCGAAGCGCGCGCCGAGCAGCGGCATCAGGCCGCGGTCGTGGAAGTGCGCGAACAGCATCAGCTCGCGGCCCAGCCGCGCCAGCGCGCCGTGCTCGAGCCGCTCGAAGCGGAAGTCCGGCTCGAGCGCGCCGGAGTAGTCCGGGAGCAGCGGCGCGGCCGCGGCGCTCACCGCGCGCCTCCCTCGGCGCGCAGCTCGCGCACGAGCGTGCGCGCGAGCAGCTCGAGCTGATCGTCGAGCACGCGCGCGGGCATGGGCTTGAAGCGGCCGAGCGACGCGCGCCCGACCAGGAACGAGATCGTGAAGTGCTGCAGCGACGCGCGCCGCGTCGCCGAGAGGTGCGCGTCGTCGAAGATGCGCGACCAGGTGCGCGCCCAGGAAGCGAGCATCGCCTTCTGCCCGTCGCTCGCCGAGTCGGCGGCGTAGTGCTGCACGATCTCGAACGTGGTGCGGAACTCGTCGCTCGAGAAGTGCTCCCAGGCGCGCTCGACGAACAGCGCGACGCGCCGCTCGAGCGGCACGCCGGCGACGTCGATCTCCTGCAGGCGCTCGGCGAAGCGCGTGAAGCTGGCCTCGAGCACCGCGACCAGGATCCCGTCCTTGCCGCCGAAGTGGTGCTGCACCGCGCCCCAGGTGATGCCCGCGCGGCGCGTGATCTCGGCCGCCGTGCAGCGCTGGAAGCCGAGCTCCGCCACGCACTCGACCACCGCCGCCATGATCCGCGCGCGCGTCTCCGTCGTGCGCTCCGCGTGCGTGCGGCGGCGCGGCTTGCGCGTCGAGAGCGGCGCGCGCGCGGTCATCGCCCGCCGTCCTCGCGCACGCCGTAGATCTGCGCCATCAGCTGCGAGACCAGACCCCCGACCGGCAGCGCCAGGCCCGCGCCGCGCGCCAGTTCGAGCGCGCAGGCGAGGTCCTTCTCGGCCACGTCGCGGTAGCCGCGCAGCAGCGCCTGCATGCCCTCGGACTCGCGCGCCTCCTGCGGCGCCTTGTGCAGCGCGAGGAAGGCGGTCATGAGCGGCGTGAGCTGGCCGTTCGCGTGGCCGGCCTCCTCGAGCAGCGCCTGCGGCAAGCCCGTGGCCTGCGCGAGCGCGAACGACTCGTACGCGGCCGCCCACTGGATGTAGGTGATCAGGTTCAGGCACAGCTTCAGCCGCGCGCCGTTCCCGAGCGCGCCGGCGTGGATCACCTTCACGGCCGAGACTTCCAGGTAGGGGCGCGCCTTCTCGAGCGCCTGCGCGTCGCCGCCGACCAGGAAGGTGAGCTGCTTCTGCTTGGCGCGCGCCGCGCCGCCCGTGACGCAGGCGTCGAGCACCCCGACACCGTGCGGCGTCGCCGCGCGCTCGAGCTCGAGCGCGGTCTCGGGCAGGATCGTGCTGTGGATCGCGATCACCGCGCCCGGCGCGGCGCCCGCCAGCACGCCATGCTCGCCGAGCACGACCGCGCGCACGTGCGCGTCGGCCGGCACGCAGATGCCGATCACGTCGCAGCGTTCGGCGAGCTCGCGCGGCGAGGCCGCGGCCTTGGCGCCGGCGGCGACGAGCTCCGCGACCGGCGCGGGGGCGAGGTCGTGCACGGTGGTCTCGAAGCCGGCGGGCACCAGGTTGGCCGCGATCGGCTTGCCCTGGTTGCCGAGGCCGATGAATCCCGCGCGCAGCGCCACGCCGCGCATGCTATCGGGATTTACCTAGCAGCCGCAATGTATTTTCGGGTAGGCTGGCTCGCGAGCCGAGGAGGAGACAGTCGATGCCCGATTCCGAGCGGCGCAAGCGCGGCGCCGAAACCATCGCGAAGGTGTACGCCGGCGACGTGGTCGTGCCGCCCGAGGGCGCGAGCGCGTTCGCCGACATGATGCTCGAGCAGGTGTTCGCCGAGGTCTGGACGCGGCCCGCGCTCTCGATCCGCGACCGGCGGCTCTTGATCATGGGCGTGATCGCGGCGCTCGGCGAGAGCATGACCTGGAAGATCCAGCTGCGCGCCGCGCTCAAGAACGGAGAGCTCACGCCGGAGCAGGCGCGCGAGACGCTGATCCAGCTCACGCAGTACATCGGCTATCCGCGCGCGGCCGGCCTGCTCGGCGCGACCGAAGAGGCGATCCGCGACGCGCAGAAGTGAGTGAGCGCGCAGCGCGCCGGTGGTAGACTCGCGGCCCCGGTGTTCACGCTCTACACCACGACGCTGTCGGCGAACGGCCGCAAGCCGCTGGCCCTGTGCCGCGCGCTCTTCCTTCAGCCCGAGATCCGGCGCGTGAACGTGTACGCGGGCGAGGGCCGCACCGCGGAATTCCTGGCCGTGAACCCCCTCGGCAAGGTTCCGGCGCTGGTCGACGGAGAGTTCACGCTCACCGAGTCGAACGCGATCCTGATCTACGTCGCGGAGCAGTACGGTGGATCGCGCTTCTGGTCCACGCAGCCGGCCGGGCGCGCGGAGATCCTGCGCTGGCTGTTCTGGGAGTCGTCCGCGTGGCAGCCCGCGCTCACCGCCGTGCTCGCGGCGTGCGTCGGGCACCGGCTGCTGCCGCAGGTCGTGCCGGCGCCCGACGCGCCGCCGGACTGGAAGAGCGCGCAGCTCGCGCCCGCGCTCGCGCACCTCGACGCCGGTCTCGCGGGCCGCGCGTTCCTCTGCGGCGCCGAGCCGACGCTCGCCGATCTCTCGGTCGCCGGCATGACGACCTACTTCCGCTTCGCCGGCTTTCCGGCGAACGACTGGCCGAACGTGGCGTCCTGGCTCGCGCGCGTCGAGTCGCTCGAGGCCTGGCAGGCGAGCTTGGACCCGCTGTGGAGGTGACGCATGCGACCCATACCCCTGATCGCGGTCTCTGACGTCGAGGCGAGCAGCCGCTGGTACCAGCGCCTGCTCGACTGCAAGAGCGGGCACGGCGGCAAGCAGTACGAGGTGCTGATGAAGGGCAGGGACGTGCTGCTGCAGCTCCACGCCTGGGGCGATCCGCGCAACGAGCACGCGCACCTCGGCGATCCCGGCGCGAAGCCTTACGGGAACGGGGTGCTGCTCTGGTTCCAGACCGATGCGTTCGACGCCGCGGTCGCGCGCGCGCGGGCGCTGGGCGCGGAGATCCTCGAGGAGCCGCACGTCAATCCCAACGCGAAGCACCGCGAGATCTGGCTGCGGGATCCCGATGGCTACGTGGTGGTGTTCGCGGGAGCGCGCGGCGACGTGTAGTCCCGATCGCTCCCGAGCCGAGGGGACGATGGAACGCGGCTCGCTGCCCGTGCACGACGCGATGGGGCCGATCGCGCGCGCGATCGAGGCGCTCTCGATCGCGCTCGCGCTGGCGCTGCTGGCGTCGCACGTCGCGTGCGTCGCGAGCGATCCGCTGGCGTGGCTCTCGCTGTCCGTGCTGGCCGCGTTCGCCAGCGGCGCCGTGCTCGCCGACTTCGGCTCCGGGCTCGTGCACTGGTTCGCCGACAGCTGGGGCAGCGAGTCGATGCCGCTGATCGGCCGCCGCTTCCTGCGCCCGTTCCGCGTGCACCACGTGAACCCCGACGACCTGCTCGCGCGCGACTTCGTCGACTGCAACGGCGACGTGGCCATGCTGGCCTGCCCGTTCCTCGCTGCGGCCTGGCTGGTGCCGGTCGACGGCGAGCTCGGGCGCGCCGCCGCCGCGCTGCTCTTCGGCTTCGGGGCGTTCTCGCTCCCGACCAACCAGGTCCACCAGTGGGCGCACGACCCCGCGCCGCCGCGCGCCGTCGCCTGGCTGCAGCGCGCGCGCCTGATCCTGCAGCGCGGCGAGCACCAGCGGCACCACGACCCGCCGCACGCGTCCCACTACTGCATCGCCACCGGCTGGTGTAACGGCCCGCTCGGCCGGATCGGCTTCTTCGCCGCGCTCGAGCGCGCGATCACGCGCGCCACCGGAGTCGAGCCGCGCACGGACGGGCGCGCGGCTGCCGATACGAACCCGCGATGAGCGAGTCCACGCGCTTCGGCTCGGGCTGGATCAGCGGCACGCTCTCGACCGCGCTCGGCGCGATCGGGCTCGGGGCGGTGCTGTGCTTCCATTTCCCCGACCTGCTCACGATGCCGGAGCTGCGCGGGCTCTACCCCGTGCCGTACGTGCGCGCGCTGCTCCACCTGGTGCTGGTGAGCGCCTTCCTGCTCGGGCTGCTCAGCGTGATGCTGCGCCGCTCCAAGCGGCTCGGCGCGGCGGGCATGACGCTGACCCTCGTCGCCGCCTTGCTAGGCGGCTCGCGCGTGCCGATCGACGGCGAGCTCGGCGACGGCCCCTTCCTCGGGCTCGACTGGTTCCTCCTGAACCTGATCGCGTACTCGGCGCTGTTCATCCCGCTCGAGCGCCTGTTCGCGCGCCTGCCCGAGCAGCGCGTGTTCCGGGCGTCGTGGCGCACGGACCTGTCCTATTTCTTCGTCAGCACGCTGTTCGTGCAGGTCACGACCCTGCTCACGCTCGAGCCCGCCATGATCCTGTTCTCGTGGGCCTCGCACCCGGGCCTGCAGGCCTGGATCGCGAAGCAGCCGTTCCTTCTCCAGTTCGTCGAGATCCTGTTCGTGGCGGACCTGACACAGTACTGGGTACACCGCGCTTTCCACCGCGTGCCCTGGCTGTGGCGCTTCCACAAGATCCACCACTCCGCCGAGACCATGGACTGGCTGGCGGGCTCGCGCCTGCACCTGGTCGACATCGCCGTCACGCGCGCCCTGTCCTACGTGCCGGTGTACGTGCTCGGCTTCGGCGAGGCGCCGCTGTTCGCGTACGTCGTGTTCGTCTCGATCCAGGCCACCTTCATCCACGCGAACCTGCGCTTCGAGCTGCGCGCGCTGCGCGGCCTGCTCGCCACGCCGCAGTTCCACCACTGGCACCACACGGCCGACGCGGACGCGGTGGACAAGAACTTCGCGGTCCACCTGCAGGTGCTCGACCGGATCTTCGGTACCTTCCACCTGCCGAAGGGCCGCTGGCCGCGGAGCTACGGTCTGGCCGGCGGCGAGCGCGTGCCGTCCGGCTATCTGCCGCAGCTGGTCGAGCCCTTCCGAGCCAAGGCACAGACCGCGAAGGAGTGACGCGTGCCGCAGTCGGTTCCGGAGCTGCTCGCGATCGCCTGCGCGCTGCTGGGGTTCGTCGCGCTGCTGGCCACGCTGCGGCGGCTGTACCGCGTGCAGCTGTTCGCGGCCACGCGCTCCGGCGTCCTCGCGGCGCTGCTGGTCGCGGGCGCGGGCCTGCTGTTCTCGTTCTCGCTCACGCTGCACACCTACGCGCGCCTGACCTGGGAGGAGCCCGTGGCGCACCTGTCCTTCGTCGAGCTCGGGCCGCAGCTCTACACCGCCACGCTCGTGCGCGCGCCGTCGAGCGACGTCGAGACCTTCGCGCTGAACGGCGACGAGTGGCAGCTCGACGCGCGCGTGCTGAAGTGGCGCGGCGTCGCCAACGTGCTCGGGCTCGACGCGCGCTACCGGCTCGAGCGCCTCGGCGGGCGCTACATCGACGTGGAGCAGGAGAAGAGCGCGACGCGCAGCGTGTACGGGCTCGGCGAGGCGCCCGCGCTCGACCTGTGGCTGCTCGCGCGCGCGTACCCGCGCTGGCTGCCGTTCGTCGACGCGGTGTACGGCAGCGCGGCCTACCTGCCGATGGCCGACGGCGCGCGCTATCAGGTCACGATCTCGCAGTCGGGCCTGATCGCGCGGCCGACCAACGACGCCGCGCAGGCCGCGGTCGGCGCCTGGCACTAGTTGGCGCGCGACGCCCTGCGCAGCGCGGTGCGCGTGCTCGTTCTGTCCGCGATCCCGTTCGTTGCCGCGGGCACGCTGGACTGGCCGATGGCCTGGGCCTTCGCGCTGGTGCTGGCCGGCCTGTCCGTGGTCGGCTTCGCGATCCTCGATCCCGGCCTGATCGCGGAGCGCACGCAGCTGCCCGCGCAGATCGAGCGCGCCGACCTGCTCTTGACCGTCGCCTTCGTGTCGCTGCTCTTTCCGGGGACGCTGGTGGTCGCGGGGCTTGCGCGCCGCGCGGGAGCCGACCCGTTTGCGCCCGCGCTCGAGCTCGCGGGCATGGCGCTGTTCGCGGCCGGCTACGCCTTCGGGCTACGCGCCATGCGCGAGAACGCGTTCTTCTCGGGCTTCGCGCGTCTGCAGGAAGAGCGCGGCCAACGCGTGATCGATTCCGGTCCCTACGCACTCGTGCGTCACCCGGGCTACGCGGGGGCGATCGCCGCGCACCTGGGGCTGCCGCTCGCGCTGGACTCGATCAGCGCGTACCTTCCGACCCTGCTCGGGCTGGGGCTCCTGCTCGTCCGCACCGCGCGCGAGGACCGCATGCTGGCGCACGGGCTGCCCGGTTACGCGGACTACGCGGCCCGCGTGCGTTTCCGGCTCGTGCCGGGCATATGGTGAGCGGCGCGCCCCGGGCGCGTCTCACTCGCTCGGGGGGACCTCGCGCGGCGCCAGGTCGCGCAGGCCTTCGCCGCCGACCGCGGACTCGCGCGCGATGCGCTCGAGCAGGGCGTCGCCGCCGACCGCCTTCATCATCTCCTTCATCACCGCCGGGACGTGGTAGCCGTCCGGCATGCGCGGCGCGTTGCGCTGCTTGCGCGCGAGCGCGGCGTCGACCAGCGGCGCGAGCCGCGCGGCCTTCTCGGCGCGCTGCTTCTCGTCGCGCTCCTTGAACTCGGGCAGGATCTCGCGCCCGAACAGCTCGATCGCCTCGCAGATGTGCTCGTGGCGGTTGCGGCCCGCCTGCATCACGAAGATCAGCTGGTCGACGCCGGCCTCCTCGAAGCGTCTCAGGTAGCTGCGCAGCTGGTCGGGCGTGCCCACCGCGCCGCGCAGCGCCGACGACTCGCCCGCTGCGATCTTCGCGCCGAGCTCCTTGCGCTCCTCGATCGCGGCCTCGGAGTCGAAGCCGCGCTCGCGGCGCTTGGCCTGGAAGTCCTGCCACAGATCGGTGGTGCCCGGCACGTGGTCGCCGAACGCGGCGTAGAACGCGAGCGAGTAGCCGAAGAAGTTCCCGCCCTCGAGCCCGCGGCGGATCGCCTCGCGCTCGTCGCGGTGCACCATCATCGGCGTCACGCAGGCGACGTCGGTGTTCACGAGCTCCCCGATCGGCGAGCAGCGCTCGAGTCTGCGCTCGTGCGCCTGCGTCCAACCGCGCGCCTCTTCGGGATCGATGAACGCGAAGGTCAGCGCGCCCAGTCCGAGCTCGGCCGCGAGCATGATCGTGTCGCGCCGCGAGGCCGCGACCCAGAGCGGCGGGTGCGGGCGCTGGCGCGGCTTGGGCACCACGTTGCGCGGCGGCATCTTCACGAAGCGGCCATCGACGCCGGTGAACGGCGTCTCGGTCAGGCAGCGCACCGCGACCTCGAGCCCTTCGCGCCACTGGTCGCGCTTCAGCGCGGGGTCGATCTGGAAGCCGCCCATCTCGCCGGTGGTCGCCGACTCGCCCGAGCCGAACTCGACGCGCCCGCCGGAGATCAGGTCGAGCGTGGCGACGCGCTCCGCGGTGCGCGCGGGGTGGTTGTAGAGCGGCGAGGTCTGGATGATCCCGTGCCCGAGCCGGATGTTGCGCGTGCGCTGGCTGGCCGCGGCCAGGAACACCTCCGGCGCGCTCGAATGCGAGTACTCTTCCAGGAAGTGATGCTCGACCTCCCACACGTACTCGATGCCGAGCCGGTCCGCGAGCTCGATCTGCTCGAGCGCGTCCTGCAGGAGCTGGTACTCGTCGTCCGCGCCCCAGGGCCGCGGCAGCTGGTGCTCGTAGAAGATCCCGAAGCGCATGGCGTGACTCTCCCGATCCGATCTGGCCGCGCGCATTCTACCGGAACGGGCCGCAGCGATTTCGGAGGGCGGCGCGGATGACCCGGCGCGAGCGGCTGCGCCAGATCATCTTCGAGGCGGACACGCCGGCCGGCAAAGCCTTCGACGTGGTGTTGCTCGCGGCGATCCTGGCCAGCGTCGGGGTCGTGCTGCTGGAGAGCGTCGGGTCGATCCGCGCGAGCAGCGGCAGGGCGCTGCGCGTGGCCGAGTGGATCTTCACCGCGCTCTTCACCGTCGAGTACGCGGCGCGCCTGTGGGTGGTCGAGCGCCCGCTGCGCTACGCGCGCAGCTTCTTCGGGATCGTGGACCTGCTCGCGATCCTGCCCAACTATCTCGCGCTGCTCCTGCCGGGCGCGCACTCGCTCGCGGTGATTCGGTCGCTGCGGCTGTTGCGCATCTTCCGCGTGTTCAAGCTCGCGCGCTTCCTGACGGAGCAGAATCTGCTGCTCACCTCGCTGCGCATGAGCCGGGCGAAGGTGATGGTGTTCCTGGCGAGCGTGCTGATCCTCAACCTGATCCTCGGCTCGGCCATGTACCTGATCGAGGGCCCGCCCGCGGGCTTCACGAGCATACCCATCTCGGTGTACTGGGCGATCGTCACCATGACCACGGTCGGCTACGGCGACATCGCGCCGGTCACGCCGCTCGGCCAGGCGCTCGCCGCCGTCGTGATGATCCTCGGCTACAGCATCCTCGCGGTGCCGACCGGCATCATCACGGCGGGCATCGTCGAGGCGGCGCGCATGCCGATCACCACGCGCAGCTGCCCGCACTGCACGAGCGAGGGGCACCTGCCGGCGTCGCGCTTCTGCCGCGACTGCGGAGAGCTGCTGGCATGAACGGCGCGGAGACGAACCTCGCGACGCTGGCCGGGCTGCACCGCGCGCTCGGGCTCGCCCCGCCGGATCCGGCGCGGGTCGAGATCGCGGGCAGCGACCCGGTGCTCGCGACGCGCTTCCGTGTCGGCGAGGCCGCGGCCGCCGCGCTCGCCGCCTGCGGGCTCGCGGCGGCGGAGCTGTGGGAGCTGCGCGGCGGCAAGCGCCAGCGCGTGCGCGCCGACGTGGCCGGCGCGGCCGCCTCGCTGCTCGGCTTCCTGTACCAGCGCGCGGCCGAGCCGGGCGCGATTCCCGCCTTCGATCCCGCGCGCAACGTGACCGGCATCTACCCGACCCGCGACGGCGGCCACTTCCTGCTGCACGGGAGCTTCCCCGACTCGCAGGCGCGCGCGCTCGCCCTGCTCGGCTGCGGCGAGGACGTGAAAGAGGTCGCGCAGCGCATCGCGGGCTGGGACGGACAGGAGCTGGAGGACGCGCTCGCTTCGCTGGGGCTGTGCGGCGCGCGCGTGAGAAGCCGCGCCGAGTGGGCCGAGCACCCGCAGGGGCGCGCGCTCGCGGAGCGCCCGGTGGTCGAGGTGATCCGGATCGGCGACAGCCCGCCCGAGCCGCTGCACACTCGGGGCGAGCGTCCGCTCGACGGCGTGCGCGTGCTCGACCTGACGCGCGTGCTCGCGGGCCCGACCTGCGGCCGCACGCTGGCCGCGTACGGCGCCGACGTGCTGCGCATCGGCTCGCCGAAGCTGCCCTCGATCGCGCCGTTCGTGATCGACACGAGCCACGGCAAGCGCTCCGCCTTCCTCGACCTCGACGACGCGCGCGACGCCGAGCGCCTGCGCGCGCTCGTGCGCGACGCGGACGTGTTCGCGCAGGGCTACCGCAGCGGCGCGCTCGCCCGGCGCGGCTTCGGCCCCGAGGCGCTGCACGCGCTGCGCCCCGGCATCGTCGCCACCTCGATCAACTGCTACGGGCACGTCGGGCCGTGGAGCGGCCGGCCCGGCTGGGAGCAGCTCGCACAGTCCGTCACCGGCATCGCGCACGAGCACGGCGGCGCCGACTCACCGCGGCTCCTGCCCGCGGCCGCGACCGACTACAACACGGGCTACCTCGCCGCGCTCGGCACCATGGTCGCGCTCGCGCGCCGCGCGCGTGAAGGCGGGAGCTGGCACGTGCGCGCCTCGCTCTGCCAGACCGGCATGTGGCTCGAGCGCATGGCGCGCAGCCCCGAGCCCGGCCCCGGGCTCGCGCCCGAGCAGGTGCGCCCGTTCCTGACCCGCTCCCGAACGGTGTACGGCGAGCTCGAGCACCTCGGCCCGATCGTCGAGCTGTCCGAGACGCCCGCGCGCTGGGCGCTGCCGACACCGCCACTTGGAGCCCACGAGCCTGTCTGGATCTAGGGGGAGGCGCCCGCCAGAACGGCCTCCAACCCGATCACGACCTCGGCCATGCGTTCGTAGTCGAGCGTGTCGGGGGTGTCGCTGGGCTGGTGGTAGTGCGGGTTCCGGAAGTTCGCGGTGTCCGTGATCATGAACGCGGGGTAGGCGACCTCCCAGTACGAGGCGTGGTCGGAGCGCGCGATGTCGGAGACCAGCGTCGAGGCGGCCACGACTTCGCTGGTCGGGAGCGCGGCCGCCGCCTGGAAGCGCGCGCGCGCGGCGCGCATGAAGTCCGCGGAGCTCGGGTTCGCCACGAAGGACAGGAAGTCGCCGCGGCTGCGGCCGAGCGAGAGCACCGACGGCGCCGACTGCGAGCCGGGCGCGTCGCTGTAGTAGCCGACCATCTCGACCGAGATCATGCCGTCGAGCCCCTCGGAGCGGGCGCGCGAGGCGCGCGCGGCCACGCGGCTGCCGCGCTCGTCGGTCCTGAAGTACGGGCGTTCCTCGTTGGTGTAGGCGATGAAGCGGGTGAAGCGGCCCGGCTCGCCCGGGCCGGTGCGGCGCGCGAGCTCGATCAGCACTGCGACGCCCGAGGCGTTGTCGTCCGCGCCCGGCGTCTGGCACACGGTGTCGTAGTGCGCCCCGATCACCAGCCGCGCCGCCTCCGGCCCGTCGCGCGGCTCGACGGCGACGTTCGCGAAGTCCTTCTCCTTCGCGCCGAAGCGCTGCAGCTCGGCGGCGAGCCCGGCCGCCGCGAGCTCGGCGCGGATGTACTCCGCGGCGCGCGCCCGCGCCTGAATTTGGGTGTTGCAGCGCGGGCCGATCGAGCCCGCGAGCATCTCCACGTGCCGGCGCAGCGCCGCGGCCAGCTCCGGCGTCGCGCGCGACGCGGAGCGCGGCGGCACCGGCAGCTCGGCCGTCGTGCAGGCGAGCAGCGCCAGCGCGAGCCCGACGCTCGCGACGCCGCGCAGGCTCAGGCCTTGCGCAGCCAGGGGCGCTCGAGCGGCACGTCGCGCAGCTCGGCCGGGCCGTGGAAGATCACGGTCAGCGCGCGGCGCGGGCGCTCGCTCGTGTTCGCGCCCGCAAAGTGCAGCGTGCGGCAATAGTGCGTGGTCGCGCCGCCGGCGCGCAGCGGACACGCGACCGCGCCCGAGGTGTCGACCGGCGGATCGAGCACCAGCGGCTCCGGTCCGTCCGCGACCGGCTGGCGGTGCGGCAGGACGTCGTTCCGGTGCGAGCCGGGCAGGAACTGCATGCAGCCGCTGTCGACCGTCACGTCGTCGAGCGGCATCCAGACCGACAGGCTGTGGCTGCGCCGCTCGGACGGGAAGTCCCAGTACGCCTCGTCCTGGTGCCAGGGTGTGTCGCGGCCCGCGCCGGCCGGCTTGTGGATCAGCATCAGGCCGCCGTAGCGCACGTCCTCGTCGCCGACACCGAGCAGGGCCCCTGCGAGCCGGCGCGCGTTCGCGAGGTAGGTGGTCTGGAGCAGCTCCGGGCGCATCAGCTCGGGCGAGAAGATCTGGCTGATGATCCCGGGCGTGCCGTCCGAGCGCGTGGTCTCGAAGCGGAGCTTGAGCGCGCGCGCGTCCTCGACCAGCGGCTCGTAGATCTCGCGCAGCCAGGCGACCTCGTCGGGGGTCGTGATCGCGTCCAGGGCCAGGTAGCCGTTCTCCTCGAAGAACGCGCGCTGGTCGTCGCGGACCGATAGCTCGAAGCCGCTCGCCATGAGCGCGCTACCATACGCCCAGGCCCCAGGCGATTCCAGACCAGGAATCGGGCAGGCCGGCGAGATCCGCGCGCCGGAAGCTGCTCCCGGGCGGGCCCGCTTCGTGCAACGCCCGGCCAGCGGGAAAGGAGTGTGCGCGCGATGGCGATCCAGGTGGCGCTCAATCACCGCACGACCTACGAGTACGACCGGCTGGTCTCGCTCGCCCCGCACGTGATCCGGCTGCGGCCGGCCCCGCACGCGCGCACGCGCATCCTCTCCTACGCGCTCTCGATCGAGCCGCGCGACCACTTCCTGAACTGGCAGCAGGATCCGTTCGGGAATTTCCTGGCGCGGGCGGTGTTCCGCGAGCGGACGCGGCGGCTCGAGGTCAGCGTCGACCTCTTGGCCGAGATCCAGGTCGTGAACCCGTTCGACTTCTTCCTCGAGCCGGGCGCGGAGCACTGGCCGTTCGGCTACGAGCCCGCGCTCGCGAAGGAGCTCGGGCCGTACCGCGAGACCGCGGGCGCGACCGGCCCGCGGCTCAACGCACTGCTCGCGAGCCTGCCGCGCGAGCGCATGCGCACGATGGACTTCCTGGTCGAGCTGAACCAGCGCGTGCACCGCGCGGTCGAGTACGTGATCCGCATGGAGCCGGGCGTGCTCGCGCCCGAGGAGACGCTCACGCAGGCGCGCGGGTCGTGCCGCGACTCGGCCTGGCTGCTCGTGCAGGCGCTGCGCCACCTGGGTTTCGCGGCGCGCTTCACCAGCGGCTACCTGATCCAGCTGGTCGCCGACGAGAAGCCGCTCGAGGGGCCGGCCGGAACGCCGCGCGACTTCACCGACCTGCACGCCTGGGCCGAGGTGTTCCTGCCCGGCGCGGGCTGGGTCGGGCTCGACGCGACGTCGGGCCTGCTCGCGGGCGAGGGTCACATCCCGCTGGCCTGCACGCCCGAGCCGCAGAGCGCTGCGCCGATCAGCGGCGCGGTCGACGAGAGCGAGGTCTCGTTCTCGTTCGCGATGAGCGTCGAGCGCATCCACGAGGACCCGCGCGTCACCAAACCCTACACCGAGACGCAGTGGGCCGCGATCGATGCGCTCGGCCATGCGATCGACGCGCGCCTGGAACGCGGCGACGTGCGCGCGACCTTCGGCGGCGAGCCGACCTTCGTCGGCATCGACGCGCCCGACGCGCCCGAGTGGAACACCACCGCGCTCGGCGGCGCGAAGGCCGAGCGGGCCGAGGACCTGCTGCGCCGCCTGCACGCGCGCTTCGCGCCCGCGGGCCTGCTCCACTGCGGCCAGGGCAAGTGGTACCCGGGCGAGCCGCTGCCGCGCTGGGCGTACGGCTGCTACTCGCGCGTGGACCGCCAGCCCGTCTGGGAGGACCCCGCGCTGTTCGCGGATGCGCGCGTCGGCTACGAGTTCGGCGAGGTCGAGGCGCAGCGCTTCGCGGCCGCGCTCGCGAAGCGCCTCGACGTCGACCCCGGCCACGCGATCCCGGCCTACGAGGACGCCTGGTACTACCTGTGGCGCGAGCGCCGGCTGCCGGCAAACGTCGACCCGCTCGACGCGCGCATCGACGACCCGCGCGAGCGCGCGCGGCTGGCGCGCATCTTCGAGCGCGGGCTCGGCGTGATCGCCGGCTTCGTGCTGCCGCTCGAGCCCGAGCCCGACTGGCAGAGCGGCGTCACGCGCTGGCGCAGCGGCCCGTGGTTCCTGCGCCGCGAGCGCCTGTATCTCGTGCCGGGAGACTCGCCGATCGGCTACCGCCTGCCGCTCGACTCGCTGCCCTGGGCCGCGCCCGCCGATCTGCCGGACGTGTTCGAGCTCGATCCCATGGCCGCGCTCCCGCCGCTGCCTGCGCGCGTCGCGCTGCAGGACCGGCTCGCCGCGCCGGCCGCGGCGCAGCGCCGCGTGTACCCGTTCGATGCGGACCACCTGCGCCGGCCGAGCCCGGGCGTTTCGGCGCGCGGCGTGATCCGCACGGCGCTGTGCGTCGAGGTGCGCGGCGGAATGCTGCACGTGTTCCTCCCGCCCACCCACCGCCTCGAGGACTTCCTGTCGCTCGCGCAGGCGATCGAGGAGACCGCGGCGACGCTGAAGCTGCCCGTGCGCCTCGAGGGCTATCCGCCCCCGGCCGACGCGCGGCTCGCGAAGTTCGAGATCACGCCCGACCCGGGCGTGATCGAGGTGAACATCACGCCGGTCTCGAACTGGGCGGAGCTCTGCGACAGCACGACCGCGCTCTACGAGGAGGCGCGGCTCGCGCGCCTGCGCGCCGAGAAGTTCATGCTCGACGGCCGGCACGTCGGCACGGGCGGCGGCAACCACATGACGATCGGCGGGCGCAGCGCGGCCGACAGTCCGTTCCTGCGCCGCCCGGACCTGCTGCGCAGCCTGGTCGGCTTCTGGCAGGACCACCCGTCGCTCTCGTACCTGTTCTCGGGCTTGTTCATCGGGCCGACCAGCCAGGCGCCGCGCGTCGACGAAGCGCGCAGCGACGCGCTCTACGAGCTCGAGATCGCGTTCGGCCGCCTGCCCGCGGACGCGCGCGCCGCCGCCGACACGCCGCCCTGGCTCGTCGACCGCGTGCTGCGCCACCTGCTGGTCGACGCGACCGGCAACACGCACCGCACCGAGCACTGCATCGACAAACTGTACTCGCCCGACGGGCCGCGCGGGCGGCTCGGCCTGGTCGAGCTGCGCGCGTTCGAGATGCCGCCGCACGCGCGCATGTCGTGCGTGCAGCAGCTCTTGGTGCGGGCGCTGCTCGCGCACTTCTGGGAGACGCCCTACGAGCCCGCGCTCGTGCGCTACGGCACGCAGCTCCACGACCGCTTCATGCTGCCGCACTTCGTCGAGCAGGATTTCCGCGACGTGCTGCGCACGCTCTCGCGCGCGGGCTTCCGCTTCGAGCCGGACTGGTTCGAGCCGTTCATCGCGCAGCGCTTCCCGAAGATCGGCGAGATCGTGCGCAACGGCGTCTGGCTCGAGCTGCGCCACGCGCTCGAGCCGTGGCACGTGCTGGGCGAGGAGCAGAGCTCGGGCGGCAACGTGCGCTACGTCGACTCGTCGCTCGAGCGCCTGCAGGTGAAGGTGCGCGGCGCCATCGGCGAGCGCTTCGTCGTGACCTGCAACGGGCGCGCGCTGCCGCTGCACCCGACCGGCACGCAGGGCGAGCGCGTGGCTGGCGTGCGTTACCGCGCGTGGCAGCCAGCGTCGGCCCTGCACCCGACCATCCCCGTCGACGCGCCGCTCACGATCGAGCTGGTCGACACCTGGCTCGCCCGCTCGCTCGGCGGCTGCACCTACCACGTTGCGCACCCCGGCGGACTCGCCTATGAGAATCTGCCGGTGAACGCGTACGAAGCAGAGTCCCGCCGCGTGTCGCGCTTCTCGGCGCTCGGGCACACACCCGGGCGCGTCGTGGTTGCTGCGCCGGAGCTGAACCCCGATTTCCCGTTCACGCTCGACCTGCGGCGGAGCTGACGTCGGGCACGTGACGGCGGCCGACACCCTGCGCTTCGATCACGAGCCGGTGCCCGGCCGGCACGACGAGCTGCGCGCGCCGTCGGGCGCGGTGCGCTCGCACTGGGATCCGCTGGTGCGCGGGCTGCAGGAGCTGGGCGGAGCGGAGCTCGCGCGCCGCTGGGAGGCCGCGCGCCGGCTGATCCACGACAACGGCGTCACCTACAACGTGTACGGTGATCCGCGCGGGCTCGACCGCCCGTGGCAGTTGGATCCGATCCCGCTGGTGCTGCACGCGAGCGAGTGGGACGGGATCGAGGCCGGGCTCGCGCAGCGCGCGCGCCTGCTCGACGCGGTCCTGCGCGACCTGTACGGCGAGCAGCGCCTGCTGCGCGAGGGGCTCCTGCCTGCGGAGCTGGTGTTCGCGCACCCGGGCTACCTGCGCCCGTGTCGGGGCGCGCTCGACGGAACGTCGTGGCTGCAGCTCTACGCGGCCGACCTGGGCCGCGCGCCGAACGGCCGCTTCTGGGTGCTCGCGGACCGCACGCAGGCGCCGTCGGGCGCGGGCTACGCGCTCGAGAACCGGCTGGTGGTCTCGCGCACGCTGTCCGAGGCGTTCCGCGAGGGGCGCGTCGAGCGCCTGGCCGGCTTCTTCGCGCACCTGCGCGACACGCTGCGCGCGCTCGCGCCGCACCACCGCGACAACCCGCGCATCGCCCTGCTCACGCCCGGTCCGTACAACGAGACCTACTTCGAGCACGCGTACCTGGCGCGCTATCTCGGCCTGTCCCTGGTCGAGGGCGGCGACCTCACCGTGCGCGACCGCACGCTCTACCTGAAGACGCTGGGCGGACTCGAGCCGGTGGACGTGCTGCTGCGGCGCGTGGACGACGTGTTCTGCGATCCGCTCTCGCTGCGCAGCGACTCGTCGCTGGGCGTCGCGGGGTTGGTGCACGCGGTCCGCGCCGGCAACGTCGCGGTCGCGAACGCGCTCGGCAGCGGCCTGGTCGAGTCGCCCGCGCTGCTCGCATTCCTGCCCGGGCTGTGCCGCGCGCTGCTCGACGAAGAGCTCGCGCTGCCGTCGGTCGCGACCTGGTGGTGCGGGCACGAGCAGGCGCTCGACTACGTCGAGGCGCACCTCGACGCGCTCGTGCTGAAGCCCGCGTTCCCGGGTCCGAACATGGAGCCGGTGTTCGGGGCGAAGCTCGCCGCGAAGGCGCGCGCGGAGCTCCTGGCGCGTGTGCGCGCGCGGCCGCACGCCTTCGTCGCGCAAGAGCAGGTCGCCCTCTCGACCGCGCCGGTCTGGGACGGCGAGCGCGTGCAGGCGCGCAACCTGGTGCTGCGCGGCTACGCGGTCGCCACGGTCCAGGGCGGCTGGTCGGCGATGCCGGGCGGGCTCACGCGCGTGTCGTCGCAGCGCGACTCGCTGGTCGTGTCGATGCAGCGCGGCGGCGGCAGCAAGGACACCTGGGTCTGCTGCGACCAGCTGCCGCTGCCGCTCACGCTGCTGCGGCCCGCGGGCGCGCCGATCGAGCTGTCGCGCGGCGGCGCCGAGCTGCCCTCGCGCGTCGCCGACAACCTGTTCTGGCTGGGCCGCTACATGGAGCGCGTCGAGGGCACCGCGCGCATCGCGCGCGGCGTGCTCGCGCGGATCTCCGACGAGAGCGCCGAGACCGAGGCCGTGCTCGCGGCGCTGTTCGCGGCGCTCGAGCGCCACGTCGCGCTCGAGGCGCCGCTCGAGGCCGACGAGGACGCGTTCCTGGCCGTGCTGTTCGGCGAGACGCCCGCGCGCTCGCTGCGCGCGACGCTCGCGGCGATCCACCAGCTCGCCTTCTCGCTGCGCGACCAGATGTCGCTCGACACCTGGCGCGTGCTGTCCGAGCTGCAGCAGGACCTCGAGGATCGCGACGCGCCGCCGCCGAGCCCGCGCGAGGCGGCCGCGATCCTGAACCGCATGGTCGTGCGGCTCTCCGCCTGGAGCGGGCTCTCGATGGACAGCATGACGCGCACGCTCGGCTGGCGCTTCGCGGACCTGGGCCGGCGCATCGAGCGCAGCGGCTGGACCGCGACGCTGCTCGGCGCGTGCCTGGTCGAGGCGCACGAGGACGAGGCGCCGCGGCTCGAGGCCCTGCTCGAGGTCGCGGAGAGCGCGATCACCTATCGCCGGCGCTACGGCGGCGAGCTGCAGGCGCTGCCCGCGCTCGACCTCCTGCTCACCGACGAGACCAATCCCCGCTCGCTCGTGTTCCAGCTCGCGGCGCTCGACGCGCACGTCGCGCACCTGCCGGCGAGCGCGCGCGCGGCCCGCGCCGGCGAGGAGCGGATCGCGCTCGGCGCGCTCACGCGCGCGCGCATCGTCGACGTGAGCGAGCTCGCGCGCGTGGAGGAGGGCAAGCGCCTGCGGCTCTCCGCGCTGCTCGAACGCACGCAGGACGATCTGCGCGCATTCTCCGACGCGCTCACCCAGAGCTACCTGTCGCACGCCGGCGAGGCGCGCCGGATCGAGACCTTCTGATGCGCTACCGGGTGACGCACGAGACGATCTACTCGTACGAGGAGCTGGTCTCGATCGGCCACAACGAGGTGCGGCTCGAGCCGCGCGGCACCGCCACCGAGCGCTGCCTCGCCACGACGCTCGCGATCGAGCCCACGCCCGCGGTGCGCGCGAGCGAGCGCGACTACTTCGGCAACCCTACCAGCTTCTTCACGCTGCAGGAGCCGCACCACCGCATGGTGATCGTGGCGACGAGCGAGCTCGAGGTGAGCGCGGCGTCCGGCCCGCGGTCGGGCGCCACGCCCGCCTGGGACGCGCTGCGCGACGGGCTGCGCGGCGACACCTCCGCCGAGTGGCTGCGCGCGCTCGAGATGAGCCTGGAGTCGCCGCTCGTGCCGGTCGCGCGCGAGTTCGCGGAGTACGCCCGGCGGTCGTTCGCGCCCGGCCGCCCGATCGCGGATGCGGTCCTCGAGCTCACGCGCCGCGTGCACGAGGACTTCGAGTACAGGCCGGGGGCGACGTCGGTCTCGACGCCGATCCACGAGGTGCTCGAACAGCGCTCGGGCGTGTGCCAGGACTTCGCGCACCTCGAGATCGCCTGCCTGCGCGCGCTCGGCCTGCCGGCGCGCTACGTGAGCGGCTACATCCGCACGCGGCCCGCGCCCGGCGCCGAGAAGCTGGTCGGCGCCGACGCGAGTCACGCCTGGCTCGCGGTCTTCTGCGGCGAGTCGGGCTGGCTCGGCGTCGACCCGACCAACGATCTGGTGGTGTCGAACCAGCACGTGACGCTCGCCTGGGGCCGCGACTACGGCGACGTCGCGCCGATCAAAGGCGTGGTGCTCGGCGGCGGCGGCCACTCGGTCGAGGTGGCCGTCGAGGTAGAACCGCTGGATTAGGGGACGGGCGCGGTTCGCTTCGGCCGGCTCGCGAGCCAGGCGCGGTAGGCGGCGACGGTCGCGCGCACGTCGATCTCGTCGACGTCGAGCGCGAACGCCGTGGGCCTCGCGGGAAACGCGACGCGGTAGGCGCGGCCGTCCGCGGTGCGCTCGAGGTGGCCGTAGTCCACGAGCATCCGCCGCAGCGTCACGTGGTCGGTCTCGAGCGCGGGCGCGACGTCGCGCTGCGTGCGCGCGTGACGGAGTTCGTGCGCAAGGTCCTTGGTGATCGGCGTGTGACGGCCAGAGCGGTGTCCGCGCGCTTGTGGTTGCGGAGGCGCCCCTTGGGGTGGCAGCGCGACTCGTTCGGTGCCCGGGTTCGATCCCAAGATATTCCCAAGTTGCGGATCGCTCGACCCGCGTACGCTGAGAGGCTGCAAGTCGTGAGGGGGCGGGATGCGCGGATTCCGGTTTCGGGTGTGGTGCAGGCACTGGCTTGGCCTTGTTGCGGCCTGCTGTCTGGTCTCGGCATGTGACGCCCGGCCGATCCCGATGCAGGTCATCGCGAACACGACGTTCGTGCTCCCGCTTCAGGCGCGCGCCTACGGGAACGAGCTCTCGATCGCGCAAGGCGTTCAGGATCGCCAGCGAGGTGATCTGGTCGTGGCGATCTGCCCATCTACAAACGTCTGGTGTCTGCCGACCGCCTCTCTGTTTCCCCCACCCTGTCCGCCGACGGGAGTGCCGCAGGACGGGTATTACCTGCGGACTCGCTACGTCACGCGAGTTATGCCGCACCCAGGCTCCAAAGCCGGCATCGACGGGAAATTGGACTTCCCTGCGTGGGGGAGCGATTGGGGCCTGGTCGGGCAGGACCTGGCCATGCTCGACGTCCCTGCTGAAGTCTGTCCGGGAACCTACAAATTGAGTCTACGCACGCGGGCGTTCGGCTCTTACCCGGGCTCTCCCGGCGAGGTCGGCTACGCCGCCGGGCTCGACGTCGTGGTTGCCGCAGCACCCCCTGGGACCCCCAATCCGAGCTCAGCGTCGAGCCTCTCGAATCCGTCGGGATGGCTCGATCTCGCGATCGAACCGGATCTGGCTGCGCTCGTACCAAACCCGGAGATTGCGCTCAACATCTACAACCCGCTGGAGACGTCGACCTACCCGGCAGCAGCTGAGATCGACGTCTTCTATCCCACGAATCAAGTGGAGATCCTGAGCGCGTATCAAGGACAGCACCTGGGAATCCATTCACTCGTACAGCTTGGTCAAGCGGCCTTGAGTGTGTAGAAGTTCTTGGGCGCGGAGAGCGCGTACCTTCTCCAACCGAGATTCATCGTGAGGGCGACGTAGGCCAAGAGGCGGTGAGTCGTCGTTTCTCCGCCCGT
>Ga0187893_10002914_pt1 | contig 36155 bp, 35 predicted proteins | sample MA1701074metaG_FD_139574 | JGI IMG/M metagenome (GOLD analysis project Ga0187893, IMG submission 139574) | White microbial mat communities from a basaltic lava cave in the Kipuka Kanohina Cave System on the Island of Hawaii, USA - MA170107-4 metaG ... | reverse complement strand
GCGCTCTTCCGAACGCTCCAGACCTTCGATGCCGAGCAGAAAACGGCGACCGCTCAGCGGGTCGCGTAGTAGGATGAACGGAGCCGCCACTCACTGAATTTCAACAGCGGATAGGACATCGCCCAGCTGGGCGCCCGGTCCCTTGGGCGGCGGGGCGAGAATCTGGCGTCAGGAGCGATCGACGCGACACTGGAAGCAGTTGAATTTCGATCGGATGTGAACGTACTCGACCGTCGTATCCGACAGGATCGTTCGGCACGCTGCGGCCAGTTCGACTCCGGGCACGACGTCACCGGTCGCGTAGCGTATCCAGTGGTCGCTCCCGTACCCCCTGATGATCGCAGGGTCCATGTAGTCGAACCACCTGGGCAAGCGGTCCCTGTCATACCTCTCGCACGCGGTCGTGTGCAGGAAGATCGGCCCGACCTCTGCGTAGGGCTGAAGCGAGTCGAAGGGCCGATACGCCAGGACCAGTTTCTCGTCGCCCTCTGGAATGAGTTCGAGGCAGTGCCGACAGGGATTGGCCACCCCCTCGGCAACCCGGGTCACGGCAGGCTGACCGTTGGCATCCGGGCCACCTCGCCGGATCAGATCCACTCGGTCGCTCGGGATTCCTCGAACGGTGAGCTTCATCGTCCTTCTCCTCACGCTCGGCAGATCTAGCCGCGTCGCTTGCTGCGAAGCCTGGCACGGTTCCCGCGAGTCGTCTGGCCGAATCCGGACGTGTCTCTCTGGGCCGCGCGGGCCGCTCGACAAGGCGCTGCAGCTGCCGTGGCACAGCCCGTTCCCGTCGGGGTCCAGTGGGATTCTGGCAGCAACCTTGGGTGACTCAGTGACCGTCGGCGGCTTGTCCCACGCAGCTGATCGCGAGGTCCGTTGGGCGGCCGAGGATCCGCGCTCCATCGCTCGCCTGCGGCCGCCCGAGCTGCGGCTCTCGCTCCTCGAGGAGCAATGAAGCCCGTTCCGGGGATCGGCTTGTTCTGCTGGACGGAGCTCGGCGCCGAGCGCGTCGGCCAGCTCCAGAGCTTGATCTCGACCAGCGTGCTCCACGACGTCGATCCCTACACCCATCTCGTCGACGTGCTCCCGCGCATCGACACGCATCCCCTCTCCGCCGTCGAACAGCCGGCCCTTGCCACCTGTTCCTTCGCTGGCTGAACCCGTGATCGGCCGCGCGCGGCCGCCGGTTGCCTAACACCTGCATCGAGCGGGCGGCGAAGGGGCGGCTCCGCCGCCTCTTCACCGCCCCTCGCGTCCGACCTCGGGAGGCGTCGCGTGGGACCGCGGTCGCGCGCCTTGCTCCTGGACTCCGGGTCTGGCAGCCGCAGCAGCCCCTCGAGGATCCCCCGAGGCGCTTTTCGCTTCTCCGCGCCGCGTGTACTCTCCTCTCGACGCGCGGCGGGTGGATGCGATCTCGGGAAGTCCACGTTCGTGCAGCGCCCGCAGCGGAACGGCGAGGCGGCAGGCTGCAGAGGAGGAGCGAGCCAGGATGATCGTGCGGAACGACGAGCTCCCCGTGTTCGAGCTGCCTGGCATCACGCACCGGACGGTCGCGGGCCACGCCCAGAAGCTGAAATCGATGGAGGTGTGGCTGCAGACCATGGCGCCGGGTTCCGCTACCCCGGTCCATCGCCATGCCTGCGAGGAAGTCATCGTCGTCCTCTCCGGCTCGGGCCGCGTGACGATCGACGGTCGGACGAGCTCCTTCGGTCCCGACTCGACGCTCATCGTGCCGCCCGATGCGGTGCACCAGATCGAGAACTCCGGCAGCGATCCGATCGTTCTCGTCGCAGCGCTGGGAAGCGCGCCGGTGCGCGTCCGCACCGCGGGCGGAGAGCCTGTCCCGGTTCCCTGGGCCGCTCCGGACGCCTCTGCCTGACCAGGACTGGAGCGGACCGACCGCCACTTCCGCGTGTCTGGGGCGGCTCGATGGGAATCCGACGGATCTCTTCTCGCTGCCACCGGCAGAGGAAGCCAACGCGTCGCGTCTTTCGCCGGTGGCGTCGCCCAAGTGGAGGCACACGCACGCCAGGCTCTGCAGAGGGGCGATGCGCAGTGGTGTGCGCAGCGCAGCGACCGTCCGTCGGGCGGAAGCGCCTCAGGGCAGCTTGTACTCCCCGCTCCAATCCGACCACCCGGCACCAGTGGTACCGATGAAGTTGCCCTGGAACTTCATGCTGCCGCTGATGCCTTCGTATCTTCCAGTCCCCCCGAGAAATCGCTGATCTCCACGGCACGCGGGCATGGTTCCGGCGCAGCTCCACTCGACGAAGATCTCGTCTCCGGCTGCGTCGGTCACGACGCAAGTTCCGCGTGCGTTGGCGCGACCCTGTCTGACGTCGTTCAGGATGGTGCAATCGGTCCGCGCCTTGTGCATGAAGCCCTTCCCAGCATCATTGAACATGACTCCCGGCACGCTGCCGACCGAGACGCTGTGGTCCGCCCCGAGCTCTTGAACCTGCCCCGTGAAGGTCCAGCCATAGTGGGCGGAGAAGGTTCCACTCCTGGGCAGCTCGTCGGCGGCGGCAGCTGCGCCGGTCCACGCGATAGCGACTGTCACTGCGATCAGTACGAAGGTCTTGCGGTTCACGGTCTCGTGCCCTCCATGGCTTCGAGCAGCCAGATCGAACGGCCCCGGCCTCGGCGCGGGGCCAGACGAATCGCACGTCCGGGAGCTCTTGTCACGGCGTTCCGCCGCTGCGCCGAGCGACCTTGGGGGAGTGCAAACGAGGCGCGACCGGGCATGCTCGGGGATATGGCGGCGTGTTCCGTCCTCTACCTAACAGAGCGCAACAGCTGAGCGGGGCAGAGCGCGCCCCACTCGATCTCTGGTACCGTCCTGGCATCGGAGCTCGGGCGCCTCGGGTAGCCGCCGGCGGCGGGCCCGACAGCCGGGCGCGCGATCCCTCCGATCCGTCCGCTGGGCGGCGCCAAGAGACGATGTGTCATGCCCGAGTCGGGCGACAGCTGGGCAGCGGGCGGGGCCTACGAGGACTTCATGGGCCGGTGGAGCCGCCTCCTCGCACCGCGCTTCGTGTCCTGGTTGTCCGTGCGCGCCAATGCAAACTGGCTGGAGGTCGGGTGTGGGACGGGCGCCCTCGCCGACGCGGTCTGCGCCCGAGGGAACCCCGCATCGGTGGTCGCGTGCGACCCGTCCGAGCCCTTCATCGAGTACGCGCGCCGGCGCCACGTGGATCCGCGGATTTCGTTCGTGCTTGGTGGAATCGGACGGCTTCCCACCCGCCCAGGTGGATTCGACAGTGTCACCTCCCTGCTCGCCCTCAATTTCTTTCCGGAGCCCGGGCGCGCCATCGAAGAGATGCGGCGGGCCAGTGCGATGAACGGCCTCGTATCGGCGTGTGTGTGGGACTACGCCGGCCGCATGGAGCTCCTGAGGTTCTTCTGGGATTCGGTCGCAGCCGAGGACGCGAGTGCCGGCGAGCTGGACGAAGGCCGCCGCTTCCCGATCTGCCGGCCAGGTGCTCTCGAGTCCCTGTTCCGCGACGGCGGTATCGCCGACGTCGTCTGCGACTCGATCGAGATCCCCACCCGCTTCTCCACGTTCGCGGACTTCTGGAAGCCATTTCTGGGCGGCACGGGCCCAGCTCCGTCCTACGTCGCCAGTCTCGCCCCTCCGCGACGTGAGGCGTTGGCGGCACGGCTCGCACCGTTGCTGCCTCGGGACCAGGACGGCGCAATCTCGCTGGTGGCCAGGGCGTGGGTCGTGCGCGGCGTCGCGCGCTAGCGAGCAGCGCCGCCCGGGAAGCCGCCGAAGCGGGCGGCGGCGGGCTTCGGCTGTGCGACTGCCCTCGCTCGATGCAGAGGATGGTAGGATCGCGCGCCGCCTCGGAGTCGAGGTGACGACCATCGTCAACCCTGTAGCCGGCCGGCTCGTCTCGTTCGCCGATGTCGCCGTGGGCGAGTCGTAGGTTTCGCCTTGCACCTGGCAATGCAGCGCGGCTGCTTGGACCAGAGCGCGCTCCAGTCGCTCCGCGGTGCCGTTTCGGCACCGATGCGCGGGCGCCGGCGCCGAGTCCTGCAGCGGAGCCGCCGATCCGTCGGGCGGCCCACGAAAGGAGAGTGAGGATGACGGCAAGACCCTTCACCGTCTCGCCCGAGGAGTACGCGGATGCTCTGGAGATCGTCGGAGAGCAGGTGACCGTGCTCGCATCGGGTGAGGCGACGCACGGCTACGAGATCTTTCTCCAGCGCGGGCCTCGGGGCAGTGGCCCTCCGCCGCACAGTCATCCCTGGGACGAGTCCTTCTTCGTGACCAGGGGCGAGATCGATTTCGGGATCGGCGCGGACTCGAAGACGGCAGCGCCGGGCACTCTCGTTCATCTCCCCGCCGGCACCGTGCATTGGTTCCGCTTCGGCCCGGGTGGCGGCGAGATGATCTCGATCACATCGCGCCTCGGGGCCTCGAGGATGTTCGCCGAGATGGCGCGCGAGATCGCGCCGGTGGATCCCGACCTCGGTCGGCTCGCCGAGGTCGGCGGCCGCCACGGCTTGAAGCTGGCCGACTGAAGAGGCGCCGCAGCGAGACGCGGCGCAGCGGCGGCGCGGGCTCGGCGCCAGGAGCAGGGGATGGCAGGACCTTCCTTCGACATCCGCGTTGCGACGCGGGAGGAGATGCCGCAGGCGGTCTCCTGCATCGTCGCCGCGTTCCTCACCGACCCGCTGGCCCGCTTCGCCTGGCCCTCTGCTCACGACCACCTGCGCGGCATGCCGCTCGCGACCCGCGAGTTCGCGGGTGGGAGCTTCGAGCACGACTCCGCCTACGTGTCCGCCGACTTCTGCGGCGTCGCCCTGTGGCTCCCACCCGGTGTGCATCCCAACGGAGAGGCCCTCGAGAAGGTCTTTCGCGACACCGCGGAGCCCGGCCATCTGGACGACCTGCTCGCGACCTTCGGCAGGATGGAGCAGTCGCATCCGGACGAGCCCCACTGGTACCTTCCGATGATAGGCGTCGAGCCGAACGCCCAGGGCAGGGGCCTCGGCGGGGGGCTGATGCGCCACGTGGTCGCGCGCTGTGACGGCGAAGCAGCGCTGGCCTACCTCGAGTCGTCGAATCCCCGCAACATCCCGCTCTACGAGCGCCACGGCTTCGAGGTGATGGGCGAGATCCAGGTCGGTGCGGGACCGGTCGTCACGCCGATGCTGAGGCGACCTCGCCAGCGATCCGGCGGAGATCGGCGGCTCCCTCCGCGGAGCGGCAGCTCCGGCAGCGCGAGAGGCGGTGCCGACCTGCGCGCCGCGCGGCGAGGCACTGCAGCGGAGAGCCCAGTCCGCTAGGCCAGGTGGCGCTGCGCCCCTCCGGCGCGGGCCCCGCCGAGCCAGCCGCGCCAGATCCCCGACCGGACGAGTCCGGGCCAGCAGCGCGGTCGCCTCGCGAAGGCGCTCGCGAGCCGGGACGGATCGAAATAGCTCACCCGCTCGCTCGCCATTCCGTCCCGCAGCAGGAAGCGGTCCACCACGGGCCACTCGACCCGACTCCCCCCGACCGTGCCCGACAGCCTCAGCTCGATGAAGAGGGCGTCGCCGGCCGCGGCCCATCGATCGACCTCGCCCCGGAGGTCCGGCATCAGGCGGAAGATCCGGCCGAACTCGAGCCTCGCGGCCGCGAGGCCTCGCAGGGGTCGAGCGAGCGGTTGCAGCAGCAGCACGTCCGGGCGCAGGAGATCTCCCATCCGCTCGGCGGACGGGGCCTCCCAGAAGGACTGGAAGTCCCGAACGAAGTGCTGCGCATCCCGCATCCGCTCCTCCCTTCCCCGAAGCCGGGACGATCCGGTCTTCGCGCGAGGTCTGCCACTTCGAGATCCTGCCGACGCGCGCCGCTCCGCGGAAGGCCGCGGCCGTCGAGGGGCCCGCGCTGCGCCGGGGAGCGATCCCGCTCGGAGCTGCTCGCGCTGCTCGAAGCGCAGGGCCGGGATCGCGTGACATCCGCCGGGCCCGCGATCAGAATGCCCTCCGACCGACGAGAGGAAGCAATGGCCGAGTCGAGCGCGAGCGCTGCGGCAGCCGCTCCCCCGCTGCTGGACGCCCTGATCATCGGCGCCGGTTTCAGCGGGCTCTACCAGCTGCACCGGCTGCGCGAGCGCGGATTCGAGGTGCGCCTCTTCGAGGCGGGCGCCGATCTCGGCGGGATCTGGTACTGGAACTGCTACCCGGGCGCGCGCGTCGACTCGCACGTGCCGAACTACGAGTTCTCGCTGGAGGAGATCTGGCGCGACTGGAGCTGGAGCGAGCGCTTCCCCGCCTGGGACGAGCTGCGGCGCTATTTCCACCACGTCGACCGGACGCTCGGGCTCTCGCGCGACATCCGCTTCGACGCGCGCGTCACCCGCGCGCGCTTCGACGCCGACACCGACCAGTGGCAGGTCGAGTGCGCGGACGGGCACCGGGTCCGGGCCCGCTTCCTGATCGCCTGCACCGGCTTCGCGGCGAAGGCGTACCTGCCCGACTTCCCCGGCCTCGAGCGCTTCGCCGGCCCCTGCGTCCACACCGCGCACTGGCCGCAGCAGGGTCTCGACATGAGCGGGAAGCGCGTCGGCGTGATCGGCACGGGCGCGAGCGGCGTCCAGGTGATCCAGGAGGCCGGCCGGATCGCGGCGCAGCTCACGGTCTTCCAGCGCACGCCGATCCTCGCGCTGCCGATGCAGCAGCGCGCGCTCGACGCGGCGTCCCAGCGCGCGATGAAGGCCCACTACCCGGAGTGGTTCCGCAGGCGCGCGCTCTCCCTCGGCGGCCTCTTCGACATCGCGCCCGACCCGCGCTCGGCGCTCGAGGTCTCGCCGCAGGAGCGCCTCGCGGTCTTCGAATCGGCCTGGCAGAAGGGCGGCTTCCACTTCTGGGTCGGCACCTTCCGGGACATCCTGATCGACCGCGAGGCCAACCAGCTGGCCTATGCGTTCTGGCGCGACAAGACGCGCGCCCGGATCGCGCGCCCCGCGCTCGCCGACAAGCTCGCGCCCGCGGTGGCGCCGCATCCCTTCGGCACCAAGCGGCCCTCGCTCGAGCAGTGGTACTACGAGGTCTTCAACCAGGCGAACGTCGCGCTCGTGGACCTCCGCGAGGAGCCCATCGAGGAGATCACCGCGACCGGCGTGCGCACCGCGTCGCGGCACTGCGAGCTGGACCTGCTCGTGCTGGCCACGGGATTCGACGCGAGCACGGGGGGACTGACCCAGATCGACATCCGGGGCGTCTCGGGCCGCTCGCTCGAGGACACCTGGAGCCGCGGCGTGCAAACCCACCTCGGCCTCGGCATCCCCGACTACCCGAACCTGTTCGTGCTCTACGGCCCGCAGAGCCCGACGGCCTTCTGCAACGGGCCCACCTGCGCCGAGCTGCAGGGGGACTGGGTCGTCGATTGCCTGAGCCATCTGCGCGACAACGGCCTCGTCCGGATCGAGGCCACGGCGTCCGCCGGCGAGGCGTGGACGCAGCACATGGCGGAGCTCGCGGCGGCCACGCTGCTGCCGCAGGCGGATTCCTGGTACATGGGCGCCAACATCCCCGGGAAGCCCCGCCAGCTGCTGCACCACCTCGGCGTGCAGGAGTACATGGCCTGCTGCCGGCAGAGCGCCGAGAAGGGCTACTCGGGATTCGAGCTCCGCTAGTCGGCCCTGCGCTCGCCGCGCGGGCCCGGCCGGCAGGATCCGGCGCCCGATCGGCGCGCCCCAGCGCGACTCGGCCGGCCGAGCCGCCTCGGCGGCCAGCGCGCGGTTGCAGGCCAGGGCCGGATGGGTCCAGAATGCGAGCTCGTCCAGAGCAAGGAGCGAGCATGGACCACGTCTACAAGTCGGTGGAGCTCACCGGCTCCTCCGCCACCACCGTCGACGACGCCGTCCGGAACGCGATCCGCAGAGCGGCGAAGACGCTGCACAATCTGCGCTGGTTCGAGGTCACCTCCCTGCGCGGCGGCATCGAGAACGGCGATGTGGCCCACTGGCAGGTCACGCTGAAGGTTGGCTTCACGCTCGACCAATGAGCGTTGCGCGCCTCGGCCCGGACGGAAGGGCAAGACGCCGGAGCGAAGGCAGCAGCACCGGCCGCCCGGCGCCTGCCCGGGCGGGCCCGGTGCAGCAGGAGGGACGAGATGGGACTCCTCGCGTGGATCGTGCTCGGACTCGCCGTCGGCGCGCTCGCCAAGTGGATCATGCCCGGTCCCGACCCGGGCGGGCTGATCGTCACGATGCTCCTCGGCATCGCGGGCGCCTTCGTCGGGGGCTTCCTCGCGGCAGCCCTCGGCATCGGCACGGTCTCGGGCTTCAACCTCGGGAGCGTGGTCATCGCGACCGGCGGAGCCCTGCTGCTGCTCTTTGGCCACCGGCGGCTCCGCTCGCGCGGGTCCGCGTAGCTCGGCGGGCAGCCCGCGCACCGGGCGCTGCGCCGCGCGGCTGCGCGCTGCAGCTCCGCGAGCGCGGAGCGCGCCGCGGAGGGCTCCGAGGAGATCTCGCGATGAGCGCTCGCTTCGACCACACGATCGTCCACAGCCGCGACAAGCGGGTGTCTGCGGCTTTTCTGAGCGAGATCCTGGGCCTGACTCCGCCGGCGCCCTCGGGCCACTTCCTCGTGGTCGCGCTCGCGAACGGCGCGTCGCTCGACTTCATCGATGCCGGCGGGATGGACTTCGAGACCCAGCACTACGCGTTCCGGATCGACGAGAGCGACTTCGAGCCGGTCTTCGCGCGGATCCGCGCGCGCGCGCTCGACTACTGGGCCGACCCCTTCAAGCAGCGGCCCGGGGAGATCTACCACCACGGCGGCGGGCGAGGCGTCTACTTCTGCGACCCCGACGGCCATCTCCTCGAGGTCCTGACGCGGCCCTGACGCGGCGGCGGCGCGGCCCTCGCGCGCCCCTCAGCCCCCCGCGAGCGGAGGAAAGATCGCGACCGTGTCGCCCTCGCCGAGCGCGAGCGCGGCGCGGCGCGCGCGGCCGCGCGGGGCCTGCACGCCGTTCACGAGGATCATCGTCGCGCTGCGGTCCTCGATGCCGAGCTGGTCGAGCAGCGCCGCGAGCGAGGCGCCCGGCGCGAGCTCGACGGGTCCCGCGCCGCGCGGGTGCTGGGGCAGCTTCTCGCGCAGCCCCGCGAAGAGCTTGACGTCGACGCGCATCGCGCGGGCGCGTCACACCGGGCGCCCGCCGAGCAGCACCGCGTGGTGCGGCGAGCGCGGGCGGCGGGCGGGCGTGCGCCCGAAGCGGAAGCCGCCCGGGGCCGAGGCGCGGCCCGCGAGCAGGGTCTCGCCGAGCAGCGCCTTCGCCGCGCCGCTCGCGACGAAGGCGCGGCGCAGGTCGAGCGGATTGTGCTGCAGGTAGGCCTTCCAGGGGCCGAGCGGCACGCCGGTCTGGATCAGGCCCTTCAGCATCCCGGTGTCGTTCGCGCCCGAGACCGCGGTGTTCGGACCCACGAGCACGGCACCGACCATGCGATCGCCGTCCCAGACGTACTTGCGGTAGATCCGGTCGCGCGAGTTCTCGACGACCGTGGCGTCGCCCGCGCCGCCCCAGAGGCCGAAGCTCGCCGACTGCAGCCCCAGCGTGTGCAGCACGTTCATCGTGAGGCTGCCCTCGTAGCGCACCGCGAGGCCGGCCATGTTCGCGCCCGCGACGCGGCCGTGGTCGACCGCGGTCGGCTGGATCGCCTGCACGCTGCGCTCGCTCGCGTGCAGGTTCGGGCCCTGGCAGACGTCGCCGGCCGCGAAGACCTCGGGCGCGCTCGTGCGGAGGGCCGCGTCGGCGAGGATGCCGTGCTCGCTCGCGATGCCGGAGCCCTCGAGCAGCTCGAGGTTCGCGCGGATGCCGGTCGCGAGGATCACGGCGTCGCAGTCGAGGCTCGCGCCCGAGGCGAGTGCGAGGCGCCGGCGGTCGCCGGCCCGCTCGATGCGCTGCACGGATTCGCCGCTGTGGACCTCGATGCCGCGCTCGCGCAGGTGCGCGGCGACGAGCGCGGCCGAGCTCACGTCGAGCATGCGCGGCAGGATCGCCGGCGCGAGCTCGACGTAGGAGACGCGCGCGCCGCGCGCGACGAGGGCGTCGAGGATCACGAGGCCGATGAAGCCCGCGCCGACCACGACGACCTCGCGCCGCGGGCCCGCCAGGAAGCCGCGCGCGTCGGCGAGGGTCCACATGTCGTGCACGCCGCCGTCGTCGGCGCCGGGCAGCGGCGGGCGCGCGGTGCGCGAGCCGGTCGCGACGAGCAGCCGGTCGTAGCCCTCCGCGCCGCCGCCCTCGAGCGCCACGCGCCTGGCCCGGGGATCGATCGCGCGCACGCGCTTCCCGATCTGCACGTCGACGCGCTGCTCGCGCAGCCAGGCGTCGTCGGCGGTCAGCACGGCCGCCTCGGGGATGTTGCCCGCGAGGTAGTAGGGCAGCACCATGCGCGCGCAGGGCGCCTCGTCGCAGACGAGGCCGATCTCGGCGCCCGGATCGATGCTCCGGATCGTCTCGATCGCCGCGATGCCGGCCGGCCCGGCGCCGATGATCAGGTGACGCATGCGCGCTCTCCCTTCCGCCTCAGCCGCCCGGCCAGCCGCGCGCGCCCGCGAGGAAGAGCGAGATCGTGTCGCGCTCGCCCACCGGCGTGCGGAGGCCCGCCAGGAACTCGATGCTGCGGCCGTTCACGAGCACCTTGAGGTCGCGGCCGAGCGCGCGCGCGCCGCTGCGCCGCGTCTCCTCGGCGTCGAAGACCAGCGCCTCGAGCTCCGCCGCGCCGCCCTCTAGCCACGCCTCCAGCACCTCGCCGACCTCGCCGCCCGGCACGCGCAGCTCGCTCGCTCCCGCGAGGCGCCGGAGCGATGCCCCGAGCAGCCGCAGCGCGGGCACGCGCGCAGCTCCCGGGACCTAGGCGAGAATGCCGAGCTCGTCGAGCTTCTCGCGCGTCGGCCGGCCCTGCGCATCCCAGCCGCGCGCCGCGTAGTAGGCCGGCAGCATCTCGGCCAGCCGGTTCACCTCGCCCTGCGCCGGTCCCGCCGGGATCGGGCTCTGCAGCATGCGCTTCGGCAGCGTGTCGTCGGCTGCGCTGATCCCCGCGCGCAGGTTCCAGAGCCGCTCGAGGTTCCAGATGCGCTCGCCGGCCCGCGTCAGCGAGTCGACGTCGTAGTCGAAGCCGGTCGCGGCCGCGAGGATCGGCGCGATCTCGGGCAGCCCGATGCCGAAGGTCAGGAAGAGGCAGAGGCCCGTCGCGTCGACCGCGGTCGACGCGTTCTGGAAGTCGCGCGCGAGCTCGCCCTTGCCCGCGGTCGCGCGCGGGTCGAGCGGCTCGGGCGCGCCGATGATCTCGGCCGCGACCGTGTACGCGCGCAGGTGGCAGGCGCCGCGGTTGCTCGTCGCGTAGCCGAGGCCCATGCCCTGGATCGCGCGCGGGTCGTAGGCCGGGAACTCCTGGCCCTTGACGCCCATGAACACCTCGGGGTGCGCGTAGCGCTCGCCCATGCGCTTCGAGCCGAGTGCGAGCACGTCGCCGAAGCCGCGCCGGAACGCGGTGGCCTCGGTGAGCGCGACGAGCGCGTCGGCGTTGCCGAAGCGCAGCGGCATGCCCGTCTCCGCGTCGCCGATCACGCCCCGCTCGTAGAGCTCCATCGCGGCCGCGATCGTGGCACCCAGCGAGATCGGGTCCATGCCGTAGTCGTTGCAGAGCGTGTTGGCCTTGAGGATCGCGTCGAGGTCGTCGATGCCGCAGTCGGCGCCGAGCGACCACGCGTTCTCGTACTCGGGCCCCTCGGTCGCGTGGTTCCAGTTGCGCGGGCTCGTGTTCATCAGGTAGCGGCTGCGCCCCGGCTCGGTGATGCGCGAGACGCGGCCGCACGCGATCGTGCAGGCGAAGCAGGCCTTGTTGGTCTCGAGGTGGGTCTCGTGCAGGCGCTCGCCCGAGATCGCCTCCGCGCCCGCGAACTGCGCCTGCTGGTAGTTGTTCGTCGGGAGCGCGCCGTGCTCGTTGATCACGTTCATCAGCGAGAGCGTGCCGTAGGTCGGCAGGCCCTCGGCCGTGAGCGGCGCCTGCGTGAGCGCGTGCTTCTGCGCCCACTGCGCGGCCAGCATGCGCGCCGGGTCGGCCACGCCGACGCCGCCGCTGCCGCGCACCGCGATCGCCTTCAGGTTCTTCGAGCCCATCACGGCGCCGACGCCCGAGCGCCCCGCGGCGCGGAAGCGCTCGTTCACGATCGCGGCGAAGAGCACCTGGCGCTCGCCCGCGGGCCCGATCGCGGCGACCCTGCACTCGGGCATGCCGGTGTCGCGGCGGATCCAGTCCTCCGTCTCGAAGACGCCGCGGCCCCAGATCTCGTCGGCCGCGCGCAGCTCGACGCGCTCGTCCTGGATCCAGAGGTAGACGGGCCGCGCGGCGCGGCCGGTCAGGACCAGCATGTCGTAGCCCGCGAACTTGAGCTCGGGACCGAAGCTGCCGCCCGAGTTCGAGGTGGTGATGCAGCCCGTGAGGGGGCCCTTGGTGACGACCATGTAGCGCGCGCCGCAGGACGCGTTGGTGCCCGTGAGCGGGCCCGTCGCGAAGAAGAGCGGGTTCGCGGGCGAGAGCGGGTCGACCTTGGGGTCGCACTCGTCGCTGAAGTAGCGCGCGGCGATCCCGCGGCCGCCGACGTAGTCGCGCGCCCAGTCCTCGCGGATCGGCTGCTTCTCGACCCGGCCCGAGCCGAGATCGACGCGCAGCAGCCGGCCGGTCCAGCCGCCGCGCAGACTTCCCGGGATGCCGCTCGCGCCCGCCATCACGCGCCCTCCTCGGCCTGCGCCGCGCGGAAGTCGAGATCCACCTTCGCGCTGAAGGCTGCGACCCAGCCGCCCGCGCCCGCGCCGCGCTCGGGCGCGCGGAACACGATCGCGCCGGTCGGACACGCGTGCGCGCAGGCCGGATCGCCCGCACAGAGGTCGCACTTGGTCGCCTTCTTCGCGCCCGCATCGAAGAGCATCGTGCCGAAGGGGCACGCGATCACGCAGAGGCCGCAGCCGACGCAGTTCGCGTCGAGCACGACCTTCGCGCCCGTCGCCGCGTCGACGTCGATCGCGTTGACCGGGCAGGTCTGCATGCACCAGGCCTCGTCGCACTGGAAGCAGGTCCAGGGCGCGTAGCTCGCCTGCTCGTCGAAGAGCTGCACGACGATCTGGGAGCGCGAGGGCTGGAAGCGGCCCGTCTGCACGAAGGAGCACGCGAGCTCGCACTGCTTGCAGCCGGTGCACTTCTCGGGCAGGACCTCGAGCACGGCCGCCGTCGCGGGCATCGCGAACCCCCCTGTGCGCAGCAGCGGCGAGCGTAACATGCGAGGCCGGGATCAGCGAAGCAGCCGAGGCGCGCGGCTCAGCCCGCGAAGAAGACCGGACCGATCCGGGTCTTCTCGAGGCGCAGGCGCTCGGCGCCGAAGCGCGCGCCGAGCTCGCGCTCGAGCCGCTCGCGCAGCCTGCGCGTGAACTCCGTCTCGCCGGCGTGGTCCATGTCGCGGATCACGCAGCGCAGCTCGGAGCCGTCGTCCCGGATCTCGAGCCAGAGCGTGACCGCGCGGTGGCGCCGCGCGGCGCCCTGGAAGCCCGCGAGCGGCCAGTACGGGTAGTCGGGGGTCCGGTGCTCGCGCGCCCACGCGAGATCGGCCGAGGGCGCGAGCCCGAGCTCGCCCGCCCAGGCGCTCGCGGCCTCGGCCAGGCGCCGCAGCTCCTCGCTCTCGCGCGGCGCGAACTGCGCGGGCCGCTCCGCGGCGACGCGGAGCGCCGCGTGATAGGCGTAGCAGCCCGAGAGGCCGAGCGCGGCCGCGGCGGCGAGCAGCGCGCGCAGGCATCCGCGCATCTCAGGGACCCGCGGCGGCGCCGAGCCGGATCCTCGCCGCGAAGAGCGCGGTGAGGCCGATCCGGTAGATCTGGCCGTAGGGTCCGAGGTCGTGGCGGCTCCAGACCGCGGCGATCAGCGCGCGGTCGGCTCCGGGCTGTCCGGCGTGGATGTCGTGCGTCTTCGCCGCCTCGTCGATCGGGTTGTCGAAGGGGGCGACGCCCTGTTGCCCCCACTGGTTCACGCCCCAGCCCGGACCCGCGTACCAGCCATAGCGCGGCACGAGCGCGTGGAGCAGCCCGGCCGCCCCCTGCCGGATCAGGTCCCGGTCGGCTCCGAGGATCCCGCCGAGGATCTCGGCGCCCGACTCGAGGATCCCATAGGGCGTCGCGAGCAGCCCGACGACGGCCGCGGCGAGATCCCCGGCGACCGTCTGGAACAGGCCGACGACCGCGCGGCTCATCGGCAGCGCGAGGGCCGCGCCGGTGCCCGCGAGCGCCGACGCCGCTGCGGACGCGCCGCTCGCGGCGGACGCCTGCGACGCATCCGCGAGCCCGTAGGCCAGGCCCGCGACCCCGAGCGCGAGGCCGAGCGCTCCGAACACGCGGCCGCCCTCGCCGTCCGCACGCGCGACCGCGAGCGCCGAGCGCGCGAGCCCGACGCTCGGGCTGAGCGCCGCCCCGACGCTGAGCGCCGCGGCCTCCCATTCTCCTTCCGCGATCGCGGGCGCCGCCGTCACGGCCGCGAATCCGATCGAGGCCACGAGCGGCACCTGCGCGAAGCTCAGCGCGACCGCGCCGAGCACGAGGCTCTCGGCCGCGGCCTCGAAGCTGCCGGTCTTCACGCCGCTGTAGACCGCGTTCGCGACCGCGAGCGCGACCGCCGCGACCGCGAATAGCGCTCCGATCCCGAAGTCCGCGCCCGATGGATCCGTCCCGTGCAGCGGATCGCCCGGGCCGTACGCGTAGGGGCTCGCGAACTGGCCTGCGGGATCCGGCGACAGGAACTGGCCGGTGCCGGGATCGTAGAAGCGCGCGCCCGCGTACTGGAGCCCCGAGTGGAGCTCGCTCTCGTAGCTCGTGAACTCGCGGCGGACGAGCTCCGTCGCGGGGATCGCGTCGCCGCTCGCGCCGTAGCGGCCCCGCACCCGGCCGTAGGGCTCGAAGCGGATCACGCGGTTCAGATCGCCGTCGCCGTCGGTGACGAGCTGCGTCGAGCCGAGGTGGTCCGGGTGGTGGTGGAGCACGATGCCCGAGACGCCGCACCAGAGCGCCTGCGCCGCGCGCGGCGCGAAGAGGCTCGCGGGCAGCATTCCCCAGACGAGCGCGAGCGCGGCGCCGGCCGCGCGCGCGGGTGCGACGCGCGGGCGCCGCGAACGCGAGCGCGCGCGCGGCGGGCGCGGCGCAGCCAGCAGCAGGAGGATCCCGCCGAAGAGCGGCAGCGAGAGCCGCGCGGGGATCCGCCACGGCGGCGGCGGGCGGAAGGGCGCGCCGGCCCGGAGCTGCGCGAGCGAGGACACGTGGTCGAGGCGCGTCGCGATCAGGCGCTCGCCGAGGTAGTAGTACTTGAGCAGATCGCCGTCGGAGTACTCGGCCAGCCGGCCGAAGTAGAGGACGGTCTCGGCCCCCGCGACCTGCTTGACCACGCGCCGGTCGCCGTGGTCGTAGGCGAAGCGGATCGTGTCGCGCGTGGCGCCGTGCGCGCCCGTCGCGATCCCGACGAGCCGGCCGAGCGCGTCGTACTCGAGATCCTGCCAGTCGTAGGAGCGGAAGGTCGGGGGCGCCAGGCGGTCGAGCGAGACGCGGCTGCCGTTCGCGTCGTAGCGGTAGACCGCGTCGCCGAAGCCCTCGAGCCGGTGCGGGTGGCTCGCGTCGTACCAGAGCGGCGCTCCCGCCTTGCGGCAGAGGTTGCCGAGCGCGTCGTAGCGGTAGTCCTCGCGGAGGCCCGCGCCGCCGTCCGCCGCGGCGAGCGCGAGGCGACCCAGCGCGTCGTAGGCGTAGCTCGCGCCGGCCGAGTGCGGCGCGCTCGAGCCGTTCCGCTCGTCCTCGATCCGCGCGAGCTTCCCGAGCTCCGGCGTGTAGGCGTAGCGCAGGCTCGAGTAGGCGGCGCCGCTGCGCGAGGTCGCCGCGCGCGCGGGCCGGAAGCCCTCGCCCGCCGCGAAGAACTCGACGCGGTCCTCTACCGCGGCCGCGCCCTCCCCGTGCACGAGCCTCTGCACGCGCCCGAAGAGGTCGTACTCGACCGCCGAGACGTAGACGCCCGGCGCGTAGCCCGGGCTCTCGATCCGCGCCGGCGAGCCGCTCCGGTCGTAGGCGTAGCGCACGAGCTCGCCGTCGGGATAGCGGATCTGCGTGACGTGATCGGCCGCGTCGTAGTCGAACTCGAAGCGCGCCGCGACGCCGCGCACGGTCTTGCGCAGCGCCGCCACGCGGCCGCGCGCGTCGTAGTCGTAGAGCTCGGCGCTCGCGTCGCCCGCGGCGGGCGTCGCCGCGGCGCTGCGGAGCCGGCCGATCCCGAGCGTGTCCGCGTCGTCGTAGCGGTAGCTCGACTCGGCGACCCGGCCGGGGCCCTCCGCGCAGGCGCTCGGATTCGCGTGCGGCGTCTGGCCGATCTGCGCGTCGCTCGCGTAGAGGCAGCGCAGCAGGATGCGGCCGAGCGGATCGTGGACCAGCTCGACGTGCTGGCCGCTCTTCGGGTCGTTCTGGTAGACGAGGTTGCCCGCGACGTCGTAGCCGTACTCCCAGAGGCCGGAGTCCGGCAGCACGGCCTGGACCCTGCGGCCGAGCGCGTCGTAGACGAAGCTCGAGACCGCCGCCTCGCTGCCCGCGATCCGCTCCTCGAGCACGCGCCCCGCGCCGTCGACCTCGTACTCGAGCACCAGCGCGGGCCCGGCGCCGTCGCTCTCCTGCCGGCGCCGGGTGCGACCGAGGTCGTCGACCTCGACGAGCAGCTCGCCGCCCGCCGGGTTCAGGCGTCTCGTGACGCGCCCCTCGTAGAAGTGCCGCGTCGCGCGCTGGTCGGGCGGCGTCTCGCGGTGCACCCGGCCGAGCGGATCGACCGCGCTGCCCCCGTTCAGCGCGTAGTCGAAGTGCGTGAACGCGACGCCCGCGGGCTCCTCGGCGACCGCCCCGGACGCGACGTAGGGCGCGTAGATCCGCGCCACGCGCCCGCCCGCGTCGTAGCTCCGCTGCCCCTCGATCACGAGCTGCGGCGCGGCGTCCGACCCGATCACCCGCGCGCGGCGGGTGAGACGCGGCCGGCCGAGAGCGTCGACGTAGGCCTCGAGCCGGACGGAGCCGGTCTCGCTCCAGGGCTCGCGCCGCTCGACCGCGACCCGCGTGAGCCTGCCGAGGAAGTCCGGGGCAGCCGGATCGCCGTAGCGGTACTCGTGCTCGGCCGCGCGGCAGCCCGTGCAGGGATCGCCGAGCGGCGCGTCGCCCGGGCGCCGCTCCCGCGTCACGCGCCCGAGCGAGTCGTGCGCCCACTCCGTCCGCTGCCCGTTGTAGTCGGTCGCCGCGACCGCCTTCCCGTAGCGGAGGTCCGTGACCGTTCGAAGCAGGTGCCCGAGCGGATTCGCGACCGCGACCGGATACAGGCTGAAGAGGTTCGGATCGAAGCTGTCGGTCGTCGTGAAGGAGCGCGGATCCGCGGCGTCGTGCGGCGTGGTCGTGGAGACGAGGTTTCCGTAGACGTCGAAGGCGTTCTCGACGCTCGCGACCACGCCCGGCCCGAGCGAGTCCACGCGCGTCGGGTCGCCGCGCGTGACGGTCTGGCTCAGGCCGTCGTAGTAGAAGCGCTGCGAGCTCAGCGTCACGGGAGCGCCGTCGCGCCAGTAGCGCGTGACGAGCTGCGCGGGGCGCTCGCGCAGCGACCAGCTCGAGCTCGTCGGGTTCGCCCACGCCGTGACCGTGTTGATCTGTCCCTCGACCGGGTTCGCGCAGCTGCCGGGAGTCGCGGGGAAGGCGATCCCCCCGCCGCAGGGCAAGGTGCAGCTCCTCGCGATCCGCCCCCACTCGTCGGGCGCCTCGTTGCGCGTGAGGCTGCACTGGTCCTGCGGCGAGCCCTCGGCACCCGGCACGAAGCGCTCGCTGCGCAGCTCCGCGAGATGGATCTGGATCCGCTCCGGCGTCCCGGCCGAGGGCTGCGCGTGCCAGATCGAGGTCTCGCGCGAGATGCGATCCGCACCCGCGAAGACCTCGCGCCGAAGCAGCTTGCCGCGCGTCAGGTCCTCCTGGCTGAAGAGGCTCTCGGTCCGGTTCCCGAAGACGTCGGACTCGGTGACCTTGCGGAAGCCGCGGAACTCGCGGCTGCGCGCGTCGAAGAGCCCGCCCTCGTAGGCGAAGCGGCGCACGATCTCGTGGCCCGACGCGATGCAAGGATTCCCCGCGACCGGGTCGCCGGCGAAGCGGTCCGGCGCGGCGCCCGGATCGCAGAGGCCGTCCGTCGAGCGGATCCCGGTCGCGACCCAGGCGACGCTCGGGAGGTCCGGGACGCCGTCCGGGACGCCGCGCGCGCTCGTGTTCTGGTCCGCGGCGAGCGTGCTCGGCGCATAGCGGATCTCGGTCGTGCCGCCGAGTCCGTTGTGCGCCTCGATCAGGATATCGGGTGGGCGCAGCGCCTCGCCGTCGAGGTTGCCGAGCACCTGCATCGTCCACGGCTCGAGCGCGGTGTCGACCTGGTCGAGGATGCCGTCGCCGTTGCAGTCGAAGAGGTCGCCCCTGGTGTAGGGGCGCCCGACGCCGTTCTGGCGCCGGATGCTGCGGCCCTCCATGCCGGGCCAGATGCGCGGCGCCTGCGCCGCGCCCGCGACGACCGCCGGCAGCGCGAGCCGGCCGCCGCCGAGGTTCAGCTGGACGCGCCACGGGTCCGGCTGGGGGCGCGGCGCGAAGGGCGAGGTGTGGTCCGAGCAGCAGCCGCTGATCGCGAAGTTGCGGTCGACGAGGTCCGGCAGGCCGTCCCCGTTCACGTCGGCGAAGTCCCACTGCGTCTCGAAGCGGTCCGGGTTCGAGAGGCTGCCCTCGCCTCTCACGTAACGCAGGTTCCGGCCGCTCGGGAGGATCGTGCGCACCGGCAGGGCCTCGAAGCCCGAGCCCGTGTTCAGGAACACGTCGAGCGGCGTGCCCGTGCCGATCGACGCGGGGTGGCCGACCGGCACCGCCTCGCCCTCGGCCGTGAAGCCGGTCTCGGAGGCCGCCTCGAAGTAGAGCCCCGGGACCTGCAGCCGATCGGGCAGGCCGTCGCCGTTGAAGTCCATCATCGCGAGCAGCGTGTGCGAGCTCTTGCGGCTGCCGAAGATGGATCGATCGAGCGGCCCCGCGATCTGCGCGAAGAGCGGATGCGCGGGATCGAAGCCGCCGCCGTTGTTCAGGTACACCTTCCAGGGAGCGCTGCCCGTGAGCCCGGTGTCGACGTAGTCGGGCAGCGAGTCGCCGTTCAGGTCGAGCATCCCGCGCACCGTGAGCGCGCTCGCCGGGCCCGTGCCGTGCCCGATGATCGTGTAGACCGTGCTCGTGGTGTTGAGCGCGTCGCTCGGGTCGGGGCTCGCGTGGCCCGGCCGCAGCCAGGCTTGCGGCGGTGTCGCGAAGCGGCAGCTCGTCGCCGTGTCGCAGACGCCCGGGTAGATCTTCCAGGTCGGCGTCGCGCAGGGCTCCGGGAAGGGACAGTCGCCGCCGTCCTGCGCCGCGACGAAGTCCGCGACGCCGTCCCCCGTGATGTCGAAGGTGTCCTTCCAGTTCCAGGTGTAGCTCCAGTCGTAGTCGCCTCCGGCCTGGAAGGCCGTCTTGTCGTCGTTGAGCGCCGCGTCGGCGACCGGGACCTGCCAGAGGATCGGCGTGTGGTCGAAGCCCGCGTTGGTCCCCGGGTAGACCCTCCAGACGAAGGGCTCGGCGTGGACGAGGTCCGGACGGCCGTCGCCGTTCATGTCCATGACACTGCGCTGCGTCGTGTTGCCGGCCCAGTGCCGGACGTGATCCGCGCCGCCGCTCGCCGCGAGCGCCGCGGGCGGGCTGTAGGCGTGCTCGGCGACGCTGCCGAAGTCGCTGCCCGAGTAGACGAAGCGCTGGGGCGGCAGGTCGCTGCCCTGCACGTCCGTGAGCAGGTCGCGCTCGGGATCGTAGGAGAGCGCGTAGCTGCGCACGGGCGCGAAGGGCGCGGAGACGTCGGCCTTCGCGGAGACCTCGATCGAGTCGACGAGCCAGCGGTGCGCGACGCGCACCCCGCTCGCGTAGGAGAGCGCGGGGTTCCGGCGCGGGGTCGCGTGCGTGAAGGCGACGCGGAAGGGGTGGTTCCGCTGCGTCGGGTTCACGAGCGCGTTGTCGCCGTAGAGGACCTCGACGGGATACAGCGCGTTCTCGTCGTTCTCGTAGCGGATCTCGATCAGGTTCGCGTGCTCGTCCTGGATCTCGCCGAGCGCCCAGACCGACGTGAACGAGCAGCTCGCGGGATCCAGGAACACGGGCGCGCCCGAGAAGGCGCGCGCGTCGTCGTCGAGGCCGAAGCGGTAGACCATCCCGCGCCGGTCCCGGGCCTCCCAGCGGTTCGCGACCGGGTCGAGGCGCACCTCGAGGTAGGACTCGTCGACGCGCGCCTTGTAGAGGTTCGGGCCGTCCGCGACGAGCTCGGTCGAGCCGCCCGGCAGGTGCAGCTCGAAGGAGTTCGCCCCGCTCGGATCCGCGGGCGCATAGCGCTCGAGGCAGGCCGGCACGCCGTACTTCGCGCTGCGCACGACCGCGCCGAAGGCGAGGCTCCAGCCGCGACCGAGCGGCGTCGCGCCGCGCGCGGCGCTCGAGTAGCCGAGCGCGAGGCTCGGCGTCGCGTTCTTGCGGCCGGGCGGGATCAGGATCGGGAGCGTCAGGCTCATCGCGCCGCTGAAGAGGTTCGCGGTCGGCAGGCTCGCGAGTCCCGCGAAGGGCCCCGAGCCCTCGCCGCCGCTGTCGCCGCGGCTCGTGTCGGTCGTCGCGGCGGCCGGGCCGCGCGCGCTCGGGAGCGCGAGCGCGGCGACGAGCAGCGCGAGAGCCAGCGGGCGGGCGAAGCGAACGCCGGGCGACATCGGAGCCTCCTCGGATGCGCGCGGCGCTGCGGCCGCTCGCGCGGGGCGGAGCGGCGGGACGCGGCGCGCCGCTTTTCGGAGCCCCGGTGCAATCGCCGGGCCAGGCGCGCTGCGCCGCGCGCGCCGCGCTCGGGCGCGCGAGCGGCGAGTCGCGCGGGTCCCGCGGTTCACGCGCGCGGAGTCCGGTTCACGCGCGCGGAGTCCGCTTCACGCGCGCGCGCACCTAGCGCTCGCGCCTGCGCGCGCCGCGGCGTCCGGGCCGCGCGAGCGCTGCGGCGGAGGCGCGCGCGGCGCTGGCACGCGCAGTGCACGAGCGGCGCCGCAGGCCATGTACCCCGAGCTCCGCTGGCTGCTTCCCTGGCTGCTGCTCGTCGCCGTCGCGCTCGGCAGCGCGCTGCACGCGGCGCTCCTGCGCCGCGAGCGGATTCCGCTGCGGCCGCTGCTGCGGGCCTATCTGCTGCTGCTCCTCGCGACCACGGCGGGCGCGAAGCTCTTCTCGGCCTGGCTCGACGGCGGCCACGTGCTCTGCCGCGCCGACGCGGGCTACCGCATGCCCGGCGCGCTGCTCGGCGCGCTCGCGCTGTCTCCGCTCCTCGCGCGGCTGCGGCCCGCGGAGCTCCCGCTCGCGCGCTGGGGAGATCTGCTCGCGCCCGGGGCGGGGCTCTCGCTCGCGCTCTACCGCGTGGGCTGCCTCGTCGCGGGCTGCTGCGCGGGCGAGGTGTCGCGCGCTCCGTGGGCGCTGCGCTTCGCGCGCGGCTCGGAGCCCTGGCTCGCGCAGGTCGCGAGCGGGAGGATCCCGAGCTCGGCCGCGGAGACGCTCCCCGTGCTCCCGCTGCAGATCCCGCTGCTCGCGCTCTCGCTCGCGGCCGGGCTCGCCGCGCTCTTCTGGCTCCCGCGCCGGCGCGGCGACGGCGAGGCGCTGCTCGGATTCCTCGTCCTCCACGAGACGGGAAAGCTCGCGCTCGAGCACTTCCGCGCGCCGCCCGAGCCCGCGCTGAAGCTCGCCTCGGCCGCCGTCGCGCTCGGCGCGGCCGCGCTGCTCGTCGGGCGCGAGGCGCGTCGCCGCGCGGCCCGGAGCGCGCGCGCGTGAACCTGCTGCTGCTCGTGATCGACTCGCTACGCGCGCTCTCGCTCGCGCCGGGACCCGGGCGGCCTGCGACGCCCTTCTTCGATCGGCTCTCGCGCGAGTCGCTCGCGTTCTCGCGCGCCTACGCGACCGAGTGCTGGACGCTGCCGAGCCACCTGAGCCTCTTCACGGGACTGCTCCCGTCGCAGCACGGCGCGCACTTCCGCGCGCTCGGCTACCTCGGCCGCGCGCCCACGCTCGCCGAGATCCTCGCGCGCGAGGGCTTCCGCACCGAGGCCGTCACGCGCAACCCCGTGCTCGACGGCACGATCCCCGGAGCGCTGCGCGGCTTCGAGCGGCGGACGGCGCCGATCGCGCGGCTGCCGCGTCTCGGCGCGCTGCCGCTGCTGCTCGCGCTGAGCAAGCCGAGGCTCCGGCGCCAGATCCGCGAGACGGGCTTCTTCCACCCGCGGCAGGTCGCGAACGCGCGCTTCGCGCTCGACTTCGCGCGCCGGATGCTGCCGGCCGACGCCGCCGCGCTCGACCACGTGCTCGAGCGGCTCGCGGCGCACCGGCGCCGCGGCGAGCGCTGCTTCGTGTTCTGCAACCTCTTCGACGTCCACGCGCCCTACCCGCCCTGCGAGCGCTCGCTCTTCGAGCCCCCGCGCTCGCCGCGCGAGCTCGCCGACGTGGCGCTCGCGCTCGACGCGCTCGCGAAGATCGGGCGCCACCAGTACCTGCGGCCCGGCTTCCGCATGCCCGAGCGCGGGCGCCGGCTCCTGCTGCAGCGCTACCACCGCGCGATCGAGCTGATGGACCGCAAGCTCGAGCGCTTCTTCGCCGAGGCGCGCGGCGCGGGACTGCTCGAGGACACCCTCGTCGTGCTCACGAGCGACCACGGCGAGGCCTTCGGCGAGCACGGGCTCTTCCTCCACGACGCCTCGCTCTACGAGCCGAACATCCGCGTCCCGCTCTGGATCCTGCACCCGGAGCGCGGCGCCGCGGCCGTCGACGACGTCGTGAGCCTGCGCGCGGTCTTCGGGCTCGCGCGCGCGGCCGCGCTCGGCCTGCGCGAGCCGACGCTGCTCGACGAGTCCTTTCGCGCGGCGCATCCGGTCGCGATCGCGGAGCACTTCCACACCCCGCACGCGCGCGAGATCGCGGGACGCTTCCGGCACGACCAGCGCGCCGCGATCCGGCGCGACCGCAAGCTCCTGCTCCGCGCGGGCCGGGCCGAGCTGCTCGATCCGCGCGGCGACGAGTCGTCGCCCGAGCGCGTGCGCGGCGCGCGCTGCGCCGCGCACCCGTGAGCCGGCGCCGCGAGCGCGGGGGGCCGGCAGCCGCGCGCGGCAGCGGTTAACGTTGGCGCCGAGGCGCGGCGCGCTGCGCCGGGCGAGGGGACGGTCATGCAGCCGATCAAGTACGCCGACACCGAGCGGGCGATCCAGCCGCTGCTCTCGCGGCGCTGGAGCCCCTACGTGTTCGACGCGCGCGGCGTCGCGCCCGGGGACCTCGCGGCGCTCTTCGAGGCCGCGCGCTGGGCGCCCTCCTCCTACAACGAGCAGCCCTGGCGCTACCTCGTGGCCCGCCGCGAGGAGGCGCCGGCCTTCGCGAAGCTGCTCTCGTGCCTGGTCGAGGCGAACCAGGTCTGGGCCCGGCACGCGGGCGCGCTCGCGCTCGGCGTCGCGATGCGGAGCTTCTCGCGCAACGGCAAGCCGAACCGCGCGGCCGAGCACGACCTCGGGCTCGCGTCGGGAAACCTCTGCGCCGAGGCGACCGCGCGCGGGCTCAGCGTGCACCAGATGATCGGGATCCTGCCCGAGCGCGCGCGCGAGCTCTACGCGATCCCGGCCGAGGCCGAGCCGCTCACGGCGCTCGCGATCGGGCACGCGGGCGAGAACCCCGCGCTGTCCGAGGCGATGCAGCAGCGCGACCGCGAGCCGCGCGCGCGCAAGCGGCTGCCGGACTTCGTCTTTTCGGGCAGCTGGGCGGCGCCGGCGGACTTCTCGCGCTAGGCCGCGCGGGCCTTGAGCTAGGCGTCGCGGCGCAGGACCCAGGTGGGATAGGGATCGAGCAGCGTCGTCGGCAGCCCGAGGCGCTGCAGCCGGCGGTGGCGCGGGCGCGAGAGCTCCGGCAACAGCGTGTAGTCCGAGAGCGGCGCGACGAGCTCGTAGTGGCCGAGGCCGCGCCAGCCCGAGTGGTCCCAGTCCTCGCCGCGGTCGAAGCCGCGCCAGAGCGCGTAGCGCCTCGCGAGCTCCTTCGGGAGCCAGGGCACGCCCCAGAGGCCCGTCGTGTGGAAGTCGAGCGGCAGGTACTTGTTCGGCGTCTCGTTCACGATCAGGTGGCCGCCGATCCCGACCACGCGCCAGAGCTCGCGGATGTAGACCTCGCGCGGCTGCGGGATGTGCTCGAGCACGGCGTTCGCGATCACGGTCCGGAAGCTGCGGTCGGGGAAGGGCAGCCTGCGGGTGTCGGGGAGGTGCAGGATCTCGGCGCGCTCCTCGGCGCCGAGCGCGGCGAGCAGCTTGCGGCCCATCTCGACGCGCTCGAGATCCGGCTCGATCCCGATCACGCGGCGCGCGCCGAGCTCGAGCAGCGCGCAGACGGAGGTCGCGTGCGCGCAGCCGAAGTCGAGCACCGCCTGGCCCTCGATCATCGGCAGGAATCCGCGCAAGGTCGCGAGCAGCGTGCGGTAGCGGCGCTCGTCGCGCTCGTCCCTCGACACCGCCCGCATGTAGTGGCTCATCGGCGCCCGCTCCGCATGCAAGTGAGTGCGGGGCAGCGACGGCGAGGTGACGATCTGCCTATCCGATGCGCGCGATCTTCCTATCCGATGCGCGCGAGCTGCCGGTCGTGCGCGCGCGCGAGCAGGAGCTGCGCGGCCAGCGCGCCGACGAGCGCGAGGAACATGTCCCACTGCGTGTCCCAGACGTCGCCCTGGGTTCCCAGGAAGGCCTCGGCCGCGCCGCCGCCGATCAGCGCCGTCCACCACTCGAGGAACTCGTAGAACGCGCTGAACGCGAGGCAGCTGCTGCAGACGAGGAAGAAGAGCCAGCGCCCGCGCCGCAGCGGCGAGGTCCGCAGCAGCAGCTCGCGCGCGAGGATCGCGGGCTCGAAGCCCTGGAAGAGATGGCCGAGGCGGTCGTAGTGGTTGCGCGAGAGGTCGAAGAGCTCCTGGAACCAGAAGCCCGGCGGGACCCGCGCGTAGGTGTAGTGGGCGCCGAGGATCAGCACCAGCGCGTGCAGGAAGATCAGGCGGTATAGCAGCGGCGTGAGCGGGAAGCGGCGCGCGGTCGCGATCAGGAGCGGCGCGGCGAGGAGCACCGGCGCGACCTCGAGCCACCAGGTCGCGCGGTCGTGCGGCGCGACGCCCGAGACCGCGAGCGCGAGCGCCGTGAGCCCGAGCAGCGCGAGCGGCTCGCGGCGCGCGGCCCGCTCTGCGACCGCGCCCGCCGTCATCTCAGGATCGCCGCGCCGCCGTCGACCGCGAGCGTGTGGCCCGTGACGTAGCCCGAGTCCTCGCTCGCGAAGAAGAGCGCGGCGCGGCCGATGTCCGCCTCGCAGTCGCCGACGCGCGGGATCGGGCGTCCCGCGGCGATCCTGCGCGCGGCCGCGGGGTCGTGCTGCTCGAACTCCCGCCAGCCCGGGGAGTTCGCGAAGGGGCAGATCACGTTCACGGTGACGCCCTCGCGGCCCCACTCGCGCGCCGCGGAGCGGCTGATCGCGCGGATCGCCTCCTTCGCCGCGGCGTAGCCGGCCTGGCCCGGGAGGCCCTCGTAGCCCGCCGCGGAGCCGAGGTTGATGACGCGGCCGCCCGGCTTCGGCAGGTGCGGATGGCAGGCCTGCATGAAGTAGACGGTGCCCAGGAAGCCGGCCATGCAGAGCGCGAGGGTCTCGTCGCTGTGCTGCAGGAAGGGCACGAGCTCGAGCGGCGCGCGCTGCGCGTTGTTGACGAGGACGTCGAGGCGGCCGAAGTGCGCGACGACCTGCGCGACGCAGGCGTCGGCGCTCGCGCGCTGCGCGACGTCGCACGCGACGAAGAGGGCGCGCGCGCCGAGCGCCTCGATCTCCGCTGCGACGGCGCGGCCCTCGGCCTCGCGGATCTCGGCCAGGGCGAGCGAGGCGCCCTCCTTCGCGAAGGCGAGCGCGATGCCGCGGCCGACCCCGCGCCCCGCGCCCGTCACGATCGCGACCTTGCCCGAGAGCCGGCCCACCGCTTCCGCTCCTCCCCGGTCCCCGGCTCAGCCCGGAATCACGTAGCCCTCGGGCAGCCGGCCGATCCGCAAGGTCTGCTCGCAGTGCCGGCGCGCGATGCGCCAGCCCGGCTCGAGCCGCACGAGCTCGTCCTCGTAGTAGCCCGCGTTGGTGATGATCGTGTGCGAGCCGTCCGGCTCGAGGCGCCCCATCGGCGCGTGGAAGTAGCAGGTCGAGTGCCCGCGCTCGCCCTCGAGCCTGAGCTCGAGGTTCGAGATGAAGTGCAGGTTCAGCGGCCAGGGCTCGAGCGCGCGGTGCAGCCATCCGAGCACCTGCTCGTAGGGCCCCGCCTGGCCGCCCGTGCTCACGTAGTCGATGCTCGCGCCGGGCGCGAAGACGCTGTGCATCAGGCTCCACTCGCGCCGGTCCACCATCCGGGCGTAGCGGTGCATCAGCTCCTCGATCTCGATACGATCGCGCAGCGCCCGGAGCGCGGAGTCGTCCATCGGGTCTCCTTCTCGGGTCTCCACCGCGGGGCCCGATCCTCGCATGGATCGCGACCGCCACGCCAGGGGAGCCCTGCGACGATGTCCGAGTCCACCCATCTCGATCACCTGCGCGCCCTCGCCCGCTACAACGGCTGGTTCAACGCGCGCCTCTACGCGTGCGCGGCGCAGCTCTCCGACGCCGAGCGCAAGCGCGACCTCGGCGCGTTCTTCCGCTCGGTCCACGGCACGCTGAACCATCTGCTGCTGACCGACCGGCTCTGGCTCGCGCGCATCGAGGCGGCCTGCGGGCCCTTCCGCGCGCTCGCGGGAGCCGCGCCGCTGCCTCCCTTCCGCGGCCTCGACCACGAGCTCTGCGCGGACTTCGACGAGCTCCAGCGCCAGCGCGAGGCCACGGACGCCGCGATCGACGCCCTGCTCGGCGAGCTCGGCGCGGGGGCGCTCGCCGCGCCGATGCGTTATGCGAACACCCGGGGAGCGGTGCGCGAGCACGCGCTCTGGTTCACCTTCGCGCACCTCTTCAACCACCAGACGCACCACCGCGGCCAGGTCACCGCGCTGCTCTTCCAGCTCGGCCGCGACCCGGGTGTGACCGATCTCCTGCTGCTGCCGGGGATGCCGCAATGAGCCGGCGCGCGAGACCGCGCGCGCCGCGGATCGGCTTCGCGAGCCTCGGCTGCCCGAAGGCGCTCGTCGACTCCGAGCGCATCCTGACCCAGCTGCGCGCCGAGGGCTACGAGACCGTGCCGCGCTACGGCGACGCCGATCTCGTGATCGTCAACACCTGCGGCTTCATCACGGATGCGGTCGCGGAGTCGCTCGACGCGATCGGCGAGGCGCTCGCCGAGAACGGCAGGGTGATCGTGACGGGCTGCCTCGGCGCCATGCCCGGGAAGATCCGCGCGCTGCACCCGAGCGTGCTCGCGATCACGGGACCGCAGGCCTACGAGTCGGTCGTCTCGGCCGTGCACGAGCACCTGCCGCCCGCGCACGATCCCTTCCTCGATCTGCTGCCGCCCCAGGGCGTCAAGCTCACCCCGCGCCACTACGCCTATCTCAAGATCTCGGAGGGCTGCAACCACCGCTGCAGCTTCTGCATCATCCCGTCGATGCGCGGCGACCTCGTGAGCCGCCCGATCGACGACGTGCTGCGCGAGGCGGAGCGCCTCGTCGCGGCCGGCGTCCGCGAGCTGCTCGTGATCTCGCAGGACACGAGCGCCTACGGCGTGGATCGCAAGCACGCGGCCGCCGCCTGGCGCGGGCGCGAGCGCGAGGCGCGCCTCTTCGACCTCGCCTCTGCGCTCGGCGAGCTCGGCGTCTGGGTGCGGCTCCACTACGTGTATCCCTACCCGCACGTCGACCGCGTGATCCCGCTGATGGCGGAAGGCCGGCTGCTGCCCTATCTCGACATCCCCTTCCAGCACGCGAGCCCCTCCGTGCTGCGCCGCATGCTGCGCCCGGCCGGCGCCGCGAACACGCTCGAGCGCATCCGGCGCTGGCGCGCGATCGCGCCCGAGCTCGCGATCCGCAGCAGCTTCATCGTCGGCTTCCCGGGCGAGACCGACGCGGACTTCGAGCAGCTGCTCGCCTGGCTCGACGAGGCGGAGCTCGATCGCGTCGGCTGCTTCCAGTACTCGCCGGTCGAGGGCGCGGCCGCGAACGCGCTCGCGGGCGCCGTGCCCGAGGCGCTGAAGCGGGAGCGCTACGAGCGCTTCATGCAGCGCAGCGCGGCGATCAGCGCGAAGCGCCTCGCGGCGAAGGTCGGGCGGCGCATGCGGGTGCTCGTCGACGCGATCGAGGACGGCGTCGCGATCGCGCGCAGCGCCGCCGACGCGCCGGAGATCGACGGCCTCGTGCGCGTGCGCCCCGCGCGCGGCCTCGCCGTCGGCGAATTCGCCGACGTCCGCATCACCGCCGCCGACACCTACGACCTGGAAGCCAGCCTCTAGCGGGGACGGTCTTCACGAGTTGTGGATTGTTTCATTCTTTCCCGAGGGAAAGAATGAAACAATCCACAACTCGTGAAGACCGTCCCCGCTCCCCTCCTCTCCGGAGGTCAGGGCTTTGCGGGTGGCGCGTCGCCGAGGACGGGGGCGGCGGCGTTGAGGGCGTTGACGGCCGCGGGGATGCCCGCGTAGCACGAGGTCTGCATCAGCACCTCGATCAGCTCTTCGCGCTTGATGCCGAGGTTGAGCGCGCCCATCAGGTGGCCCCGCAGCTCCTCGGTCTTGCCGAGCGCGGCGAGCTGCGCGACGGTGACGAGGCTCCGGCTCCTGGTGTCGAGCCCGGGCCGCGACCAGAACATCCCGAAGCAGCCCTTCGCGACGAGCTCGAAGAACTCGGGCGCGACCTTGACGGCCGGCACGCCGCCGCCCGTCGACGCGACGCGCTCGCCCCAGAGCTTCTTCTGCACTTCGCGACCCCGAGCAAGCAGCTCGCTCTCCTCCGACATGCTTCCCTCCCTGGTGTCATTCGCGCCGCAGCAGGTCGACGGTGCAGACGCTGCCGCCGCCGACCAGATGCGCGAGTGCGACGCGCGCGCCGGGCACCTGCCGCCGCCCCGCTTCGCCGCGCAGCTGCGTCACGCTCTCGTGGATCTGCGCGAGGCCGGTCGGTCCGCCCGGATGCCCGCGCGCGATCAGACCGCCGTCGCTGTTGAAGGGGATCCGGCCGCCGAGCTTCGTCTGCCCCTCCTCGACGACCTTCTCGGCCTCGCCGGGCGCGCAGACGCCGAGCAGCTCGTAGTACTCGAGCTCCTCGTTCGCGAAGGCGTCGTGGACGTAGGCGATGCTCAGGTCCTCGGGACCGACGCCGGCCTGCTCGTAGGCCTCGCGCGCGGTGTCGCGCGTCATGCTCGCGGGGCCGACGACCGGGCCGAGGAAGGTGTGTCCGGGCGTGTAGCGCTCGCTCTGCAGCGCCGACGCGAGCACGCGCACCGGCGCGTGCGCGCTCCCGAGCCGGCGCGCGACCGCGCCGCGCGCGACGATCGCGCAGGCCGCTCCGTCGTCGACCGGACAGCACATCATCGCCGTGAGCGGATCCGCGATGATCGGCGAGGCGAGCACCTGCTCGGGCGTGATCGTCTTCTCGGCCTGGCGGTGCGCGTTCGGGTTGAGCGCGCCGTGGTTCCAGTTCTTCGCAGCGATCTCGGCGAAGTGCCACGGCTGCGTGCCGCGCTCGTGCATGCGCCGCTGCGCCCAGAGCGCGAAGTAGGCGGCCGGCATGATCACGGAGTCGATCGCGGCGTGGCCCGGGGCGCGCGGCGCGCGCTCGCGTCCGGCCGCTGCGAGCTCCGTCATCTTCTCGAAGCCGAGCGCCATCGCGACGTCGCAGGCGCCGCTCTGCACCGCGCGGCAGGCCTCGCGAAAGGCCACGAGCCCGGTCGCCGATGCGTTCTCGACGTGGCTCACGGGCAACCCCGTGAGCCCGAACTCCTTCATGATCCTCGTCCCGAGCATCGGCGCGGCCTGCATGTAGCCCGTGAAGGCCTCGCCGACGTCGCGCAGCGTGATGCCGGCGTCGTCGAGCGCAGCGAAGCCGGCCTCGCGCGCGAGCTCGAGGATGCTGCGCTGCTTGTGGACGCCGAAGCGCACCATGCCCACGCCCAGCACGAAGACGTCGTCGAATCGCATCGGCCCCGGATCTCCACCGCCGCGAGCCCGACAGCGGGCTCGCGGGCCGGCTAGGCGCGCGCCGCCGCGGCGAGCGGCCGGAAGCGCATGATCACGACCTCGTCGCCCTCGGGCGTCTCGCGCAGCGCCTCGAGCTCGAGCTCCATCGGCATGCCGATCTGGAAGTCGCCGCGCGCGCCCGAGAGCACCGCCTGGACGCGCGGCCCCTCGGGCAGGTCGACCTGGCCGACGCCGTAGCCCTTCGCGTCGCGCTCGCTCGTGCCGAACATTGGCACGTGCACGTAGGTGTGGGTGTAGAGCGTGCCGCGCGGGCCGATCTCGATCGGCTCGAGCTCGCGCGCATAGCACTGGATGCAGGAGATGCGGCGCGGGAAGTAGACCTCGCCGCAGCGGCCGCAGCGGCTCGCGAGCAGCTTCGGCGCCTCGCCGCGGTCCTCGGGAATCGTGAAGAAGCCGGCTTCGATCGGAACGCGCCGCGCTCCGCTCGGCGACCCAGACATGGAGTCCTCCGCGCCGCCCGCGAGCGGCGCGCCACTCTACCACAGGCGCACGAGCGCGCGCCGGGTCGCGCGGCGCTAGCCGCCGAACGCGCGCGCGGGCGGCACCGCGCGCGGAGTGCGGCGCGCGTTCGCCGGGAGGCTCTGCGCGCCGTCGCCGTCCCCGAGCTTGCGCGGCCGCCGCCGCTTCTCCTTGTCCGCCGTCTGCTCCTCGGCCGCGGGCACGGCGACCGGCGCGCGCCGCCGCGGCTCCGTCAGGGTCGACACCGCGAGGCCGCGCAGCTCCTCGAAGGAATCGACGACCGTCCTGCCGAAGGCCGGCAGATCCGGCACGAGACCCGGATCCGCGTTCAGGCCCCAGCAGAGCTTCCCGTCGTAGGAGAAGAGCGCGACGCCGAGCCCGCCCCCGGGCAGGCAGGGAACCAGCGGGTAGATCCCGAGCAGCTTGGCGCCGAGCTGGTAGAGCGGAAACTGCGGGCCCGGCACGTTCGTCACGATCATGTTCACGGGCCCGGCGCTCGCGCGCGCCGCGAGCGCGATCACGGGGTCCGGCAGCCACTCGGCCAGGCCTAGCAGGGTCTCGACGCCGAGCGCGGCGCGCGAGCGCTTCAGGCCCTGGGTCGTCTCGCGGATCGCGGCGACGCGCCTGCGCGCCTCGGGCTCGCCGATCGGGAGCGGCACGACCCACGACGACACGAAGTTCCCCATCTGTCCGCGCCGCTCCTCGGGCCGGCGGTTCACGGGCGCCGAGATGCGGAAGTCGATCCCGGCCGGGTCCACGCGGCGCAGCATCAGGTAGCGGCGCACGGCCCCCGCGACGACCGCGAGCACGAGGTCGTTCAAGGTGCAGCCGAGCGCGCCCTTGACGTCGCGCACGTCTTCGAGCGGCATCGTGATCCAGTCGACGCGCCGGTGCGGCGAGAGCTCGCCGTTGATCGGCGTCGGCGAGGCCGGGTGCAGCAGCGTCTGGCCCAGCACCTCGCGCAGCGCGGAGGCGCGCTCGCGCCAGGCGGGCGCGCGCTCGGCCCGGAGCGGCGCGCTGCGCAGCGCGCGCAGCCCGCGCAGCGGCGCGCGCAGCCGGTCCGCGATCTCGTTGCGCAGGAGCTCGGCGGCGGAGGGCGCGGGCCGCGGGAGATAGGGCAAGGGTTCCGCGATCCCCGCATCCGGGCGCGGCGAGGCGAGCACCGACGCGAGGTCCGCGCCCGCGGACCCGTCGAGCATGCAGTGGTGGATCTTGCTGATCAGCGCGAACTGCTCGCCCTCGGCCAGGCCCTCGACGATCCAGATCTCCCAGAGCGGGCGCGCGCGGTCGAGCGCGCGGCTCATCACGCGCGCGGTGAACTGCTTGAGCTGCTCGAGCGTGCCCGGCCGCGGCAGGCTCGAGTGGCGCAGGTGCCAGGCGAGATCGAAGTGCGGGTCGTCGATCCAGACCGGGCGCGCGCCGAGGCGCGGCTGGCGCAGCTTCTGGCGGTAGCGCGGGATCAGGTGCAGCACTCCGGCGAGCGCGCTGCTGAAGCGCGCGACGTCGATCCCGCCGACCTCGCTGCGCAGCCCGCCCGCCTCGATGATCTGCACCGCGCCGATGTGCATCGGCGTGGTGGGGCTCTCGGCGACGAGGAAGAGGTTGTCCTGGGCGGACAGGCGGTCGTAGGCATAGCGCGGCATGGCGTCCCTCGCGGCGGCGGTCTCGGGCGCGAGGCGCCACCTCGGATCGGTTCGACACCGGCCCGTGCAAGCGACGTGCCGGCGGCTCGGCGCCCGGCGGAGCCGCGCGCGGCCCGCGCGGGCTCCGCCGCTGCCGGGATCCTGGGCAGGCCTGACCGGGTTGCGGGCAGCGCTGCGCGCGCCCGCGCGGGCGCTCAGTCGATCGCGGACCAGCGCCGGTCGGGATACAGCGCGAGGGTCGGCGCGTGCAGCCACTCGTCGCGCCAGGCGCGGCGGCACAGGTAGGGAACGACCGCGTCGTCCGCGAGGCTCCGCTTGCGAATCGCGGCGTCGAGCGCCTCGAGGCCCGCCGCGAGGCTCGCGGGGCGCCGGCCGAGCAGCGCGCCGAGCTCCTCGCACTCGAGCTTCTCCAGCATCGCGCCGAAGCGCCGCCTGCGCTCCATCACCTCGACCAGGATGCGCGCGTCCTGCGCGCGCGAGCGCGCAAAGGGCGCGGCGGCGAGCGCGGGCTCGACGTCGTGCAAGAGCGCGTGGCGCGCGGCCTCCGCGAGCGCATCGCCCGCTCCCGCGTCGTCGGGCAGCTCGGGTCGCGCGACCTCGAGGCCGAGCGCGAAGGCCAGCGCCTCGCAGGTCGCGCGGTCGCCGATGTAGCGGTAGGCCAGGAACCAGGACACCGGCTCGCGCGCGCGCGGCTGCAGGGTCGCGGCGTGGATCCCGACCATCCCGCGCACGTTCTGCTGCACGCGGTAGTAGGCGGCCGCCGCGCGCGAGTAGGGAATCCCCGACTCGCGCTCGTAGAGCTCGAAGAGGCCGGTCAGGCCCCCCGACGGATTCCAGAACTCGCGCACGCAGAGGTTGCCGAGATCCTCCATCGGGTCGCCGTAGTGGCCCCACTCCCAGTCGACCACCGCGGCCACGCGGTCGCCCTCGAAGACGAAGTTCATCGGCCCCGTGTCGCCCTGCACGAGCGAGACGCGCGCGAGCGGCAGCGGCACCGAGCGCCGCAGCCAGTCGAGCCCGAAGCTCAGCAGCGGATCCGAATACGAGCGCAGGAAGGGCCGCCACTGCGCGAGCACGAGATCGATCTCGCCGAGCGCGGCCTCTTCCGCGCTCTTCGGGTGGTAGGCCATCGCGGCATCGAGGCCGAGCTCGGAGAGCGGCAAGCCGTGGATGCGCGCGAGCACGCGCATGAAGTCCTGCATGACCGCGCGCTGCTGCCGCCCGTCCTCCAGCTTGTCGAGGTCGCTGCGCCCGGGCACGCGGCGGAACAGGCTGCAGCGCAGCTCGTCGCTGCGGCCGTAGACCGTTGCCACGGGAATCCCCGCGCGGTCGAGCGCGGCGACGATCTGCGTCTCCTTCGCGAGCGACCAGGGGTTGTTCGGCACGGGCTCGCGCTCGAGGCGCAGGAAGCCCTCGAGCAGCGAGCCGTCCGCGCGCTCGACGTCGACGAGCCAGGCCTCGCGCCGCGCGACGTGGCGCTCGAGCCGCGCGACGCGCCCGCCGCCGGTCGCGGCGACCCACTCGAGCATGCCCGGCGGCAGATCGTGTCCGGTGTCCGCCCCGGTCTCGCGTTTCGCGTCCGCCATGGCCGCATCATCCGCCAGCGTGCGCGCCCGCCGCAAGCCCGATCGCGAGCGCCCCGCGCTGGGGCGCGGCTCAGCGCGCGGCCGCGAGCGGCTCGAGCCGCGCGACCGCGCGCGCGAAGCCCGCCTCGATCTCGGGCCGCGGCGAGAGCAGGTAGTAGCGATCGCCGGCGAGCACGAGCGAGGGCGGGCCCGAGAGCGCGTAGAGGTCGCTCCCGATCCTGAGCAGCGCGGCCTCGCGCTGCTCGAGGTAGGCGATCGGGGCGAGCTTCTCGTGGCCCGGCCGCGAGCGCCGGGCGAGCGGCTGGCGCGCGACGTGGGGATCCACGAGACCGAGCACGTCGAGCAGCGGCAGGTCGCTCGCATAGCCGAAGGCGCCGATCGCGTCGGTCGCGACCAGCGCGTCGCGCGGCAGCTCTTCGCCGAAGACGGCGCCCGCCCGCTTCCAGAGCTGTACGTAGGGAGCCCAGCTGCGCTCGTCGGTGATGCCGTCGCGGATCGCGCCGACCGGCAGCACGCTCGGCGAGAAGGCCGAGGTCAGGACGAGCGACGCGAGCGCGGCGCCGCGCAGCCACGGCGCGCGCAGCGCCGCGCGCAGGCCGCGCTCGAGCAGCAGGTAGGCGAAGGGCAGCAGCACGGCGAGGAAGCGCGCCTCCATGAAGTCGCCGCCGATGCGCACGACGTAGAGCGTGTGCAGTGCTGCGTAGGCGACGAGCGCGGCGACGAGCGGATCGGGCCGCGCGCGCCCCGAGAGCCAGCGCCAGAGCGCCCAGAGCGCGAGCGGCGCATAGGCCCAGAGCGAATAGCGCCGCAGCAGCTCCCAGAGGTACAGGCCGCCCTGGCTCCACCAGGCGGCGGAGGCCTTCACGTGGAAGGTGTTCGGGAGCCATTCGCCGTAGTAGGCGACGCGCCAGGCCGTGAAGGGGAGATAGAGCAGCGCGAAGCCGGCCGCGCAGGACGCGAGCCGCGCGCGCGCGACGCGCGCGGGGAGCCAGCCCGGGCCTCCCGCCTCCCCTGCGCGCGGCGCGAGCAGCAACACTCCGGCCGAGACGCCGAAGAGCAGCGCGTCGGGCCGCGTCGCGACCGCGAGTGCGAGCAGTGCGCCCGCTGCGGCCGCGCGCGCGAGCCGGGCGCGCGCGGCGTGCGGCCCGCGCGGCTCGCGCAGCGGATCGAGCGCGCAGAGCGAGAGCCCGAGCAGGAGCGAGAGCAGCGGCAGCTCGAGGCCGCTCGTCGCGAAGCAGGCCCAGCTGTAGTTCGCGACCAGCGCGAAGAGACCGACCGGCACCTGCGCGGGAGCCGGGACGAGCCGCCGCGCGAGCGCGATCCACGCGAGCAGCGTACCCGCCGTGCACAGCATGCCGAGGCCGAGGGCCAGCGCCTCGAGATCGAGCCCCGCGCGCGCCCCGAGGCCGAGCAGCGCGGTCCACAGGAAGTTCGTGTAGCCCTCGACGCGCTCGCCCGGGTTGAACACGAGCCCCAGACCCCGCGCCCAGTTGCGCGCATAGCGCAGCGAGATGTAGGCGTCCTCCGCGAGCCAGCGCTGCCGCCAGGCGTGGCCGAGGCCCGCGAGCAGCAGCGCGAGCTCGAGCCCGCGGCGCAGCCGCGCGCGCGAGTCGGCTGCTGCAGCGTCGCCGGGCGGAGCGGGAGACATGGCGGCCGGAGGGTAGGAAGCGGCCGATCCCGGCGCGAACTCCGCGCGTCCGCCGCGGCGCCGTCACCGGACCGGCACGGGCGGCGCCGATCGTCTCGCAGAGCCGGCGTGAAGGCCGAAGGAGCCGACGAGCCCAGATGAGCGGATGGATGCAGGCGCTCGCGCGCCACTTCGAAGCGGCGCGGCGAGAAGGGCCTTCGCGCGCTACGCGAGCGCCAGCCGCAGGCGCTGCTGCAGTGCGCCGTCGACTTCCTCGGCCCGCTGCTGCCGCTGCTGCCCGAGCTCGCGCGCATGGGCTGCGCGCTCGAGCTCGCGGGCGTGCCGGACCTCGAGAGCTTCCTCTCGGCTGCGCTGCTCTTGCCGCGCTCGATCAGCGCGGACTTCGAGTTGCCCGAGGCGATCTCCCGCGCGCACCGGAGCGGCTAAGAGCCTATCCCAAAACGCCTGCTGCGTTCCAGGTGATGATCGCGCACGCGAAGTGGATCATGGCTTGATAGTTGACCGCCTTCTTCTCCCATCGGATGAGCAGGCGACGGAAGCGGTT